>SCPN01001645.1_pt1 | contig 19737 bp, 29 predicted proteins | sample 6106831 | NCBI WGS metagenome assembly SCPN01 (sample SAMN10720447, study PRJNA508395) | human gut metagenome | isolation source: Participant 1, 0 month
AAATATATATTCTATCTCCATATTTATAACTATCTCATAAAGTTATGGTTATCTATAAGAACCAGTCGTACAGTTGGAAAAGTACAGGAGGTTCTGGTACGATAAAAATTTAGCTTTCTTCTTCGGCAGGTATTGGAAGAACAACAGGGATAAAAATGCAATAAAAGTTGGACGCACTGTGGATAACCGGTGCGTTCGTTTTGTTTAAGGAGGAAAAACGAATGGCAAAATTAAAAATCAAGAGAGCTGTGTCGTTTGTGATGGCAACAGTTCTCAGCCTTGGAAAAGACTTTTCGAAACTGCAGATTGCTTTTACAAGTAATCTCGGAACAAATGCAGGAGTCATGGCGGCAAATGGACTGGGCTATCCGGTATCCATCGAAGGTGCTGCAAAGTATTGGCGGGAGGATATTCTTGTACAGCGAAGAATTTCTCCTGAAATCACAACAAGTACTGTGATTGCCTGGAGACGAAACATTCCATATTCTCTGGCGGTCAGTAAAATGATAGAAGAAATAAATGTTTTTCAGGCATAGAATGGAATTCAATATAAGCATTAGACATAATAAAACATCAGGTATAAAATAGATGTATAAGAGAAATTCAAATCTTATACATCTATTTTTTACGAAAAATCCGCAAAGGAAGGGGATTTTTATTATGAGTAAAAAATTAGTCGCATTTTTCAGTGCAAGCGGAACAACAAAAAAAGTAGCAGAGATGATCGCAGAGGAAGTCAAAAGCGGATTTGTTTGAGATTGAGCCAAAAGTTCCATATACAAAGCTTGATCTTGACTGGATGAATAAAAAATCCAGAAGCAGTGTGGAAATGAGTGATAAAAAATATAGACCGGAGATTATGAAAAAAGAGATGGATATGAGTTCTTATGACGAGATCCTTCTGGGATTCCCAATCTGGTGGTATGTTGCGCCGACAATCATAAATACATTTTTAGAAGCTTACGATTTCAGTGGTAAAAAGATTGTGCTTTTTGCAACATCCGGAGGAAGTGGATTCGGTAATACTGTAAAGGAATTGCAGCCATCTGCACCGGATGCGGTTATCACAGAAGGCAGCCTGTTAAACCGTGGAACGAAACAGGAAATCAGTGAATGGGTAAACTCTTTATAAATAATAGCGTTATGGAGGTATACAGAATATGGAAAAAATAGTACAGACAGCAGGAAGAAATGCACTTGGTGAATTCGCACCGGAATTTGCACATTTTAACGATGATGTACTTTTCGGCGAAAACTGGAATAACCAGGATATCGACGTAAAAACAAGAAGTATTATCACAGTGGTTGCGCTGATGGCTTCCGGAATTACGGATTCTTCTTTAAAATATCATCTTCAAAATGCAAAAAATCATGGTGTGACACAAAAAGAGATTGCTGCTGTGATCACACATGTTGCATTCTATGCAGGATGGCCAAAAGCATGGGCTGTTTTCAATCTTGCAAAGGAAGTGTGGGAAACAGGCGAAGGAGATTTGCCATACGAAGAGGAAGCAATGCGGGCACATGCAAAAGAGATGGCATTTCCAATCGGTGCACCAAATGATGCTTTTGCACAGTATTTTTCGGGCAGAAGTTTTCTTGCACCGATTTCTACTTCTCAGGTTGGAATTTTTAATGTGACATTTGAACCTGGATGCAGAAATAACTGGCACATCCATCATGCAAAAAGTGGAGGCGGGCAGATCCTGGTATGTGTTGCCGGAAGAGGATATTATCAGGAAGAAGGTAAAGAAGCTGTAGAAATGAAGCCGGGTGACTGCATCAATATTCCGGCAGAAGTGAAACACTGGCATGGCGCAGCACCGGATGAATGGTTTTCCCATCTGGCAATAGAAGTGCCGGGCGAAAATAGTTCCAATGAATGGCTTGAACCGGTAAGTGATGAAGAATATGGGAAATTACAATAGGCAGGGGAATGAAATGTTTGATAACAGTATTGTATTGAACATTCTGTACTAAAATGTGCGCGATTCCACTAATATCATGAACTTATGGGAACGTATTGCGGATACTTTGTGAACTTTATCCTGATACAATGATTATGCTGATGAAAGAGGGCATAGATAACTGAATACAAGAAAGAGACGAAAGCCTCAGTAGTTAAGAAAAACTACCGGGGCTTTTTTTCGTGCCCGAATTTCTCAGCCAATAACTGCGGATATGTCGACATTTCAAGCACCATATAAAGCAGTGTTGGTATCTTTGTATGAATATGCTATACAAAGTGAAAATGAAAAGCTTTGTGGCAAAATCAAAGAAGTATTTGACCTTCAGTTTGATGATTTACCAAACAGATTCAGAAGGCTTGGATTGGATGACAGTCTGGTATGCCCTTCTTATGTCATTAATACATCTTTTTTACAAGAGAAAATAAAGAGGACAAGAGATGAAAATCCGGAACTTCGTTATCATGAAGATAATGAGGAGTATTTAATCAGGAAAACAAAGAAACAATATACGCTCTCGATCCGGTGGAGGAATGGGAGACATGTAAAAATTAATTTTTAAATAATGAATGCAAAAAAAACATTAACGAAATTTGAGAATTAATATTGTTAAAAAATACTAATTGACAATTTCAAAGTGAATGATATACTAAATACATAAAAACGTTTGCGCAAACGTTTATCTACAGAAAGTTCAATCAGGAGGAGAAAAAATGCAGAAAAATAATATGTCTTTTTTAAAAAATCTTACAACAGTAGCAGATGCAAGAACTGCCAGAGCTTCAAGCTGGGATCAGAGTGGCAGAAATAAAGATTACTGGCTTGTAAATGCAGGGGATACAGCGGTTATGGCGGACGTTGAAGGACCAGGTTGCATCAATCATATCTGGGTAACGACTTTTTGCAGAGAAATTCTCGGACCGTCTATTCAGCATCCGGTTTTAAGTGGCTCTGTTGCACCGGTAACTGAAATGGAAAATGCGGAAGGCGTTAACTGGGAAATCAATGATCCGGATTATTACCGTAAGGTCCTGATTCGTATGACCTGGGATGATTTTGATGGTCCCAGTGTGCTGGCACCGCTGGGAGATTTCTTCTGTATTGGTCATTCTATGCCGTCAAGTTTTTCGTCAATTCCTTTTAATGTATCTTCAAGACCGTGTGAGGAACTGACTTTTGGTGGAACGGCTTCCATGAACTGCTATTTTCCGATGCCGTTTAACAAACGGGCCAAAATAGAAGTTATCAATGAAAATGAAAGACCACTTGGATTGTTTTTCCATATTGATTATGAACTTTATCACGAAGAGACTCCGGATATTGCTTATTTTCAGGCAGCATGGAGACGTGATATGCCATGCAGTGGCTGGGGAAATGATCTTTGCGTAAACTCTCCGGAAGTAAACAGTGTTCCTAATTTTGACGGTAAAGAGAATTTCCTGATGCTGGATACAAAAGGCCGTGGTCATTATGTTGGTTGTAATCTTTCTGTGCTTCATTTCCAGGGCAGCTGGTGGGGCGAAGGCGATGACATGATTTTGATTGATGATGAAGAAGAACCAAGTATTAATGGAACTGGTGCAGAGGATTATTTTAACCATGCATGGGGAATGCAGAGAAATCAGTCACCTTATAATGGTACGATTATGCATGACGGAGATACAAAAGGTTATCAGGTATCCTATAGATTCCATCTTACAGATCCGATCCATTTTAAAAAGCATATTCAGATCAGCATGGAACATGGTCATGCAAATCATCTGTCAGATGACTGGTCATGCACAGCGTACTGGTATCAGGCAGCTCCTGTTACTTCAGTAACGATTCAGCCGGTAGAAGAGAGAATTCCGCTTAAGAGAACTTTTGATATTCCGAAACCGGCTCATCAGGTAGAACTTACACCGGAGATGCAGGAAGCTTACAGAAGCAGAAATGAAAGAATGGAAAAATTTAAAGTTGAAAAGGCTGAACAGATCAGACTCAATGCAGCAAGAACAGCACCGTCAGAAACTGGAAACAAAGAACTGGCACATAAAGTAAAGAAAGAATTTGATAAAGAAAAATAAATAAGCACGTGTGTAGCAAAAGGAGGGGCTTTTTATGAATTTAAAAAAATTTTTATCAATGATTATGGTTTTGAGTATGACAGCAGCGGTATTTACCGGATGTGGAAGCAGTTCAGACAGTACATCAGATGACAGTGCAGTAGCTGGAAAAAAAGGAACAGAAAATAATACCGGTGAAGAGGATTCTTCAGAGGGCGATAAAGAAAAACTTACTTTCTGGGATTTCCATACAGGAACTGAGGCAGATGTTATTCAGGATATGGTAAATGCATATAATCAGTCACAGGATAAAGTCAAGGTTGAATATTCAAGTGTCAATCAGACAGATTATACGACAACACTTGTGACAACCGCATATGCAAATGGCGAATGCCCTGATATCCTCTGGGTGGAACCGGCGACTTTTAAAAAATTCTCGGATGCGGAAATGCTTGCAGATCTTTCTTCTTATTATACGGATGATCTGAAAAAAGATATTCTTCCGTCGTTTCTTGAAGCGGCAAGCGGAGATGACGGAAAAATCTATACACTGCCATTTGAGTGTGAAACCCTTGGACTGTTTTATGATGCAGATGCACTTGAAGAAGAAGGTATTGAACCACCGAAAACATGGGAAGAACTGAAAAGTGCAGCTGAAAAACTCACAACAAAAGACAGATACGGAATTGTTCTTCCGGTAGAAAAAACAGCATATACGTTGTTTAACTGGTGGCCATTTATGTGGATGGATGATGCAGACATTTATGATGCTGATGGAAATGTAACGGCCGGCAAAGACAGCATGGCAGATGCTCTTGATTTCTGGGGTTCATTTTATCAGAATGAATACTGCCCGTCATCATTACAGAACGGACCATGGAGTATTGATAATGTTGCAAATGGCGTCGCAGCTATGCAGATTGGCGGAACATATATGATAAATGCAGCAGAAGAATACAACAAAGATGGGCATAATATTGGAGTTGTACCACTTCCGTCACCGAAGGGAAAAGATCCTGTAACTGTTGCAGGAGGTCAGATGATGGCAGTTTCCAGCAAGAGCAAAGATGTTGATGCAGCAGCTGACTTTATTTTCTGGTGCTTTGGAAGTGATGATACAACTTATGTCACAAAATGGTGTACAGAAGCCAAATTTGCATATCCGGCGCGCCAGTCTGTAATTGAAGAAAATAAAGAACTTTTTCAGGAAGGCATGAAGGCAATATTCACCGAATTTTATGATACGGCAAGACCTGAACCACAGTATTCATCTGAAGTAACTGATATTATGGGAGATACATTGCAGTCTGTGATGTTTGGCGGAAGTTCAGGAGCGGATGCGGCACAGTTGGCACAGGAACAGATTGAGGCATTAAACTAAAATATTAAATCAAGAGGTAGAATTATGAAGCAGAAAGGAAAAATGTCCGGTAAAAAATTGAAACAGATGTTTGTAACATATACATTTGTTCTTCCTGATTTTATTGGTCTTCTGGTTTTTATTATCATACCAATCATATATTCATTTTATATGAGCCTATATGACTGGAACTTCGCTAACATTAAGCAATTTATCGGAATACAGAATTATGTCACAATGTTTAGTGACTCTGAATGGTGGCAGTCTCTGGGAAGAACTTTTAAATTAACTTTACTGTATGTTCCGGCATTATTTATATTATCAATATTATTTGCAGTTTTGATTAACTATGTCAAAAACGAAAAAGCTGCCGGATTTGTAAAAACAGCTTTTCTGCTTCCATATTCTATCACATCTGTAATTGCAAGCTGTCTGTGGATGTTTCTTTATATGGACAGAAGTGGATTTATCAATGTATTTCTGAAGGCCTTTGGACTGAAAGGAGAAAAGTTTCTGGGATCTACTTCTCAGGCAATGGTTTGCATTGCAGTTGTTTTGATATGGATCAATCTGGGTTATAATATTATTCTTTTTCTATCAGCAATAAAAGATATACCTTACAGCTATTATGAAGCAGCAAAACTGGATGGAGCAAATTCCTGGCAGACTTTCTGGAAGATAACGTTTCCGCTATTAAAGCCAACCAGCGTTTTTGTACTGATCACATCAGTGATTGCATCGTTCCAGTGTCTGGATCTTATCATGGTAATGACCGGGGGTGGACCGGCAAAATCGACAGAAGTTGCCAGTCTGTATATATACAAACAGTCATTTGAAATGATGAAGGCTGGATATGGAGCCGGATTGTCAGTTGTAATGTTTCTAATTTTGACAGTGCTTGCCGTTATTATGTTAAAAATAAATGGAAAGGAGGAATGATGATATGAAGAAAAAAACAAATAACATACTTGCAGTAATTCTTATAATATTGGGAATTGTAATGTTGTTTCCGATTTACATTTTATTTATGGTAAGTTTCAGAAATGAAAAAACTGTTTTTGTAGGATCACTGATCACAGCATCTCCTTCTTTTGAAAGTATAAAATCAGCGATAACACCGGATTTTCTTGTTGCAATCGGTAATTCATTCCTTATTGCAGTAGCAGTTACGATTATTGCTTTAATTCTTCATTCAATGTGTGGATACGCATTTGCAAGAATGAATTTTCCGGGGAAAAAGCCAATGTTTACAGTGATCATCAGTACTTTGATGATTCCGGTATCGTCTATTCTTGTACCTTTGTTTATGATATGTAAACAATTAGGAATTACAAACAGTTATGCTGGAATTCTGTTACCGGCATTGTTTAATGCTTATGGTATATTTCTATTCAGACAGTTTTATATGAGTTTCCCTGCGGATCTTGAAGAGGCTGCAAAACTCGACGGATGTTCTACATACAGAATGTTTTTTACAATCATATTTCCGCTTTCACGACCAATTATTATCCCACTGAGTATTGCTTTTTTCCTGGGGAACTGGAACAATTACCTGTGGCCGTTGATTGTAAATAAGAAACCGGAATATCGAACAGTTATGGTTTATCTTGCTAACATGGTAGGTGGCTATAATACTAAGTGGAATGTGGTTATTGCAAGTGCAATGCTTGCATGCCTTCCGGTATTCTTGATATCACTTCTTCTGCAAAGTCACCTGCAGAACAGTATAAAAATGTCTGGCATCAAATAGGAGGGAAAACTTGTGAAAATCAGAGAAAGTTATGGAAGCAGGCGGTATGAAGAAGAATACAGGGCAGCTCTGGAAAAGTCAGTACATTATTTCAGACAGAACAGCTGTATTACAGAACTCAGAAAAATGGGTTATGCTCAGACGAAACTGCAGGTAGAATATGAAGCAGAAGAGTACGGAAAGAGTGAAATCTGCTGTCTAGATGCAGAAACAAATACTTTTTTTAATTCAGAATCTGCAGAAAAATTTATTGCAGAAAATGATCTTTCGAAGTGTGAAAATGTAAACATTTATGGTGATATCAGGCAAATCTATTGCTTTGGATACGATGATAAAAAAGTGGTTTACGCATTGACAGAGTCTGATGGTATGCAGAACTACATCACGATTCCCTATATTTCGGGAGAAAACGGGGAATTTTGTACAGATATTTCTTCTCACAGGATCTGGAAGCGTGAATTTAGCGAAAAAACATCAAATTTGGATTGTGCACTGAGATTTCGTATAGCACCGGATACATGGCCGAATATAAAAATCAAAGAGGCAGACATGTCTCCCGATGATATTTTTGCACATGCTTATGAAGCCATATTTAACATGGAAATAAACAGTGAAAAACAGGTTGAAATTCAACTTCCATATCAAAAACTTTGCTGGAATTCTGAGAAAAAAGTGCTTACATGTGGAAAGTATCAGATGGAAATAAAATGCGATAAGAAACTGTCTTTTGTCACTATATTTGATCAGTATCTGACGGAAATAATCGCAGATAACAAAGTATTGGTACTGCTAAATAATCTGACTAATAAAGCAAAAGAAATCAGTGTTATTGATATTAGTGGAAATCTTGGGAAAATCCGAGTAGGCGAAGACAATGATCCACATATTCAAGTAGAAACGGATAAAAGATACAGAGACTGAGATTGTTGTATATGGACTCAGAGGACTGGCATACAGTAAAGATGCGACAGAAGCATTGCGAAGAAAAAAGAAAGAGGGATACAATATTTCGCAAATGATAAATTCAAAGTTTTCGATAACCATGTTGAAGACAGCTGTTATGGTAGACCAGATGCTTATATCATCAGTCCGGAGGAAATTGTGTCAGCAGACAGGATTCTTGAAGAATTTCAGTGGAGAAAAACGAAATGGGGCGACATGACAAGAAAGTCATGGAGAACTGATAAGTGGACCGCAGATCTGTCACTGAAAAAATATCCGACACTGAAATCTGCTTCAGATATTCTTTCAGCAACATGGAATCTGGCGATGACAGTTCCCTGATCAAGAAATAGAATGGTGGCTGGGTGCACCCTGGGCAGGAGCATCTGTGGCAGGCAGGACTCTTTCAGTGCAAAGGTGAAGGGTCTAAGTCCGTCGAGAGACTCTGGTATATACATATAGCAATGCGTGGCGGAAACCTGATCGATCCGGAAACAGCAGGACGCTCACTCTTGTATGCTGTAAAAAAAGGATTTGACAATGGAAGTGACGGACCGGCAATGGGGGCTGTTGGATTGTGGGATTATTATCTGGCTACAGGTGACAGAAGTGCACTTGAAGAGGGATATGAAACACTGTTAGAAACAATGACAGAAATTAGGAAAACAGATATACGAGGAAAAGGTCTCAAAATGTGTGCAGAAATAGTCTACTTCTAATGATGCGTTCCCTGAACGGAAAATGCAGGGATATTCTACTCTATGGCAGTGAATGTTATTATATGAAAGCATATGATTCTATGGCCAAAATAGAAAAGCTTTTGCATGGAGAAAATGAAAAATCCAAAAAATGGAGTAAGATTTCCGAACAATTATGTGAAAAAATCCGTGAAGAATACTGGAATGATGAGGCAGGATACTTTACAAGTGGTCCAAAAGGCAGTGAAGCATATGAAAATCAGATATGGGAGACTTCCGGTGAGGAAGCCGCTCTGTGGGATAAGTTCCATATTGCAACACCGGAGCAGAAAAGAGAAATCCTGAACAGTGGAATACATACTGCAATGACTCCATATGGAATACGTTTGTTTCCTCATCGCAAAGAGCATAATCATTTTGTAGGACCAGTCTGGCCGGTGTGGGAATCAGGATTTGCTTCTGCTGCGGCTGAATCGCAGAATAAAGAATTATTGCTGACTATGATTGCACAGCAGATGAGAACAGCTGTTTTGCATAAAAATTTCCATGAAGTTCTTGAAGCGGATACAGGAAAATCCTGGAGATGGCCCGGACAACTTTGGCATGCTTGCGGGTTTGCAGCTCAGATTTTATATGGTGTTTTCGGAATTAGTTATGATGAACAGGGCATGAGATTTAATCCGTGTGTTCCAGAAATATTTAAAGAGATTGAAATACAGAATCTGAATTATCAATCGGCAAAATTAACTGTTAAAATAAGTGGAACTGGAACTGTCGAATGTGTTATACTGGATGATGAAAAGGTTGATTTTATACCATATAGTCTGACAGGAAATCATATAGTCCATATAAAATTAACAGAAACAGAGAGTGAATGTATATGAAAGCAAAGATTACAGATGTGGCTCAAAAGCAATGCCGAAATATCACAGTGTCGCACGTTGAACTCATGCCTTTGTATCCGAAGAGACCAGAAAAAAAGTCATGGATGCAGTAGAAGAATTGGGGTATTCACCAGATGCGTCTGGCAGGACTTTTCGTACCGGAAAAAAAAAAAAAAAACATGATATAGGGATCCTATTACCGATATTACAAACTCTGTTTTTGCTGCACTTATTGAAGATGTAGATGATGTGATATCAAAGCAGGGATACAATCTGGTCATTTCAATAAGGACCAGCCTGGCTGGAAAAACAGGCACTGAGAAATCTGGCTTCGGGGGTCGTAGATGGGATTGTAATTGCTTCTACATCAGAAGATTTTCAGACAATAAAGAGGCAGATACCGAGAAATCATAATGATATTTATGGATCGGTGCGTTTTCTCCCACAGAAATTAGAGACAGCAGCTATTCTTTGACTGTCAGGAGGCAACTGCAAAGATGCTGGAAGAAATGATCCAAAATGGTTTCAGAAAGATTGGTTTTCTGGTTGGATTGCCACAGATTAGTCCGACTTATGAAAGGGTAAAAGTATACCAGCAGATTTTGAAACAATATGAGATACCGGAGATTGGTGAAACAGTGGGCGTTCGATATATTGACCGAAAACACCAAACCGATGCGGAAGCAAGGGACGGCAGAGGAGGCCGACGGTAATGGCAATTATAGCCACAAATACGGCAATGACTCACAGTGTACTGAACTATGTGGAGGATAGAAATCTGAAACTCGGCGAGGAAATTGCAGTAGGTGGTTTTGTGGATTCTATCTTTAAATCGTCATAGGATTCAGGTATAGCGAGCCAATGAAAGAAATGGGAAAACTTGCCGGAGAGATGATTGTAGAAAAAATCGAAGATAAAAATAGAAAAATTCCTGTTAAAACGCTGACATGCGAATATGACTCTAATGATTTTTATAAAAAATAGGCAGGGAGAACGAAATGGAACAGGAAACACAGACACCACACAAACGAAGAGCACGATATAAGGGAAATAACTCCGGCTGGAATGCCTGCATGGTGAAGGTCATATGATGCAAACAGATGTGGATCAGGAGGAATCTGCATAGCCTCGTAAGCGTCTGGCAGAGCAGAGCTTTGGAGAGGACATTCTGACGGTCAAACTTCAGAATTTCTGTACAATCGATGAGATTGCAAAAGAAGCCGGTGGATTTGATTTTATTCTTGCAGATTTCGGGGGATCGTTCATGCAGATCGACAATCTGAAGCGTGGTTTTTCTTTCCGTGCAGACGGACCGCTTGATCTTCGCCTGAATCAGGAAAAGGGAATCAGCGCGGCAGAGCCAGATCCACAAAAATGTGCTGGCGGTTAAGGCATGCGTCCGTCCTATATGCTAAAAATGAAGATTCTGTGAAGCGAATCAAAAGTATTGACAGTAAAACAAAGAATTATTACAATAAGCCTATCATAAAGATATGTTAAACGAGGCTGTTACAGTAGATAAATGAACTGCTCCCCGTCAAGTAGACAATTGAAAAAATATAAATTTTTCGGGGATGTGAAAAAACTCAATTGAGTTTTTTCGCATCTCCCTTTTTGTACCTGTTGTGTATAAATGACTGAAATCATGCGCAAAGAAAGCGCACTTCCCCTACCCCATAGAAATTCTTTTTTTGAATCTATGCGGCAGTTCTGTTTCTCATCTTTTTTTTCTGATATTTATATAGATTATGGCCTATCGCCACGAGTAAAACTTCCAGTTTGACTGAATGAATGCCTCTTCGGACAATTCTCTTGTACCAACGGTCGTTTTTCATTATTCCGAAAGTGCCTTCTGCTTGTATCGAACGGTTCATTCGTAATAACGCACCGTGGATACTTTCTAGGTTTTCGATTACTTCCTGATGCATGGAAGTTAATTCCTGATTGATCCGAACGGTTCGATTCTTATCTGTTTTCTTACATTTCTCTGCATATGGACATCCACTACAGTCTTCGCATTCATACAATTCTTCCTTACGTCCGTATTGATTTCCCCTCACATTTTTTCTGTATAAAAAATGGAATGCTTTATCGTTAGGACATCTCATGACACCTTGCTCATCAATTCTGAAGTTAACTGCACGAAATGGATCTTCATGATATTTCCGATCCTTAGTTTCCTTTTTAAACATTGGAAATTTCATATACTTTTCAATTCCGTTCTGTTCACAGAAAATATAATTGTTGTATGAGCCATATCCAGCATCTGCCACAGGATATTTGGGATAGAATCCATAAGTTTGTTTGAAGTGCTCCATCAAAGGAACGAAACAATCCATATCCGAACGATAATGGTTCACGTCAACAACTGCAATATATTCATCTGCTACACCAATCTGTACATTATATGCTGGCAGAAGCTGATCATTGCCCATGTAATCCGTTTTGATACGCATAAAGGTAGCTGAGTTATCTGTTTTAGAGTAACTGTTTCGATTAGGACCACAGATTTCAATTTTTTGTATGTATTCTTGAAGTTTCTGACAGAAAGTAGTCAAGTGTTCATAATGTCGCTGTTCTTTGGATTTTCGCTTTCCACTTCCGTAAACAAATGTACTTTTATCCAGTTCCCATAAAAGTACTAGCTGCTCAACGATTTCATTCAGATAATCCGGTACATACTCCGGATTTGTTGTGATCTGCACCCCGCTCCATGCGATTTCTGCATTAATCTCCTCAATCTCCGCAGTGATTTTTTCGTAAAGCTTGTAACGGAACTTTCGGTAGCCTTCTTCCATACCCAGGTATACTTGTTTGCGTTTGCTTCAAACTTGGAGCCGTCGATGTAGATGTTGCAGATCTACATGCTCATCGTTAAAGATAGCATGATTGATGTCGTTAAAAATGTTTTCAATCTTATCTTGAAGTATTTCATTAATGAAATATCCAAAGGTTCTGTATGACGGAGTCTGATGATCCATGAGATACATGAACCTGATATTAACTTTGCAGTTGTCTTCCAGTTCTCTCAGAGAGCAGTAGCCGCTAGTCATAAATCCAAAAAGTACTGTTTTTAACATGTTGACCGGATTATATCTGAGTCGTCCGGTTGTGTACTCCGGAATATCCGTCAGATACTTGTTTAAATCGATTCCTCCCATCAATCTGTCAAATGTTAAAACAGGATCCAGCAGATCCAAACAATCTGAAAGAAACAGTGGTAAATATCCTTGTTTTGAATTACAATAATTATTGTGTAAAGTTTTCATCGCAAGTTAATTTTACCACAAAAATAGGACCTTTCGCATGAACGAATGGTCCTATTTCTTTTAGGGACTTATTTCACAGCCCCTTTTTTTGCTCTCAAATATTTAGTTAACGAAAAAATAAAAAAATCTCCTCAGGGGGCTGTAAAAATGCCTCTCAGCGTTTCGTTTTATGTAAGGGTATTTTGGACAGGAAAAATTTAAAAAAAATTTTTATCAAGAACCTGTATTTATGCCCTTCATCTTTTGAATATGTGTAAGAACATTTTTTAGCCGGCATAAAAATGATTTTTACAACAATTAGAAACAGAAACGAGGCGAGAAAAGAATGAAATATGAATACATGAAGGAGTCAGAGCAGATGCTTCAGTACTTCCAGTTTCCGAAGTTTTTGCTCAAACTGCGCATTTCCCAAACTGCAAAAGTTCTTTATATGATTTTGTATGACCGGGCGCGGATATCGAGAAAGAATAGCTGGATAGATAAGTATGGAAATGTTTATCTGATTTTTCCGATAGATGAATTGTCTGCTCAAATCGGCAAATGTAAATCTTCTGTAAAAACAGCATTGAAGGAATTAGATGATGAGGGATTATTGGTTCGTAGATCTGGTGGTTTTTCAAAACCCAATCATTTATATGTAAAAATTCCATCTGATGAGATTGGTTTACAGCTGGTTGAGAATAAGGCGGTTGAAAAGATGGTTGCAACAGAGTCGGAAAAGCAACCTTCATCTGGTCGTAAAAATGGCTGTACAGGAGTCGGAAATGTGGCACCTAGTAAAGTAACTGAGAAATATAAAAGAAATAAATATCATGAAGTAAATTATTGCTATGGGGAAGGAGAGAGTTTGTGATGAGAGAAGAAGATACTGTATGTGTAGGCAGTGATGGTTTGCAATACTGTAAAGTCTGTGGGGAAGCGAAAGAAGCATTTTTTCCTGAGGGTGGTGATTTATGGGGATGAAGAAACATTCTAGGCAATGTGCTTGTGACAGAAAAGCGTATGAAGAAGAACAAAAATATTTTAAAGACAAAGAACACCGGGAATTAGTCAGCAGAAATACGAGCATCTGTTTTGACGAGAGCAGGATGGAAGAGTGGACATTTGAGAATGCAGATATGTCAGATACGGTAATGCATAAGGCAAGGCAAAAAAATATGTTGATAACTGGGAGAAAATGAAAAGAAATCATATAGGCTGTTTGTTCTGGGGACCGGTTGGTACCGGGAAAAGTTTTATTGCGGGGTGCATTGCCAATGAACTTCTTAAGCAAGAAGTAATGGTAAAGATGACAAATTTCAATACCATTATTGATGATATATTTCCGCTGGCAGACAAAACGGAATATATCAATGCATTGGCGTCTTATCAGCTTTTGATTATTGATGATCTTGGAGTGGAACGAAATTCAGAATATGCGTTAGGAATTATTTTTCAGTGTCATAGATCGTAGAATCCGTTCGGGACGACCATTGATCATCACGACTAATCTTCCGCTGAAAGAAATAAAAAACGAGACCATGTTAGATAAAAAGCGTATCTATGACCGTATTTTAGAAATGTGTACGCCTATGTATGTTGGAGGCGCAAGTAAGAGAGAAGCGATTGCAAGTATGAAAATGGAGAAAGCGAAAACGTTGTTGAATACTAATAGAGGGGAGGAGGACTCGAATGAATCATACAGAAAAAACAATACCTGTTTGGAAGAAATATTCTTTAAATGTTATCCGAAGCAGCTGAATATTACGGAATTGGAGAAAAGAGATTGAGACAGATCGCAGGTGAAAATGAGGGAGCAGATTTTATTTTGGAAGTAGGTTCTCACATTCGATTCAAAAGGAAATTGTTTGAAGATTATCTGGATACAGCCAGTACAGTTTAAGTAACAGAATAGAAGAAATAGTAATGAAAATAATATTCATTTTATCTTAGCGAAGAAAAGGTCTTGTGGTATAATGAATAAACCGAGACGGTCTTCCAAGTTAAATGAACATTTGATGAAGGAGACTAAAATATTATGAGTGAAAAAAGGAGAGATCATAGAGGACGTATATTACACAATGGAGAAATACAGTTATCTGATGGCAGATATCGATTTAAGTATGTCGATGAGATGGGAAAGGAGCGCTGCGTATATAGCTGGCGCTTAGACCATAACGATGCAACTCCGAAAGGAAAGCGCCGTACTTTGTCGCTTCGAGAGATGGAGAAGAAAATCCAGACGGACCATTTTGAGCAGATTGCAACAAATGGCGGAAATATGACGGTACTGGAACTGGTTGAAAAATATACATCAACAAAAACCGGTGTCAGACCTACTACAGTTGCAGGATACGGAACAGTTATCAATTTATTGAAGAAAGATCCATTTGGAAAAAGAAGGATTGATATGGTTCGGATTTCGGATGCAAAATGTTGGCTGATACATCTTCAGCAGGTAGAAAAGAAAAGTTATAGTTCCATCCATTCAATCCGAGGAGTTCTTCGTCCGGCATTTCAGTTGGCAGTGGATGATGACCTGATCAGGAAAAATTCATTTCAGTTTCAGCTAATGGAAGTGGTTGTGAATGACAGTGTGACAAGAGAGGCAATCAGCAGGGCTGAGGAACGAAAGTTCCTACGGTTTGTGAAGGAAGATCCTCATTTTTGCAGGTATTATGAGGGAATCTACATATTATTTAAAACAGGTCTTCGCATCTCGGAATTTTGTGGTTTGACGATTTCTGATATTGATTTCAAGGAGCATACGATCAACATTGATCATCAATTGCAGAAAAAATCAAAAATCGGATATTATATTCAAGAGACTAAAACAACCAGCGGAACGAGAAAGATACCTATGACTGCGGATGTAGAGGAATGCTTTCGGAAAATAATAGAAAAACGAAACCCACCCAAAGCAGAACCTATGGTAGATGGAAAAAGTGGATTCTTATACTTTGATAAAAATGAAAGTATCTGTTATTCCCTGCACTGGGAGCATTATTTTCAACACATCATTCAGAAGTATAATAATACTTATAAAGTACAGATGCCTGTCATTACACCGCATGTATGTCGACATACCTATTGCTCAAATATGGCAAAATCCGGAATGAATCCAAAAGCATTGCAATATTTGATGGACCACTCAGATATCAGCGTAACGCTGAATACATATACGCATGTAAATCTTGAGGATGGCAGGGAAGAAGTTGCCCGGATTCAGATTGTGTAATTACGATTTTTAATTGAAAATAGCAAGGTGTAAAATAGAAAAACATACACCTTATTTTACACCTTTTGCTGACGATATTATGCGAAAATAAACCAGGTTATGCCAGAAAGCAAAAATTTACAAAGGCTTACAAAGCCCGAAAAGCCAAGAAAAACTAAGAAATGCGAGGTTATGCAACAATGATAAAAGTACTTTTCATCTGCCACGGCAATATTTGCCGCTCCACCATGGCAGAATACGTTATGAAACATTTAGTTAAACAATCCGGCATAGAGTCCGATTTCTTCATCGATTCCGCCGGTACAAGCAATGAAGAACATGGAAACCCAGTTCACCGCGGCACACAAAAGAAGCTCCGCAAGGAAGGAATTCCGTGTGGCAATCACCGTGCACGCAAGATGTGTAGAGAAGAATATGCCGCATTCGACTACATCATCTGCATGGAGCGATATAATATACAGAACATTATGAGAATCATCGGAAATGACCCGGAGCACAAGGTACAGAGACTTCTGGATTACACAAATCGTCCGAGAGACATTGCAGATCCATGGTATACAGGAAATTTTGATGAGACATTTGATGATGTGATGGAAGGTTGCCAGGCGTTTCTTAGCTATCTGATGGAGCATCTGCAATAAATTTTCAGATGGGAAACCCAAAGGAGAATGGAAAATAAAAAAGAGAAGTAATCTGAGTTTAGAAAAGGATTTTCTTTAAAGCACAAGCTTTATAGCAGGAGAAATCCATTTCATACCGGATCACTTCTCTTTTATTTTAGATCTTTTATGATTGCACAAATTGAGATTCTGCTATTCGGAAAAACGTTGTATTATTGAGAAGCCACAAACGTATCAATCAAAAATCCGCAATCTTATCTTTCCCATCTTCCACTGGCCCCACAAGGAAGTACCAGCCCATTTGAAGATACTGGAAGTCCAATCTCTTGTGAATCCACATGCCCACCGTATTTCTTAAGCTCAGTCGCGATCATATAAGTCAGTACTGCTGGGGCAAGTCCTGTCGTATAAGAATTGATCAGGAAGAACAGTGGATCATCGGATAAAATCTTCGTACAGAGTTTTACCAGTGGATGAATTGCGTCTTCAATCTTCCAGATCTCGCCCTTTGGTCCACGACCGTAGGAAGGTGGGTCCATGATGATAGCATCGTAATGATTACCGCGGCGGATTTCGCGCTCTACGAATTTGACACAGTCATCAACCAGCCAGCGGATCGGTGCGTCGCCGAGTCCGGAAGAAACAGCATTTTCTTTTGCCCATGTAACCATTCCCTTGGAAGCGTCTACATGAGTTACGTGTGCGCCGGCAGCAGCTGCTGCAAGTGTTGCACCACCGGTATAGGCGAATAAGTTCAGTACTTTTACCGGGCGCCCGGCATTGCGAATCTTTTCAGAGAACCAGTCCCAGTTACAGCCTGTTCCGGGAAAAGTCCGGTATGCTTAAAACTGAACGGTTTTGTTAAAGGTAAGATTCTTATAACTGATTTGCCACTGTTCCGGGAGATCGAAGAATTCCCATTCACCGCCGCCTTTTTTACTGCGGTGATAGTGTGCGTTCGGATGTTTCCAGCGTTTGTCTGTGCGAGGTGTATCCCAGATCACCTGCGGATCCGGACGAACCAGGATGTACTGCCCCCAGCGTTCCAGCTTTTCTCCGTCTGAGGAGTCAATTACTTCATAATCTTTCCAACCATCTGCTAACCACATATATTATTAAATCCTTTCTGAAGTGCTTTTTGATAAATTTCCAGTTTTCTATAGTCTTGTTCAATGCATATTTATAGACATACTGTTTTACTTTTCTATTTTATTATAGAAGAAAGGATACTGCAAGAAGCGAATGTAAAATATCGCAATAATATACAAAAAGCTATCGCGATAACAATTGGTTTTTGGTAAAAATAACGGGACTATCTGTTTACATAAGGGACGAAGGGTGATAGAATGTATCTATAAGTGAAATGATTCACGTAAAAGAAAGGTGGAAATGAATATTATGGTAACAGTTAATGCAATGGGAGACAACTGCCCGATTCCGGTAATCAAAACAAAAAAAGCAATGCAGGCTCTTACAGGACCGGAGACAATTGAAGTATTAGTAGATAATGAGATTGCTGTACAGAATGTTACAAAACTGGCAAAAGAACAGGGCGGAGAAGTAAGCTCTGAAAAGCTTGGAGAAAAAGAATACAAAGTAACAATCAAGATGCAGGGAGTACCGGCAGCAGATGCAGAAGTTGTATGTACACCGGATCAGAAGGGAGACCTTATCGTAGTGGTATCTTCCGACCGCATGGGAACAGGTAATGATGAACTTGGTAAAGTCCTGATTAAGGGATTTATTTATGCAGTTACACAGCTTGATACACTTCCGAAGAAGATGCTTTTCTACAATGGAGGAGCTACTCTTACAACAGAAGGATCAGATTCCATTGAAGATCTGAAGTCTCTGGAGGCACAGGGAGTAGAGATTCTTACATGTGGTACATGTCTTGACTACTATCACTTAAAAGACAAACTTGTTGTTGGTGGTGTAACCAATATGTACAGTATTGTTGAATCTATGGCTGAAGCAGGAAAGATCATCAGACCATAGTTTGAGAACTATATAACAAAGAAGTTCGTATAACGGACAGAGAATATTTAAGAAAAGTTGAGAAATTAAGTATGAATAAAGATATCAGAGAGACACAGTGTATAAGGACATCATGTTGAGGCGTCAAAGCAGGTCGAAGGACCCTTGTTCAGGCTCTGGACAAGTTGTTAAAAACTGAAGATGGTAACCTCCTGGATAAAAAGAATTTGTTTGTTCGGGCAGATGCACTTTGCTCTCTGGTATTTGATATCGGATGGTAGAAGATAGATGTGGCTGCGCAATTTGATCAAAGGAAATAACGGAATCCGGTGAGGGTGTATTTATACGAATTTGATCGAATAGAAAGAGGGAATAATTATGAATTTAAGGCAGCTGGAAGCATTTATTAAAGTATCCGATTCAAAGAGCTTTTCAAAAGCAGCACAGGAACTGTATCTGACACAGCCAACAGTAAGTGCGCATATACAGACACTTGAAAAAGAACTGAAAGTGAGATTGTTTGTGCGTAATACCAAGACTGTCAAATTATCTGAGGACGGAAAGACACTTTATCAGTATGCACGTCAGATGATCGAACTGGAACAGGAAATCCAGTCAATGTTTTCAAAAGCAGCAGAGCAGAAAGAAAGATGTATTACGATCGCAACCTCTACGATACCGGCGCAGTATAATTCCCAGCCGGAATAGTTCTGGTGAAAGTTCTGAGGTAGCATCGCATCTGGTTGATATTGGATTTTCCGGTACAGTAATCGAAAAAGCAAATTGTAAATACATACCGTTTTACCAGGATGATCTGGTTGTTATTATGCCGAATACGAAAGAATATCAGAAAATCGTAAAAGAGCAGAAGGATTTAAAATGGCTGGAAGGAGAACCTCTGATTATGCGTGTGAGGAGGGATCCGGTACCAGAAAAGAAGCAGAGAGAAGCAATAAAAAAGATGGGAATCTCTTTGGATGATCTGAATATTGTTGCGACAATTGAGAA
>SCPN01000536.1_pt1 | contig 19701 bp, 31 predicted proteins | sample 6106831 | NCBI WGS metagenome assembly SCPN01 (sample SAMN10720447, study PRJNA508395) | human gut metagenome | isolation source: Participant 1, 0 month
AATTTTCCGGTTACTGATCGTTCTACCCGTCCGCCAAGGTTCGACCCATTGTGGGAAGCTGGTGATGAAGTGTTCTTTATTGCCGCTTCACAGCATATCCGTGCGGTGATGAGGAATTACAGCGACTGGAAAACCGTATAAGCGGATCATGCTGGTTGGTGGCGGTAATATCGGTGCAGGCTGGCGCGCGTCGTCTGGAAAAAGATTACAGCGTTAAGTTATCGAACGTAATCAGCAGCGCGCTGCCGAACTGGCGGAAAAGTTGCAGAATACGATCGTCTTTTTTGGTGATGCGTCGGATCAAGAACTGCTGGCCGAAGAACATATCGATCAAGTTGATCTGTTTATTGCCGTCACCAACGATGACGAGGCCAATATCATGTCCGCCATGCTTGCCAAACGTATGGGTGCGAAAAAGGTGATGGTGCATTGATCCAGCGTCGCGCTTTATGTGGATCTGGTTCAGGGGAGCGTGATCGATATTGCGATTTCACCACAACAAGCAACTATTTCTGCGTTGCTTAGCCATGTGCGAAAAGCAGATATTGTTGGTGTTTCCTCATTGCGCCGCGGCGTAGCAGAAGCTATTGAAGCCGTTGCTCACGGTGATGAAAGCACCTCACGCGTTGTCGGCAGAGTCATTGACGAAATCAAGCTACCGCCAGGAACGATTATTGGAGCGGTGGTACGTGGAAACGACGTGATGATTGCCAATGACAATCTGCGCATTGAGCAAGGCGATCACGTAATTATGTTCCTCACAGATAAAAAGTTTATTACCGACGTCGAAAGACTCTTCCAGCCAAGCCCTTTCTTCTTGTAATTAATAAGGCGTCTAATGACGCCTTATTATTTCCCTTTGATTATCAAGGATTAATTAAATTCATTCCTGGCAGGAAAATGGCTTAACATTTGTTAGACTTATGGTTGTCGGCTGCTTCATAGGGAGAATAACATGAGCATTATTAAAGAATTTCGCGAATTTGCGATGCGCGGGAACGTGGTGGATTTGGCGGTGGGTGTCATTATCGGTGCGGCATTCGGGAAGATTGTATCTTCACTGGTTGCCGATATCATCATGCCACCTCTGGGCTTATTAATTGGCGGGATCGACTTTAAACAGTTTGCTGTCACGCTACGCGATGCGCAGGGGATATCCCTGCTGTTGTGATGCATTACGGTGTCTTCATTCAAAACGTCTTTGATTTTCTGATTGTGGCCTTTGCCATCTTTATGGCGATTAAGCTAATCAACAAACTGAATCGGAAAAAAGAAGAACCAGCAGCCGCACCAGCACCAACTAAAGAAGAAGTATTACTGACAGAAATTCGTGGATTTGGCTGAAAGAGCAGAATAACCGCTCTTAACAAACGCTCTGAAGCAGAAGGCCAGTGGTAAAAAGTGATTTACTTTCTTGCCACTGGCCTCCCAGTTCCCCCGATTGCCATGTTTTCCTTTTCGCATGTAACTGCTGCTTTCCCTTTCTTATTTTTCTCTACCGCTGTCGGAATAAGGGATCGCGTAGTAATGCTTCTATCGCATTATCCTTTATCTGCCCCTTTAGTATGCTGATATCGGCTCATAAAACTCCAGTTGGTTATTTAACGGCGCGAGTGTAACTGTCAGTGCAAAAAATCAACAGCCACTCTTAACGCCACTCGCCCTTGTTCAAGAGCTTCAAGAATCGAGCAATAAACACTGCTATGGGCGGTCCCACAACAGGCATCGTTGTTAAGTGTTGCAAGGAACGCTGCATACTCTGCAACTCGGCTATCCGTGCTTCGACTTCCTGCAATCTTTCCTGCACAATGCCTTTGACTCTGACAGGTATGGTGTTCAGGATCGATACGGATCGACAGCAACTCGCGGATCGACTCCAGACTGAAACCTAGTTGTCTGGCATGGCGGATAAATTTCAATCGCTGGAGATCGCTTTCGGTATACACGGCGAAACTCCACCTTCAGTACGCACTTCATGCTCCATCATCTGCTGTTTTTCGTAATAACGAATCGTGTCGGGTGTTACTCCGCAATTTTGCCAGCTCACCAATGCGATACATACATACTCCACTAGTTATCGTTGATTTTATTCAACAACTTGTCAGCATAATCGCCGCGTAAAAATCGGTACTCAGTCCAGCTTGTCGCAGCTTCAATTCCAGTAATGACAATCGACGGCTAACCTCTTGATATTGCGGATCATCGTGACGGATACCTTTGAGAATATCCAGAAGCTGAATTGCCTCCGTTGCTCGTTCTGGCGGTAAGCAACCGCCATTCTTCAACAAGCGATACCCCGCACGTAATTCCGGTGGCACGTGAGAATCATCATCCAGTATCAATGGTTCGCCGCTACCCGCCGTGTTATCAACTCACCTTTCGCTTTGCGCTTCTGCTATATGACGCTCTGCCCACTGGTCAAGTAAACTGCCATATACCCGGGATGAACAAAAAGAGTACAGCTATTGTAGATAAGTGGGGATGCTACGGGGTATAAAAGAAAACCCGCCGGGGCGGGTTTTTTTACGTTGCTTCAGATTACCTGCAGCAGCTTCTGCTTCTCTTGAACGATCAACCAGCTCGATGTAGTGCCATCGGCGCGTTGTCGCCCGCACGGAAGCCACACTTCAGAATACGGAGTGTAACCACCGGCACGGCTTCCGCGAAACGCGGGCCCAGTTCGTTAAACAGTTTTGCCAATGATCCGTTATCACGAGTACGGCGAATGCCAGACGACGATTAGCAACGCTATCAGTTGGCAAGAGTAATCAGCGGCTCAACTACGTTGGCGCAGCTCTTTTCTGCTTTAGGCAGAGTCGTCTCGATGATTTCATGACGAACCAGTGAACCCGCCATATTGCGGAACATAGCCCGGCGATGGCTGCTGTTGCGGTTCAGTTGACGACCACCTTACGATGGCGCATGACCTTATCCTTCCTCTCAGTAAAACCTTAACCTGTGATCCGGTTACTCGTCAGCGATATTTTCTGCCGGTGGCCAGTTTTCCGTGCGCATGCCCCAGACAGTCCACGGAAGCCAGCACGTCTTTAATCTCAGTAAGAGATTTTTTACCAAGGTTAGGTTTTAGGAGCTCAACCTCGGTACGCTGTACCAGATCACCGATATAGTGGATAGCCTGCTTTAAGGCAGTTAGCAGAGCGGACAGTCAATTCCAGATCGTCAACAGGGCGCAGCAGGATCGATCGAACTCTGGTTTCTCTTCTTCACTTCAGGCTGACGTACATCACGTAAGTCAACGCTTCCAGTTGTTCAGCCAGAATGGTTGCTGCACGACGAATCGCCCTCTCAGGATCGATTGTGCCGTTGGTTTCCATTTCGATGACCAGCTTGTCCGTGTCGGTACGCTGTCTCTACACCGCGCTGCTTCAACATTGTAGGCAATACGCTCCATTGGGCTGTAGCATGCGTCGACCAGCAGACGGCCGATTGGGCGCTCATCTTCCGAATGAATTCGGGTAGAAGCCGGCACATAACCACGACCGCGCTGAACTTTGATACGCATGCTAATAGACGCGTTCTCATCGGTCAGGTGGCAGATCGCTGCGTGGCTTGACGATTCTGACATCACCGTCGTGGGTGATATCGGCTGCAGTCACAGGGCCAATGCCAGACTTATTCAAGGTAAGAATAACTTCATCTTTGCCCTGAACTCTCACCGCCAGCCCTTTCAGGTTGAGCAGGATTTCCAGGATATCTTCCTGAACGCCTTCTTTGGTGCTGTACCTCATGTAGTACACCATCAATCTCAACCTCGGTCACCGCGCAACCCGGCATCGATGAGAGCAGAATACGGCGCAGTGCGTTACCAGAGTATGGCCAAAGCCACGCCCTAAAGGCTCAGGGTCACCTTGGCGTGCGTCGAACTCACTTGCTCGATATCAACCAAAGCGGTTTTAGGAAACTCTGTCACAGAACCCTGCATTGTGTCCTCCTTTGGTACTAAGCTTTTACTTGAGTAAAGCTCGACGATCAGGTGTTCGTTAATGTCCGCAGACAGATCAGAACGCTCCGGCTTACGCTTAAACGTACCTTCCATCTTGCCAGCATCAACTTCCAGCCAGTTATTTTCACGCTGCTCAGCCAGCTCCAGAGCGGCTTTCACGAGACTGCGTTTCTTCGCTTCACGAATGCTTACAACGTCATCTCGGACTAACCTGATAAGAAGGATGTTAACAACACGACCGTTTACTATAATTGCTTTATGGCTAACCAGCTGACGTGCTTCTGCACGAGTGGCACCAGCCCATACGATAAATAACGTTGTCCAGACGACCTTCCAGCAGAGCCAACAGGTTTTCACCGGTGTTGCCTTTCAGACGTGCTGCTTCTTTGTAGTAGTTACGGAACTGACGCTCCAGCACACCATAGATACGGCGAACTTTTTGCTTTTCACGCAACTGCACACCATAGTCAGACAAACGCGGGTTTACGCGCACCGTGCTGGCCGGAGCTTGTTTCAATTTTACCCTTGGTATCGATCGCGCGAACGCCAGACTTAAGGAATAAGTCGGTGCTCCCATCCGCTCCAGCTTGAGCTTAGGGACCCAAATATCTTGCCATTTTCTTTCTCCAACAAACCTGGAAAACGAGGCGTTATACGCGACGTTTTTTCGGCGGACGACAACCGTTATGAGGGATCGGAGTCACATCAGTAATATTAGTGATGCGGAAACCTGCGGCGTTCAGAGCACGAATAGTAGATTCGCGGCCCGACCTGACCTTTAACCATAACTTCCAGATTCTTGATGCCGTATTCTTTCACGGCGTCAGCGCAACGCTCTGCTGCAACCTGAGCTGCAAACGGAGTGGATTTGCGAGAACCACGGAAACCGGAACCACCGGCTGTTGCCCAACCCAACGCGTTACCCTGACGATCAGTGATAGTCACGATGGTGTTGTTGAAAGAAGCATGGATATGAGCCACGCCGTCAGAGACTTGTTTTCTACACGTTTACGTGCACGAATTGGTGCCTTTGCCATTATTCAATCACCCTGATTATTTCTTTGATCGGCTTACGTGGACCCTTACGGGTACGCGCGTTGGTCTTGTACGCTGACCGCGAACCGGGAGACCACGACGATGACGCAAACCGCGATAGCAACCAAGATCCATCAGGCGCTTGATGCTCATGCTGATTTCACGGCGCAGATCACCTTCTAACGACAATTTGGCAACTTCGTCACGCAGCGTGTCGATTTGTCCTTCAGACAGCTCACTGATCTTAACATCTTCAGCGATACCCGCTGCAGCCGATGGCTTTAGAACGGGTCTCGCCTACGCCATAAATCGAAGTTAATGCGATTACGGCATGCTTATGATCAGGAATGTTAATGCCTGCTATACGGGCCACTATGCACTCCTCTACTTATTTAATATGTACGTTCCATGCTGAAAAGCCCGTTTTCAGGATACCCAAATGGAAACGCACAGATATTAAAGATCATTGGCTAATCTAGCCAGCTCAACCCAACTTTGCAAGAAAAATATGCGAAAAAATCAGCCTTGGCGCTGTTTATGCTTCTTGCCTGGCACCAAATCACACGGATGACACCATCACGCTTAACGATCTTTGCAGTTACGGCATAATTCTTGACGGAAGCACGAACTTCATTTTACTTCCGTAACTTCGGCGACCAATTATCGGCCGTAGCCTTCAGGTGGTTCGTCTTCAATGCAGACTCATACTGACTGGACATCATCAGAGTTTGCACTTGGTTAGCATAAAGTCCATAATCACGACAACAACGATAAGCAGTGAGGTCCCACCGAAGTAGAACGGTACTTTCATTGCATCACGCATGAACCTGATCAGGCAGATAAAGGTAATATACAGCGCACCAACCGGGTCAGGCGGGTCATTACTTTATCGATATACTTCGCCGTTTATTCTCCGGACGAATTCCGGTACAAATGCAACTGACTCTTCAGGTTATTCATTGTTTCACGCGGGTTGAAACCAACGCCGTAGAAGAAACAGAAGAAGATGATTGCAGACGCATAGAGTAACAATACATAAAGCGGTTGCCCAGGCTGCAAATACAGCGAAATTGTTGTCAGCCAGTTCCAACCAGTACCGCCCCCGAACCATGACGCGATGGTCGCCGGGAACAGAATAATACTGGAAGCGAAGATTGCGGGATTACCCCCGCCATATTCACTTCAGCGGTAAATGTGTCGCAGCATAGACACGACGATCTGCTGACGTTCTCGCGTAGTTTATCATTAAATGCGGCGCTTGACCACGCCCAACAAATACAACAAAGAACGTCACCGTAAATACTAATACTCGCAACCAACAGCAACACGAGGAAGTGCAGGTCGCCTTGACGCGCTTGCTCGATAGTATGGGCAATGGCTGGCGGGAGTCCCGCGACAATACCGCGAAGATAATGATTGAAATACTGCTGCCGATACCCTCGTTCAGTAATCTGTCGCTCCAACCATATCAGAACATCGTTCCTGTGACCAGACTTCAGCAACAGCGGTGAAGAATGCAAACCGTTAATCACCGTGCTCCCATACCGTGCATATTCCGGCAGACCGGTAGCAATACCGATCGACTGGAATAATTGCAGCACCAGAGTACCGTAACGGGTGTACCACTGATCCACGACGACCAGACTCCCCTCTTTCTTAATTTCTGCCAACGTTGCGAACCACCGTCAGCAGCTGATAATGATCGACGCCGAAATATACGGCATGATCCCCAGAGCAAAGATAGAAGCGACGGCTGAGAGCACCACCAGAGAACATGTTAAACATCTCAATGATGGTGCCCCGCTGCTGCCTCGCCAGCCTGCGCGCCAGCGGCATCAATACAGTGGATCGGAATAAAAGAGCCAATACGGAACACAATCAGCGCACCGGATAACAACAGCAGTCTGCGTTCAGCCTCGCCTGCTTCACCTTTGGCACTTTAAAATCTAATCCCGGTTGTTTTCAGCCATCTGCTATTTATTCCTCGATTTTACCGCCAGCAGCTTCGATAGCAGCACGAGCGCCTTTAGTAACACGCAGGCCACGAACAGTTACCGGAGTCGTTACTTCGCCAGCCAGGATCACTTTCGCGAACTCGATCCTGGATACCGATAATGTTAGCTTTCAGCGTGTTCAGGTCTACAACACCGCCTTCTACTTTAGCCAGGTCAGACAGACGAACTTCGGCTGTAATCGCTGCTTTACGAGAAGTGAAGCCGAATTTCGGCAGACGACGGTACAGAGGCATCTGACCACCCTCGAAACCGCGACGTACGCCACCGCCAGAACGAGATTTCTGACCTTTGTGACCACGACCACCGGTTTTACCGAGGCCAGAACCGATACTGATCGACCGTGCGTTTACCCGCTCCTTTGAGCCTTCGGCTGGAGACAGAGTATTTAAACGCACTTTACTCCCCAACTTTAACCATGAAGGAAACCGCGTTGTCATCATACCGCGAATAGCAGGAGTATCCCCGCGCTCTACGTGACCAATACGACGCAGACCCAGGCCAAGCAGCGTTGCCTTGTGTTTCGGCAGACGACCGATTGCACTGCGGGTTTGAGTAATTTTAATAGTCTTTGCCATGGTTTATTTCCCCAGAATTTCTTCAACGGATTTACCACGCTTGGCAGCGACCATTTCTGGAGAATTCATATTTTCCAGCCATCAATATTGCATCGAACCACGTTGATCTCTGGCTGGGAACCATATGCTTTAGCCAGAACGTTATGAACCCCAGCGACTTCCAGAACGGCGCGCATTGCACCACCGGCGATGATACCGGTACCTTCGGAAGCCGGCTGCATGAATACGCGAGAACCCGTGTGAACACCTTTAACAGGGTGTTGCAGAGCGCCGTTATTCAGCGCGACGTTAATCATATTGCGACGGGCTTTTTCCATCGCTTCTGGATCGCTGCTGGAACTTCACGCGCTTTTACCGTAAACAAAACCAACGCGACCGTTACCATCGCCAACTACAGTCAGAGCTGTGAAGGAGAAAATACGACCACCTTTAACGGTTTTAGATACGCGGTTTACCGCGATCAGCTTTTCCTGCAGTTCGCCAGCGCTTGTTTTCGATGGTGAGCCATCCACACCCTCTACCTTAGAACTGAAGGCCAGCTTCTACGGCAGCATCTGCTGCCCCGACACGACCATGATATTGGAACCCGGAACGGTCAAAGGATACATCTTTGATGCCTTTTTCCAGAGCGCGTTCAGCGACAGCTTTACCCACAGCTGCAGCCGCGTCTTTGTTACCGGTGTACTTCAGTTGTTCAGCGATAGCTTTTTCTACAGTAGAAGCAGCTACCAGAACTTCAGAACCGTTCGGTGCAATTACCTGTGCGTAAATGTGACGCGGGGTACGATGTACCACCAGGCGAGTTGCGCCTAGCCCTGGAGCTTGGTAAGGGCGTGCGCGGGTCGCATGACGGATACGAGCAGATTTCTATCCATAGTGTTACCTTACTCTTCTTAGCTCTTTGGTACGCGCACGACTTCGTCGGCGTAACGAACACTTTGCCTTCCTTTATAAGGCCTTGTGGACGACGGTAGGCGCGCGCAGATCCGCTGTAACCTGGGCCTGATCACCCGCTTATCAGCGCCTTTCAGCACGATTTCAGTCTGAGTCGGACATTCAGCAGTGATACCCGCAGGCAGCTGATGGTCAACAGGATGAGAGAAACCCAGAGACAGGTTAATCACATTGCCTTTAACCGCTGCACGGTAACCTACACCAACCAGCTGCAGCTTCTTAGTGAAGCCTTCGGTAACACCGATAACCATTGAGTTCAGCAGGGCACGCGCGGTACCAGCCTGTGCCCAACCGTCTGCGTAACCATCACGCGGACCGAAGGTCAGGGTATTATCTGCATGTTTAACTTCAACAGCATCGTTGAGAGTACGAGTCAGCTCGCCGTTTTTACCTTTGATCGTAATAACCTGACCGTTGATTTTTACGTCAACGCCGGCAGGAACAACGACCGGTGCTTTAGCAACACGAGACATTTTTTCCTCCGATTAGGCTACGTAGCAGATAATTTCGCCACCAAGACCAGCCCGCGCGCTCGTAATGATCAGTCAGTAACACCTTTAGAGGTAGAAACAACGGCGATACCCCAGACCCGCCATAACTTTCGGCAGCTCATCTTTACGTTTATAGATGCGCAGACCGGCGTATTGACACGCTGAATGCTTTCTACAACAGCTTTGCCCTGGAAATACTTCAGAGTAAGTTCCAGTTCAGGCTTGGTGTCGCCTTCAACTTTAAAATCTTCAATAAAACCTTCTTCCTTCCAGCACGTTGGCGATTGCCACTTTCAGCTTGGAGGAAGGCATGGTGACCGAGCTTTGTTCGCGTATTCGACCGTTACGGATACGGGTCAGCATATCCGCTGGATCGGATCTGCATGCTCATCTGTTCTTAATTCCGTGATTCAATTGGTGACAATTACCAGCTAGCCTTTTCAGACCGGGATTTCACCCGCGCATAGCGGCTTCACGGACCTTAATACGGCTCAACCCGAACTTCCGCAGGAAACCATGCGGACGACCTGGTTTGACGGCAGCGGTTACGCTGACGAGACGGCTGGAATCACGCGGCAGAGTCTGCAGCTTGAGAACAGAAGGTTCCAAATTTCGTCGGAAGCGTCTACATCAGAGATGATCGCTTTCAGTTCCAGCGTTTCGCGAAGTATTTATCAGCTAAAGCTACGCGTTTTACTTCGCGCGTTTCTATTGATTGGTTTAGCCATTTAGGGTAACCCTACCTACTTGCGGAACGGGAAGTCAAAGGCAGCCAGCAGAGCGCGGCCTTCGTCAGTCAGATTCTCGCAGTAGTGGTAATGGTAATATCCAAACCACGAACGCGGTCGACTTTATCGTAGTCGATTTCTTGGAAGATGATCTGCTCACGGACACCCATGCTGTAGTTACCACGACCGTCGAAAGACTTAGCGGACAGGCCACGGAAGTCACGGATACCGAGGTACAAGCAATAGTGATCAGGGCGCTCAAAGAACTCCCAATGCGTTCGCCACGCAGAGTTACTTTACAGCCGATCGGATAGCCCTGACGGATTTTGAAGCCTGCAACAGATTTGCGTGCTTTGCGATCAGCGGTTTTGACCGAGATTGCTGCTGTGTCTGCTGCTGCGTTATCCAGCAGTTTTTGTCAGCGATCGCTTTCCAACACCCATGTTCAGGGTGATCTTCGACCTGAGTGGACTGGCATGACAGAATCGTAGTTAAACTCAGTCATGAGTTTTAACTACTTCGTCTTTGTAGTAATCATGCAATTTCGCCATCGTACCACTCCAAATTACTTGATAGCTCTGCTGTTAGACTTGAAGAAACGGACTTTTGCCGTCTTCGAATCTAAAGCCCACGGTCAGCCCTTGCCGATGCCGCATTGAAGATTGCTACGCTGGAAACCTGAATAGCGGCTTCTTTTCAACGATGCCACCCGGTTGGTTCAGGGCCGGAACCGGTTTCTGATGTTTCTTAACCAAAGTTGATACCTTCAACAAATGACCCTTGCCGGAAGACAGGACATTCTTTAACTTTACCAAGGGTTTACCTTTATCTTTACTCGGTTAACACGATAACTTCGTCATCACGACGGATTTTCGCTGCCAGGATTCGCTCCCAGAGTACTTCTGGTGCCAGAGAGATAATTTTCATGAACTTCACTACGAAGCTCACGAGTTACCGGCCCAAAATACGCGTACCGATAGGCTGCTCGCTGTTGTTGTTCAGAAGAAATGCTATTACCATCGAAGCGAATGACAGAACCGTCCGGGCGACGAACACCTCTTGGTGCGCACCACTACCGCCTTCAGCACATCACCTTTTTGACCTTACCACGCGGAATTGCTTCTTTGATGGTGATCTTGATGATGTCGCCTACGCCTGCGTAGCGACGGTGCGAGCCACCCAGAACCTTTGATACATTACGCGACGTGCACCGGAGTTGTCGGCGACGTTCAGCATAGTCTGTTCTTGATCATTTTAGTACCGCTAATGTCAACTACTACCGAGAGACCCGAAATCAGGTCGTTAAAAACTCTATATCGAGGGCGCGGCATTATACCGCTTCAAGGAGGATAGGGAAAATAAACGGCCTCATTTCTGCCGTTTATTCGTATCGAGAGAGTGTACTGTATTACAGAACCGTCTCTACAACGCGAACCAGCGTCCGTGATTTAAGTCTTGACAGCGGACGGCATTCGCGGATTTCAACCACGTCACCGATACCGCATTCGTTGTTCCTGCCATGTAATGCAGTTTGGTCGTACGCTTGATGAATTTACCGTAGATCGGGTGTTTCACAAAAACGTTCGATAGCAACAACAATGGATTTCTCCATTTTGTCGCTAACAACGCGACCTTGCAGAGTAACGGATTTATCGGTCATTACGCACCCGCCTTCGTTCAGTAAAGTCTTAACGCGCGACATCGCGACGCACTTGCTTCAACAGGTGACTGTTGCAGCTGGTTAATTTGCAGCCTGCATACGCAGGTTGAACTGCTCACAGCAGGTTCAGCAGCTCGGTGTTCAGCTCTTCACGCCTTCCACGCAGCTCTTTTGCTTCATTACATCACCGTCTTAGTTACAAAGGTGGTTTTAATCGGCAGTTTCGCTGCTGCCAGCTTGAATGCTTCACGGGCCAGCTCTTCCGGAACACCGTCCATTTCATACAGGACTTTACCTCGGCTGAATCAAGGCAACCCAATACTTCACGTTACCTTTACCTTTACCCATACGCACTGCCAGCGGCTTTTCAGTGATCGGTTTGTCCGGGGAACACACGGATCCAGATCTTACCTTTGACGCTTAACTGCATCGGGTCATAGCGCCGACGTGCTCTTCGATCTCGACGGGCAGTCAGACGACCACGGCCAACAGCTTTCAGACCGAAGCTGCTGAAGCTAACATCCGTACCCTGCGCCAGACCGCGGTTACGGCCTTTGTGCATTTTACGGAATTTTGTACGCTTTGGTTGTAACATCAGCGACGCTCCTTATTTACGGCCTTTACGCTGCTGCTTTTTAGGCTGAGCAGCCGGTTTTTCCGGTTGTTCAACAGCAGCCATACCACCCAGGATCCGCCTTTGAAGATCCACACTTTAACACCGATAACACCATAAGTAGTCTGAGCTTCAGAGGTGTTATAATCGATGTCTGCACGCAGAGTGTGCAGCGGTACGCGACCTTCGCGGTACCATCGGTACGTACGGATTTCCGCGCCGCCAGACGGCCGCTAACTTCAACTTTAATACCTTTTAGCGCCAGACGCATTGCGTTCTGTACAGCACGCTTCATAGCACGACGGAACATAACGCGACGTTCCAGCTGAGAAGCGATGCTGTCAGCAACCAGTTTGCGTCCAGTTCAGGCTTACGAACTTCGGCGATGTTGATCTGTGCAGGAACGCCAGCGATGTCCGCTACGACCTTACGCAGTTTTTCTACGTCTTCACCTTTTACCGATAACGATACCCGGGCGAGCAGTGTGAATGGTTACACGGATGCTCTTAGCCGGACGCCTGATAACGATACGAGATACGGACGCTTTAGCCAGTTCCCTTAGTGGTACTGACGTACTTTTTAAAATCGCTGTCCAGTTGTCAGCGAATTCTTTGGTGTTCGCAAACCGTAGAGTTCCAAGGTTTTACCACCCAAAGGAATACCATTAGGATGTATCTTCTGACCCATTGCTAGTCCCAGAGTCTCAGCGATCGGACACAACCACAGTGATGTGGCTGGTGCGCTTCAGGATGCGATCTGCACGACCTTTGCATCGCGCGGCATAATGCGCTTCATGCTCGGGCCTTCTCTTCAAAATTTTCGTAACTTCAGATCGTCAATGTCAGCGCCATCGTTGTGTTCAGCGTTAGCAATGGCAGATTCCAGAACTCTTGACCAAAGCAGCCAGCTTTCTTTGTTGGTGTAGGTCAAAATATCCAGAGCCTGCGACACTTTCTTACCGCGAATCAGGTCAGCAACAAGGCGAACCTTCTGAGCAGAAGAAGAACGAGCATGGCGATGTTTAGCGATAGTTTCCATCTCTTCCTCCTACCTTATTTCTTCTTCGCTTTTTTATTGGCCGCGATAAGTACGAGTCGGTGCGAATTCACCCAGTTTGTGACCGACCATTTCGTCGGTTACAAATACCGGAACGTGCTGACGACCATTATGGACAGCGATGGTCAAAACCGATCATGTTAGGAAAGATCGTTGAACGACGGGACCAAGTGCGCAGGGCTTTGTTCCGCTTTCCACCGCTTCTCTTACCTTCCAGCAAGTGCAGGTCAATAAAAGGACCTTTCTTGAGAGAACGTGGCATGGCTTATCCTCTAAAATTATTTGCTACGGCGACGTACGATGAATTTATCAGTACGCTTGTTGCTGCGGGTCTTCTTACATTTGGTCTGAACGCCCCACGGAGTTACCGGGTGCTTACCAAAGTTACGACCTTCACCACCACCATGTGGGTGGTCTACCGGGTTCATCGCGGTACCGCGAACGGTCGGACGAACACCCACGCCAGCGTGCAGCACCTGCTTTACCCAGAACGCGCAGCATATGCTCAGTACTGCCAACTTCGCCAGAGTTGCACGGCAGTCTGCTTCTACTTTACGCATTTCACCAGAACGCAGACGCAGGGTGACATAAGCACCATCACGAGCAACGATCTGAAACGTAAGTACCAGCGGAACGTGCCAGCTGACCGCCTTTACCCTTGGTTTCATTTCTACGTTATGAACAGTAGAACCAACCGGGATGTTGCGCATCGGCAGGGTGTTACCTGGTTTTGATTGCAGCATCAACGCCAGACTGAATCTGGTCGCCAGCTTTCAGGCCTTTAGGAGCCGAAGATGTAACGGCGTTCACCGTCTTTGTACAGAACCAGCGCGATGTTCGCGGAACGGTTCGGATCACTCAAGACGTTCTACAACAGCCGGGATACCGTCTTTGTTACGTTTAAAGTCAACAATACGGTAAGCCTGCTTGTGGCCCACCACCGATATGACGAGTGGTGATACGGCCATTGTTGTTACGACCACCGATTTGCCTGTTTTTCCAGCAACGGAGCAAAAGGTTTGCCCTTGTGCAGCCTCAGGGTTAACCACTTTAACTACGTGGCGACGACCCGGAGATGTCGGTTTACATTTAACAACTGCCATTGTATTACTCTCCGACTTACTCAAGCGCCGCCAACGAAGTCCAGATTCTGGCCTTCTGCAGGGTGACGTAAGCTTTTCCAGTCGCTACGACGACCGAAACGCTGACCGTGGCGCTTCACTTTGCCTTTAACTACCAGGGTGTTAACGACTTCGACTTCGACTTCAAACAGTTTCTGCACAGCAGCTTTGATTTCTGCTTTGGTCGCGTCTTTAGCAACTTTGAGTACGATGGTGTTGGATTTTTCCATCGCAGTAGACGCTTTTTCAGGAAACGTGCGGTGCACGCAGCACCTCTGCAGCAGACGTTCTTCACGAATCATGCCAGCATCTCCTCAACTTGCTTAACAGCATCAGCAGTCAGTCATTACGACTTTGTCGAAGGCGATCAGGCTAACTGGGTCGATACCAGTTGCATCGCGTACGTCAACTTTGCAGGTTGCGCAGCCAGAACAGGTTTTCGTCCAGCTCACCGGTGATGGTCAGCACATCTTCCAGAGCCATGTCTTTCAGTTCTGTGCCAGCCGCTTAGTTTTCGGCGCTTCTACAGAGAACTTCTCGCCAACGATCAGACGATCCTGACGCGCACCAGTTCGGACAGGATGCTTTCAGCGCGGTACATCTTCCGGTTAACTTTGACTGTATCCTGCGGACGAGCAGCAAAGGTCACGCCACCCAGAACGCCAGATCGTAATTTTGATAGAACCAGAACGCGCACGGCCGGTGCCTTCTGGCGCCTTTTGGTTTTTACCGGAACCAGTTACTTCAGCACGAGTCTTCTGAGCACGAGTACCCTGACGAGCACCAGCTGCATAAGCAACAACAACCTCGGGTGAACCAGCGCTTCGTTGAAATCACGACCAGTTGTAGTTTCGAAACAGTCAGCGCCCTGCGCGTCTTTCAATACTAATTCCATTGCTATCTCCTTACGCCTTCACAGCTGGTTTAACGATCAGGTCGCTACCGGTTGCACCGGGACAGCACCTTTAACCAGCAGCAGGTTGCGCTCAGCGTCAACGCGTACTACGTCAAGGCTCTGAACGGTTACACGTTCGTTACCCATCTGACCTGCCATTTTCTTTGCCTTTGAACACTTTGCCCGGAGTCTGGTTCTGACTAGAACCTGGAACGCGGTGAGATAAGGAGTTACCGTGAGTAGCGTCCCGGTACGGAAGTTCCAGCGCTTAACGGTACCTGCGAAACCTTTACCTTTAGAGGTGCCAGTTTACGCCAACTCTTTTAACGTCAGCAAACAGTTCAACGCTAATGCTCTGATCTACAGTGAACTCTTCTGCCTTCAGCCGTGCGGAATTTACCAGACCACGGCCAGCTTCTACGCCAGCTTTAGCGAAGTGGCTTCAGGTTTGGTCACACGGTTAGCTTTTAGCACCGGTGGTCACCTGAATAGCACGGTAGCCATCGTTAGCCGTCTTTAACCTGAGTAACGCGGTTTGTTTCAACTTCGATACGGTTACTGGGATAGAAACGCCGTCTTCTGTGAAGATATCATACCCACTTTTTACCGACTAAACTAATCATTGTTTCAACCTCAATCGCTCAATGACCTGATTAACCCAGCTGATCTGCATCGTCTACACCGGCAGCCAGATCCAGACGCATCAGAGCATCAACGGTTTCGGTTGGCTCCAACGGGATGTCAACTAGACGCAAGTGAGTACGGATTTCAATTGATCGCGCGTCTTTGTTGACGCGGGGAGATCAGAACAGTGAAGCGCTCTTTGCGTGTCGGCAGCGGATCGGACCATTGACCTGCGCACCAGTGCGCTTGGCAGTCCTGACGATTCTGCGGTTGCTTGATCGATCAGACGATGATCAAACGCTTTCTAGGCGGATACGGATTCTTTGGTTCTGCATGAGACCAGAGCCCAATTATTTTATAAACGAAAATGATTACCCTTCAGACTCCATTACGATTGATGGAGATGTAACTGTTTTACGTAGCTCCCCTGATTGGGAGCATTTGTTAGGTAGTAGCCACCCGCTAACTGAGGTCTGATTGAACCTGCTGTCAACTACGACAAGCCCGCGCATTATAATACGCAAATCTGAGCCTGGACGCAAGCATCGGGTAGAAATTAATCGCAACGCGCAGATTGCGAGCTGTATTCCACGAAATTTGTAAGGTTGTGAAGATAGTTTTTCACCGGAACTGGTTAACAAATCAGCGATTTCTCTGTTGCTGAGCATCCGGATTATTCGATGGTGATACTCAATTACAGAGGATGTTTTATGGACGCTAACCTTCCCTTTCTGATTTTGTACGCTTGTTTATCTGTCCTACTTTTTATGGGATGCAAAGCATGGCTTGTTACCTGACAGATTTACCTGCCCGTTACTCTGGTCAGGTCTTTGTTCTCTCAGGTTTGTAATCCTGACGGTTTAGCCGATGCGTTATGGGGGCGATTATTGGTTACGGCATACTCCGCCGTCATTTATCAGGTATCATACTGCGTCAATAAAGAAGGATTAGGCTATGGTGATGAAGTTTCTCGCCGCCCTTGCGCCCGCGACACCGACCTTCTTGCCACGACTGGTTTTCTTGCCGCCTCATCTGCCAGGAGCCGTAGTTGTTGGTCTGCCCATGAGAGGAAAAGAAATATTGAAAACCCGCTGCCGTTTGGGCTTACTTTCCCTGGCGGCTGCGGGTTCGTTGTGGTGGTTGGGATAGTTTGCTAGCAGGCCGTTAATCTTTAACTTTTATTTGTGATTGCAGTAATTTTGTAAAACCGGATTTTACTGATGATCCAGCTCAGTTTCGAGCCAGCCAATATGACCTTCTTCATCGGTAAGGATCTTGATCATCATATCACGGCTAACATAGTCATGAACGCTGTCGGCATACGCGATAGCCTCTCACGGGAGATCCTTCTTCAAGCTCTCCAGTTCTAATCGCAGGTCGGATTGCAGCATCTCCTCGACATCTTCACCAATCAGTTTGCCTAAACTCGTAAGTTGGGGATTCCTTCTAAAAACAAAATACGCTCGATATATTTATCAGCGTGTTTCATCTCATCGATGGATTCATGGTATTCGACGTCATTGAGACGCATCAGGCCCCAGTGCTTTAAACATCCGGGCATGGAGCAAAAATACTGATTGATTGCGAAGCTTTCCATTTCCCAATAGTTTATTGAGATAATTTATGATTTAACATCACCTTTCATTTTATAGTCCCTCCGCTTCCACTATTAGAGCGTAGATGGGGCTAGCGGGATGTCAAAAAATAAGCGTGGTCTTCAGGCAATCTCTTTAAATTCTGGCATCTGCATCAACTCGTCCTTCATCACTTCGCGCGCGCAAATGCGCACCTACGCATTGATTTCCCAGGGAATAAACTTACGCAATTGTTGGAAAGATTGCGGATGAAACTGACGGACTGCCTGGCGAATTTTTTTGTCACTTACACCATTACACAAACAAACGTACATGATTGCTCCCGTTCAAATTCTGCGCAAAGTGTAAGTAGAGAATGGTTATGATTACAATAGCACAGTTTTATTTGCGCCATAGTTCAGCGAGCAAAATTACGACTAAATATTTCGAGCTCAAATTACGGGCAGCAAAAAGGGCGCCGAAGCGCCCTTTTCAATTCAAAACTAATTAACGTGTAATTAGCCCAGAACTTTAGCAACAACGCCCGCGCCAACGGTACGGCCGCCTTCACGGATTGCGAAACGCAGACCGTCGTCCATCGCGATCGGGTGGATCAGGGTAACAACCATTTTGATGTTGTCGCCCGGCATTACCATCTCTACGCCTTCCGGCAGTTCGATGGTACCAGTCACGTCAGTAGTACGGAAGTAGAACTGCGGACGGTAGCCTTTGAAGAACGGAGTATGACGGCCGCCTTCATCTTTGGACAGAATGTACACTTCAGATTCGAACTTGGTGTGCGGCAGTGGTGCCCCTTAGCCAGTACCTGACCACGTTCGATTTCTTCACGTTTGATACCACGCAGCAGAACACCTACGTTCTCACCAGCACGACCTTCGTCCAGCAGTTTGCGGAACATTTCAACGCCAGTACAGGTAGACTTCTGAGTCTCTTTGATACCAACGATTTCAACTTCTTCACCAACTTTGATGATACCGCGTTCTACGACCGGTAACAACGGTACCACGACCGGAGATGGAGAATACGTCTTCGATCGGCATAAGGAACGGCTTGTCAATCGCGCGCTCTGGTTCCGAATATAAGAATCCAGGGCCAGCCAGTTCCAGGATTTTCGCTTCCCACTCTGCGTCGCCTTCCAGCGCTTTCAGAGCAGAACCACGAACGATCGGAGTGTCGTCGCCCGGGAAGTCGTACTGAGACAGAAGTTCACGAACTTCCATTTCAACCAGTTCCAGCAGCTCTTCGTCATCAACCATGTCGCATTTGTTCAGGAACACGATGATGTACGGAACGCCTACCTGACGACCCAGCAGGATGTGCTCACGAGTCTGCGGCATCGGGTCAGTCCAGCAACTTACCAGGATCGCGCCGTCCATCTGAGCAGCACCGGTGATCATGTTTTTAACATAGTCGGCGTGCCCCGGGCAGTCTACGTGTGCGTAGTGACGGGTCGGGGTGTCGTATTCAACGTGAGAAGTGTTGATGGTGATACCACGAGCTTTTTCTTCCGGCGCGTTATCGATCTGGTCGAATGCACGAGCAGCACCGCCGTAGGTTTTAGCCAGTACGGTGGTGATTGCAGCGGTCAGAGTAGTTTTACCGTGGTCAACGTGGCCGATAGTACCAACGTTAACGTGCGGTTTTGTACGTTCAAATTTTTCTTTAGACACGGCTATATTCCTTACTATAGTGCTCTCCCCTTCAGGAGAGAGCACGGGACTTTGGTATTAACCCTTAGGCTTATTTACCACGGGCTTCAATTACGGCCTGAGCAACGTTACTCGGCGCTTCATCATACTTCAGGAATTCCATAGTGTATGATGCACGACCTTTGGTCAGAGAACGCAGCTGAGTTGCGTATCCGAACATTTCAGACAGCGGTACTTCAGCGTGGATCTTAACGCCAGTAACTTCAGATTCCTGACCTTTGAGCATACCACGACGACGGCTCAAGTCACCGATAACGTCACCGGTGTTCTCTTCCGGAGTTTCTACTTCAACCTTCATGATCGGCTCAAGCAGAACTGGTTTCGCTTTCTTAAAGCCTTCTTTAAAGGCGATAGAAGCAGCCAGTTTAAACGCCAGTTCAGAGGAGTCAACGTCATGGTAAGAACCGAAGTGCAGACGAATACCCATGTCTACTACCGGGTAGCCTGCCAGCGGACCTGCTTTCAGCTGTTCCTGGATACCTTTATCAACGGCCGGGATGTATCGCCAGGGATTACACCACCTTTAATGTCGTTGATGAACTCGTAGCCTTTCGGGTTTGAACCCGGCTCCAGCGGGTACATGTCGATAACAACATGACCATACTGACCACGACCACCAGACTGTTTCGCGTGTTTACCTTCAACATCGGTAACTTTCTGGCGGAT
>SCPN01001457.1_pt1 | contig 19673 bp, 24 predicted proteins | sample 6106831 | NCBI WGS metagenome assembly SCPN01 (sample SAMN10720447, study PRJNA508395) | human gut metagenome | isolation source: Participant 1, 0 month
CTTCTTGCAAAATATGCAATTCATACAAAATGGAATATACCCATCGACCAAATCCGGTTTGGTATTGGTTCTCATGGAAAACCATATGTGATTGGGTATGAACAGGTACATTTTAATATCAGTCATTCAGATAACATTTGCATCTGTGCTGTTGATGATATGCCAATAGGCATTGACATTCAAAAAATGAAACCATGTCGCTTTGATTTCATCGCAAAACGCTTTTTTACACAGAAAGAACAAGAACGTTATATCATGGAAGGCAAAAATCAAACGGCATTTTATCGTATGTGGACAAAACGGGAGAGTGTAGGAAAATATTTAGGTGTTGGATTTCATTACAAACCGAAAGATGATACGTCCGATTGGAAAACAGAATACATGCTTTATCAAAAGGACTATATGATTTGTGTTTGTACGAAAAAATAAAATATACTGAATTTGTATTTATTTATTGCAATAGAATAAAAGGTGTAGTATAATAAGAAAAAATAGAAATCTTCAGGGCAGGGTGAAAGTCCCTACCGGTGGTACAGCCCACGAGCCGAAAGGTTGATTTGGTGAAATTCCAAAGCCGACAGTATAGTCTGGATGGTAGAAGATGATACGATGTAAGTGCCGTTTTTGGTATTTGCAGAATAACCGAAACCACAAAGCCCTGAGTAGCAATACTCAGGGCTTTTTTGTTAGGAGGCTGCATATGGAAGGCAATCGAGACGAACAGTATATGAAACAGGCATTACAGCTTGCACAAAAGGGAGAAGGATATGTGGCGCCCAATCCAATGGTAGGAGCTGTCATTGTAAAAGACGGTCGCATCATAGGAAGTGGATACCACGAACATTATGGAGGACCGCATGCGGAAGTAAATGCCATTGCCGATGCCAAAGAAGATGTGGCAGGTGCAACCATGTATGTTACTTTAGAGCCATGTTCTCATTATGGGAAAACGCCTCCTTGTGCAGATTTATTGGTAGAAAAGAAACTTGCCAAGGTTGTCGTTGGCAGTTTAGATCCCAATCCGCTGGTAGCAGGAAAGGGAATACAAAAATTAAAAGAAGCCGGAATAGAAGTGGTAAGCGGTGTGTTAGAGGCAGAGTGCAACGAAATCAACCGTGTGTTTCGTCACTATATTACAACCAAACAACCATATGTTGTAATGAAAACAGCTATGACGCTGGACGGGAAAATTGCAACTGCCACGGGAGAATCGCAATGGATTTCAGGGGAAGCATCTCGTAAAGACGTACATCGATTACGCCACAAATACACAGGGATTATGGTTGGCATCAACACCATTATTCATGACAATGCACGCCTTACCTGCCGTATGGAGCAAGGAAAAAATCCTGTGCGTATTGTGGTAGACAGTTGCTTGCGTATTGCACTTACCTCCAATGTTTTGAAAGACCAGGAGAATAATCAAACAATTTTGGCAACAACCAATCAGGCAAGTCCGCTGGCTGCACGTAAATTAGAAACCTTTGGCTCAAAAGTGCTGTATTGTAGCAGTAAAGACAATAGGGTGGATTTAAATGATTTAATGAATCAACTCGGTGCTATGGGAGTTGACAGTATTTTGCTGGAAGGCGGCGCTACTTTAAATGATGCGGCATTAAGAGCAGGGATTGTACAAGAAGTTGTTACGTACATCGCGCCTAAAATGATAGGCGGCGCAGTTGCACCTACTCCGGTAGGCGGAATTGGAGTAGAGCATTTACAGGATGCTTATCAGTTGGGACAGATGAAGGTAAGCGCGATTGGAGACGACATTAAGATATCCGCATATATTCAACCGAAAACAAAAATCCAACCCACAGAAGCAAACTGAGAGAGGAGAGAAATGATTCGTGTTTACAGGTATTGTAGAAGAAATAGGCACCGTAAGACAAGTGGTCAGAGGAACACGTTCTTCTCACTTTGTGATTGCTGCTGACAAAGTATTGAACGATACAAAGATAGGAGACAGCATTTGTACCAGCGGAGTGTGTTTAACCGTAACCAACATGGGCAAAGATTACTTTGAGGCAGATGTGATGGCAGAAACCATGCGGCGAAGTAAACTGGGTTCTTTGTCTCAGGGCAGCCGTGTGAATTTGGAACGGGCGCTCAGCCTGCAAACCAGGTTGGGAGGCCATATTGTAAGCGGTCATATAGACGGCACGGGTACAATTACCCGTATGGAAAGAGAAGACAACGCAGTTTGGGTCACTGTCACAGCAGAACCGACTGTATTAAAATATATTATTGAAAAAGGTTCCATTACCATCGACGGCATAAGTCTGACCGTAGCATATGTAGATGATACTTGTTTTCGAGTATCTATTATTCCGCACACAGCTGAGGAAACGACATTGCTGACGCAAAAAGCCGGTGATACGGTAAATTTGGAATGCGATATGCTAGGCAAATATGTAGAACGTCTGCTTCACTTTGAACAGACAACGGAGGAACAAACCTCCAAAACCGCCATTACCTCTTCCTATTTGGCAGAGCATGGATTTTTATAATCAATTATCAGAAAGGATGTACCATATGTTTCAATATAATACAATTGAAGAAGCTTTGCAGGCTTTGCGTAACGGTGAAGTCATTTTGGTAACAGATGACGAGGACAGAGAAAATGAAGGCGATTTGATTTGCGCTGCCGAGTTTGCAACGACAGAAAATGTAAACTTTATGGCATCGCAGGCAAAAGGCCTTATTTGTATGCCAATGAGCAAAGCGTTTACACAAAAATTAGGTCTGCCTCAAATGGTAGAACAAAATACGGACAATCACGCGACTGCGTTTACAGTTTCCATTGACCATGTAGATACAACAACAGGCATTTCAGCATACGAGCGTTCTGTTACTGCTTTAAAATGTGTGGAGGACGATGCAAAACCGGAAGATTTCCGCCGTCCGGGACATATGTTTCCGTTAGAGGCAAAGCAGGGAGGCGTTTTGGTGCGCACCGGTCATACGGAGGCAACAGTGGATTTATGCCGTTTGGCAGGTCTGAAAGAGTGCGGTCTATGCTGTGAGATTATGGCAGATGATGGTCATATGATGCGCACTCCCGAGCTGCAAGAATTTGCGCAAAAACATCAGATTAAGTTCATTACCATTGCAGACTTAGTTGCGTATCGTCGTAAAACAGAGTGTTCCGTAGAAAGAGAAGCCAGTGCAAAATTACCTACCAGATACGGTGACTTTATCATGTACGGTTATGAGAATAAAGTAACAGGGGAACATCATGTTGCCTTGGTTATGGGAGATATTGCAGACGGAAAACCTGTTTTGGCACGTGTTCATTCCGAATGTTTAACAGGAGATGCTTTGGGTTCCCGCCGCTGTGATTGCGGGGAACAATATGACGCTGCTATGAAACAGATTGCCAAAGAGGGCAGAGGTGTTCTTGTGTATATGCGTCAGGAAGGACGCGGCATTGGTTTAATCAATAAAATCAAAGCATATGCATTACAAGACCAAGGTTTGGATACCGTGGAAGCCAATGAAAAGCTTGGTTTTCCGGCAGATATGCGTGACTATGGGATTGGAGCACAAATTTTGAGTGATTTGGGCGTCAAACAGATTCGTTTGATGACTAACAATCCAAAGAAAATAGCAGGATTGTCCGGTTACGGTTTGGAAATTGTAGAACGTGTCCCACTGAAAATGCAGGCAAATCCAAACGATGCATTTTATCTGCAAACCAAAAAAGATAAGATGGACCATATGCTTTAAAATGTTGTGACGTTTCCATTTTGTATGCAGAGATTCACAGTAATTTTTTTATGTGGTGGCAACCTGATAACAGTAACAAAATGAAAAAAACGCTTGTCAATTTTCAAAATTTTGATTATTTTAAAACATTTTATGATTATCAGCTAGGTTATTTTTATAAAATAAAGTTTGATTTTAAATTGAAAACAAATTTCGTTGGAGGAAATACACATGAATTATATAGAAGGAAATTTAATTCAAGGCTTAAAATAGGAATTGCAGCAGCGCGTTTTAATGAATTTATTGTTTCAAAATTGGTAAGCGGTGCTGAAGACGGCTTTGCAGCGTCATGGCGTAAAAGGAAGCGACATTGACCTTGCTTGGGTGCGGGTGCATATGAACTGCCTTTGGCAGCAAAGAAGATGGCAAAAGCGGAAAATACGACGCAGTCATTTGCCTTGTGCTGCTTATCAGAGGTTCTACGCCTCATTTTGATTATGTTTGTGCAGAAGTTTCAAAAGGTGTGGCAAACGTTTCTTTGACAGTGAAGTTCCTGTTATTTTGGAGTGATTACAACAGACACAGCATTGAGCAAGCCATTGAGCGTGCAGGCACAAAGGCAGGCAACAAAGGCTTTGATGCTGCCGCTACTGCAATTGAAATGGCAAATCTGTTAAAACAAATTGGCTAAACCAATTATTATTTTGACTATATGACGGTACGTTGTCACAATTGTGCCATTGTGTATAAAACAGCGTTTTTAAAGGTATATGACCAATTGGTTCAGGATGGATTGGCTCAGCCGCGTATGTTTCGGGATGAAGAAATCAGTCAATGGTTGGGATACAGTGCAACTGATATGTGGAACGCATTTATGCCTCAGTTAAATGCAGAACAGCATCATACTTATAGTAAATTGATTGGAAAGTATATGCATATTGGTTTACAGGAAGGAAAAGCCAGATGGTATCCCCATGCAATGGATGTAGTAAAACAATTAAAGCAAGACGGTTATCCTCTTATTTTGCTCAGTAACTGTAGCATTAGCTATATGGAGGCACATAAGGAGTATTTTGGATTGCAAGACCTGTTTGTGGGATTTTATCCTTGTGAGCGCTATCATTTTATTCCCAAATATGAGGTATTCGAATATATTAAAAAAGAACACCCCGGCAAATATATTGTAGTTGGTGACCGTTTTCATGATATGGAACTGGCCAAACACCATCATTTGCCCAGCATAGGCTGTCTGTACGGATATGGCTCTGACGGAGAATTGGACTGTGCCGATTATCAAATTCAGAATATTACAGAATTACCGTCTGTTTTAGAAAAGTTAAAATCATAAGGAGGAAAGTATATGAAAGCATTGTTTTTGCAATATGCGAAATGCAGTACTTGTGTGAAAGCGAAAAAATGGCTGGAAGCAAACAGTATTGCATATGAAGACAGACCGATTGTAGAGCAACCCCCAACGGTGGAGGAATTAAAGCAATGGGTTGCAAAAAGCGGATTACCGCTGAAAAAATTCTTTAATACCAGTGGTTTGGTATATAAATCTCTTAATTTAAAAGATAAATTGCCTTCCATGACGGAAGAAGAGCAGTATGCTGTTTTAGCATCTGACGGCAAATTGGTAAAACGTCCCATTGTAGTACGGGACGATTTGGTACTGGTTGGTTTCAATGAAGAGCAATGGAAACAATTAAAAGACTAAAATCTACTATTTTTGTGCATAAAAAGAGCAGGATGTTAAAAATCCATGCTCTTTTTTTCGTGCAATGTGTAGAAAATTTAACAAGCTTATCAAAAACTGTCGTTTTTAATTTGATTTAGTATTGATTCTATGGTAATCTAATACGGATATATTTTTATAACATTGTATTTGATTGATAGAGTTGTGGAGGGATGAAATGGATATCCTTACGAACATTGTAAAAGTAATTAATGAATACTTGTGGAACTATGGCCTGTTATTTTTACTTTGCGGTACCGGATTGTATTTTACCATTCGATTAAAGTTTATTCAGGTTCGTAAATTCGGGCGTGGTTTTAAAATGGCGTTTGGTGGTCTGTTCAAAAAGAACAAAGATAAGGCAGATGCCGGCGGAATGACTTCTTTCCAATCTTTGGCTACTGCAATTGCAGCTCAAGTTGGTACAGGTAACCTGGTTGGTGCTGCAGGCGCATTGATTGCAGGCGGTCCGGGAGCAATCTTCTGGATGTGGGTAAGTGCCTTTTTGGGCATGGCAACGATTTATGTAGAAGCAACTCTGGCTCAGAAGTTTAAGTCCACAAAAGATGGAGTTGTGGTAGGCGGTCCTCGTTACTACATTATGGCAGCCTTTAAAGGCAAATTCGGAAAAGTATTGGCTGCTATTTTCTCCATTCTAATTGTGTTGGCATTGGGCTTTATGGGAAATATGGTACAGTCCAATGCAATTGGAAATGCGTTTGAATCTGCTTTTAACATACCTGCTTGGACAATGGGTATTGCAGTAGCAGCGATTGCCGTTGTTATCTTTATTGGAGGCGTAAAGCGTATTGCTTCTGTAACCGAGAAATTGGTTCCATTCATGGCATTGCTGTATATTGTTGGTGCTTTGATTGTTATTTTTGCAAACGTGACAAAAATTCCGGGAGCATTTGGACAAATTTTTGTAGGTGCTTTCAATCCCCAAGCTGTTACAGGCGGTGTGATTGGTATTACCATTCAAAAAGCGATGCGTTTCGGTGTGGCCAGAGGTTTGTTCTCCAATGAAGCCGGTATGGGTTCTACACCGCACGCTCATGCACTGGCAAAAGTAAAACATCCTTGTGACCAGGGCTTTATTGCTATGATGGGTGTTTTTATTGATACCTTTATCATTTTAACTTTAACTGCTTTGGTAGTATTGGCAACAGATGTTTTGCCAATGGGTTATTCCGGAGTTTTGAATGACAGTAATCTGACACAGGCTGCATTTTCTTCGTTCTTTGGCTCATTCGGTAATATATTTATAGCAATCTGTATGTTTTTCTTCGCATTTTCTACTATCATTGGTTGGTATTTCTTTGGTGCCTCCAATGTCAGTGCTTTATTTGGTAAAATTGGCGTAAGAATTTATGCGGTCATTGTGTGCGGCTTTTTAGTTGTAGGTTCTTTCTTAAAAGTAGATTTGGTTTGGGCCTTGACTGATATGTTTAATGGTCTTATGGTAATTCCGAACTTAATTGCATTATTGGCATTAAGCGGATTTGTCATAAAGCTTAACAAAGACTACGAATCCAGTAATCGATTAAAACCGCACAAAGAAGAAAAAAATAAAACATAGAAAAAACGTCCCAATTTTTGGGACGTTTTTTATTTTTCAAATTGTTCTTGACTGTACACCAACTGGATAGGGTACAGTAATATTCAAATAGTATAAAACATAAAGGAGTGCTTACATTGAAACATCAAGTAATACTCAGAGAATTTCGACCGCAGGATACGGACGCATTGGCAGATATTATCAGAATTACATGGGGCTACGATAAATTTGGAAGTCATGAAACGGCATGTAAACTTGCAAGGGCATATCTGGATTTATGTTTGACCAATCAAACGTATACTCAAGTTGCAATTGTGGATGGTGTTCCGGTTGGCATTATTATGGGCAAAAATATCAGAGAACATAAATGTCCGGAACAATTAAGTATTCGTCAAAAACAATCTATGGAAGACCTCTGTGCTACACAAGAAGGAAGAGATGCTGCTGAATTTTATAAAACAATCAGCGAGATTGATGACGCACTGCTCAAACAGTGTGAAAAAACATATCAAGGGGAAGTTGCTTTCTTCGTAGTAAATGCGGAATACAGAGGCCTTGGTATTGGAGGAAAATTATTTGATGCAGTGCTTTCTTATATGAAACAAGAAGAAATTCACGACTTCTATTTATTTACGGATACCAGCTGTAATTATAGTTTTTATGAATACAAAGGAATGAAGCGGCAGCAAGTTATCAAACATCAATTTACAGTACAAGGAAAATCTTTCGAGTTTGACTTTTTTTTATATGATTACCATTGGTAACCACGTTGTTTTTTATATATTTTGTTTGTATTTCACGAATCAAAACAGAATAATTTTCAATAAACGAAGAATTTGTCAGTGATATAGAATTTATCCTTTACTTTACTCTGATAATGCGTTACAATAGTATCGTAATTGATAACGATTGATCAATAGGGGAAAATGATGAAAAAAATATCATTGGCAGTATTTGCTATGATGATGGTTGCTATGCTTGCCGTATTTGCAGGTTGCAGTTCATCGTCAGACACAAACAGCGGTACAGCAGACTCAGGAACAGCACAAGATAATTCTTTGCAAAACGTTTTGGACAAGGGTACTTTGGTACTGGGATTGGACGACAGTTTCCCACCAATGGGCTTCCGTGATGAAAACAACAATATTGTAGGTTTTGATATTGATGTTGCAACAGAAGTAGCAAATCGTATGGGTGTAGAATTAAAATTACAGCCAATTGAATGGTCCACAAAAGAAATGGAGCTTAACACAGGCTCTGTGGACTGCTTGTGGAACGGATTGTCCATCGACGATGAAAGAAAACAAGCAATGGATCTTTCAGAACCTTATATGACAAACCGTATGGTATTGGTTGTTTTGAATGATTCCGAATATACAGACCAAGCTTCTTTGGCAGGAAAAACAATTGGTGTACAAAACGGTTCTACCGCAGAGAAAATTTTAGAAGAATCTGATTTTTCAAAAACCATTGGCAACACCATTGGCTTTAAAGATAATGTAACTGCATTTATGGAATTGGAAACAAAAGGCATTGATGCAATTTTTATGGATGAAGTGGTAGCTAACTATGCAATTACTTCCCAAAATAAAGACTTTAAAGTTTTGGAAGACGGTTTAACTGAAGAAGAGTATGCAGTTGGATTCAAAAAAGGAAATACTGCATTAAAAAATGAAGTGCAAAAATACATTGATGAAATGAAAGCCGACGGCACCATGACACAGATTTCTGAAAAATGGTTCGGCAAAGATGTAGTTAGCAGATAATTTGTTTTAACATTTGCATGAAAAAGACGCACGTAATCTACTGTGCGTCTTTTTCGCGGTTACAGTGTAGATATTTCCAAAGGAGGTATGTTTATGAATTGGGATCAAATTGGAAATTGGTTTGTTATGTTTTTATCCGGCTGCGGAGTTGCTTTGGAGATATTCGCAGTTACTTTAGTATGTGCCATTCCTTTGGGAGTACTGCTGTCCTTTGGAAGGCGTTCAAAGTATAAAGTGATATCTTGGCCGGTTTCTCTCTATATTTCCATTATGCGTGGCACGCCGTTGCTATTGCAGTTATTATTTGTTTACTTTGCACCTAAATATATGTTTGGTTTAAATTATGATAGATTTTTGGCGGCTTTGATTGCATTTGTGTTAAACTATGCAGCTTATTTTGCAGAGATTTTCCGTGGAGGTATGGATTCTATGGAAAAAGGACAATACGAAGCCTCCGCAGCATTGGGACTTTCAAAATCACAAACATTTTTTAGAATTATTTTACCTCAAGTAATCAAACGTGTCATTCCGTCTACTGCAAATGAAGTCATTACGCTTGTAAAAGATACTTCTCTGGCATACGCACTGAGTGTTGAAGAGCTATTCTTTATGGCGAATAAACAAACAAACGCAAATGGTGTGATTACTCCGCTTATTATTGCAGGTATTTACTATTATTTCTTTAACCTATTGTTATCATTATTGTTCCGATTTATAGAGAAAAAGTTAAATTATTATAAGTAAGGAGGGTGCTGTTATGGTAATGCTGAAAGTAGAAAATCTTTCAAAAAAATTTAAAGATTTAGAAGTTTTGAAGGATATTTCTTTAGAGGTGAATCAAGGTGAAGTGGTTGCCATTATCGGCCCTTCCGGTTCGGGAAAATCCACATTACTGCGTTGCTTAAATCAATTTGAGCAGATTACAAGTGGGAAAGTGACTATTTGTGGTGACGATATGATTGTTGGGCAGGGAAAAAACGAAGCAATCTACGCGCCAAAGCAAATTTTGAAGAAAATCCGCTTGAACGTGGGAATGGTGTTTCAGAACTTTAATCTGTTTCCACACCTTTCTGTTTTAAAAAATATTACAGAGGCGCCTATTCGTGTGTTGAAAAAACCAAAGGAACAGGCGCAGCAGGAAGCAAGAGAACTTTTAAAAAAAGTTGGATTGGAATCAAAAGAGAAATCGTATCCATGTGAACTTTCCGGAGGTCAGCAGCAGCGTGTTTCCATTGCACGTGCGTTGGCGCTTAACCCCAAAATATTATTTTTTGATGAACCAACCTCCGCTTTGGACCCTGAGTTAACGGGAGAAATTTTAAAGATTATCCAAGACCTTGCAAAAGAAGGCAGAACCATGGTGGTTGTTACCCATGAAATGTCTTTTGCGCGTGATGTGGCCGACCGCGTTATTTTTATGGACGGAGGCTATATTGTGGAAGAGGGAAAACCGGATGATGTTATCAACCATCCTCAAAAGGAAAGAACAAAAGCGTTCCTGGAGCGTTTTACCAGCTTACATACCATGGCTTCAGGGTCAGATGATGTACAATAAAGTAAACGTATTGAAAGATAAAGGTGTCTAAAAAGAAACCTTTATCTTTTTTTTTGGAGGTTATCAAATATATAGTATTTCCATTTTGTTATAATCATGTAAAAGTCCAAAATACAATTAATTTCATCATGGAAAAAGTATAATGATAGAGCATAAGTATATTATCATCGGGTATGATATCAGACACATGTGGTACAAATAAATGTCCTTTTTAATTTTTCTTTTTTTTACTGAGAAAATGTGGTATGATAAAATTACTTACGCATACATAACTTTGAGGTGAATGGAATCGTGAAACGTATTGTATTGGCTTTGGGCGGTAACGCATTGGGACAAACACCGCAGGAACAAATTCAGTTGGTGAAAAAAACGGCGAAATCTATTGTAGATTTGGTAGAAGAGGGCTACGAAATTGTGGTTGGTCATGGAAATGGCCCCTCAAATAGGTAATATGATAAATCTTGCAATGGATTTTGATCTGCCCATGGAGCCAAAACGCCATATATGCCGTTTCCGGAATGTGGCGCGCGATGTCGCAGGGATATATTGGATACCACTTGCAGCAGGCAAATCCAGTTTGAGTTAAAATCTCGCAAACTGGAAAGACAAGCGGTCAGTGTCATTACTCAGGTAGTGGTGGACAAAGAAGACAAAGCGTTTCAAACGCCTGTAAAGCCTATTGGCATGTTTTATACCAAACAAGAAGCTGACCGGAATGGAAAAAGGAGCAAGGATTTGTATTTGCGGAGGATGAGGACGTGGTTATCGTCGTGTAGTTGCGTCTCCAAATCCGGTTTCTATTGTAGAATTGCCGGTGATTCAACAATTGGTCAATCTAAAAAATATTGTAATTACAGTTGGCGGCGGCGGTATACCTGTCATAGAGACAGATACCGGTTATCAAGGGATTGCAGCTGTAATTGATAAAGATAAATCCAGTGCAAAATTAGCAGAAGATTTGAATGCAGATATGCTGATTATTTTAACAGCAGTGGAACGAGTATGTATTCATTACAAAAAAGAAAATCAGCAAGAGCTGACAAATATGACGGTGTCACAAGCGAGAACATATATCCAGCAAGGCCATTTTGCTCCGGGCAGTATGCTTCCAAAAGTAGAAGCTTGTTTATCTTTTGTAGAACAAACAAAAAACGGAACGGCTATTATTACATCGCTGGACTGTGCAAAAGAAGCTTTATTAGGGAAAACGGGTACAAAAATCGTGAATGACTAATCATTTTTTGCAATACTTATTTTATTTTTGAATTTTGCGAATGAATTTGGATACTTACACCAAAACAAGTCAAGACTAAAACAAGAGAGGCTAAAAGACAAGGAAGAGGAGTTTGGTATTCTTGAAATATAGATGGGATAAAAAATATCTATATTGGGGCGTTACGGCAATTTGTGTAATTGTCGTAAGCCTGCTTGTATTTGCGGCTATTTTTGAATTTAAAGGCGTATTGAGCGTAATTGGATTTATTTTCCGTATCTTATCACCTGTTTTATATGGATTTGCCATTGCTTATTTATTAACGCCCCTTGTGAATAAACTGGACCGTATTCAGATGAAAACCTACTTTAAGAATGCCAAGAAGCCTCATAAGGCACAAAAAGCTGCAAGAGCTATTAGCGTAGTGGCATCTGTTTTATTGCTGCTTGGTATTCTGATAGGTTTATGCATGATGCTAATTCCGCAGCTAATTACCAATATACTGGGCTTTTACCAAAATATTGAGTCGTATTTCTATAATTTAGAGGATTGGATTAACGGTCTGGTAGGGCAAAATTCTTCTTTTGCGGAATATGCAAATCAGTTTTTAGGTCAGGCAAAACAGATGATTGCCATGGATGTGCAATTCCAAATGTCCACTTCAGCTATTTTCCGTATTTATCATCGTACGATTATAGCTATATATTTTTATAAAGAAAATTCGGTGCACAGGAAAAAGGTTACAACAGTCACCGTTTATTATTATAAATGTTTTATGCACCGCCTCCGTGGCGGTTTTATTACCGGAAAAATTATCGATTCCGCTATCGTCGGAGGTCTTTGTTTTATTGCAATGACGATATTTCAGTTTCCATATCCGCCGCTAATCAGTGTCATCATTGGTGTTGCCAACGTCATTCCGTTTTTTGGTCCGTATATAGGAGCAATTCCAAGTATTTTATTGATTTTATTGGTAGACCCTCTTCAGGCATTGTACTTTTTGATTTTTATTCTGGTATTACAGCAGATTGAAGGAAATATTATTGCTCCTAAAGTGTTGGGAGAGGCAACGGGATTAACCGGGTTTTGGGTTATCTTTGCCATAGTGGTATTTGGCGGCACAATGGGATTCGTAGGTTTAATTATTGGTGTTCCTGCATTTGCTGTGATTTATACCTGGATTAAAAACTGGATTACACGCAGATTGCAGAAAAAACATATGCCTACAGAAACGGTTGCCTATAGCATGCAGGGATGTTTTCGCCCAATGACAGAAGAAGAAAAAATTGCAGTGGATAAAATGGAAAGTGAACGGGCGGAGGAAGCTTTCAGAAAAGCAACCAAGCAAACTTTGTCACAACGAATCAAAAAATGGTGGAAAAACAGAAAATATAAATAAAAAGAAAACAGGTTACAAACCTGTTTTTTATTTTTACAAATATTAGGGTGACTTTTCAAACAATAGGTGGTACAATAATAAAAATAACCAATTATTTTTCAGAAAGGAGGGCGATGATTTTAAATTATGAGATATAGATGGGATAAAAAATATCTATATTGGGGTGTTACGGCAGTTGCGGTAATTATTGCCGGATTGCTGCTATTTGCCGCTATTTTCCGTTTTGATATGATATGGGGCTTTTTTGGCACTATATTCGGTATTTTAACGCCTGTTTTGTACGGTTTTGCGTTTGCGTTTATTTTAAATCCGGTTGTTAAACGATTACACAAATTGTTTATGAAAACCGTATTTAAAAAAACAAAAAAAGTACATCGGGCTGAAAAAATATCCCGTGCTATCAGTATTGTGATTTCAATTTTGTTGCTATTTGTAGTAATTACCGTCTTCTCATTAATGCTGTTCCCTCAACTGGTAACCAACATTATGGGCTTCTACAATAACTTTGAGTCGTACTATAATAACTTTATGGGCTGGTTAGACGGCATTTTAAAGCAAGACAGCAAGTCTGCAGAATTTATTTTGCAGGCATTGGAAAAATCGAAAGAAATGCTTCAAAGTTGGATGTCAACCGATTTGGTTCCTCAATTACAAAATATTGCAACCAATTTACTTTCCGGTTTATGGAATGTATTTATGGTCTTAAAAGATGTCATTATTGGTTTAATCATTGCCATTTACTTTCTATTCAGTAAAGAAAAATTCTGTGCACAGTGCAAAAAAGCAGCATATGCGATATTGCCCCGCAGACGCGCAGACGGACTGATTCGTAACACAAGAGAAACCAGCACTGTATTCGGCAGCTTTATTACAGGTCAGTTAATTGATGCTTTAATTGTTGGTATACTATGCTTTATTGGTATGTCAATTTTACAATTGCCTTATCCTCCAATGATTAGTGTCATTGTTGCAATCACTAATGTCATTCCGTTCTTTGGTCCTTACATTGGTGCAATTCCAAGTGCCATTTTAATTTTATTGGTGAACCCGTTACAGGCAGTATATTTTGTTATCTTTATCATTATTTTGCAGCAAATAGATGGTAACATTATTTGTCCGCGTATATTGGGAGAAACCATTGGGTTAAATGGATTTTGGATTATATTTGCTATTGTAGTGTTCGGCGCATTGTTTGGATTTGTTGGTATGATTATTGGTGTACCAACTTTCGCAATGCTGTATACATGGCTAAAACGTTGGATTTCTCGCCGTTTGGGAAAACGAAATATGCCTGATGATACTCTGGCATATAGTGTTCCCGGGGTTTATAGAGAAATGACGGACGAAGAGAAAGCGGACAGAGAAGCAAGACAAAAAGAAGAGGAAGAAGAAGCTGCCGAAAAAGCAGCAAAAGGAACGTTAACTTCTCGTATTATTAAGAAGATAAAAGGGAATAAATCCAAAAAGAAATAAAAACTGAAAAGGGAGACGCTTTTAGCGTCTCCCTTTTCAGTTTCTAAATTTATTGATAGAATGGATGATTTCTTTCCGGATATTTGTCTAGTAGGGAATCGTTTATTCTATTTAGTTTGATGTTTGATACACTTCTTTGAAAATTGTTTCTTTTATACTATCAAATCGGTCTTTTGAAACACAATTGCCGGAAGTCATCATAAGCAATGGAACTGGTTGTTTTTCTCTTGTATAAGGAGGTTGAGCATATGGATAGTGATTGATAAAAAATCCGTTTCGTTCGTAAAATCCAATTCGTCTTTTTGCAAAAATCTAAGAGCCAAGTAATTCTACTTCCAAACAGATTTGACACTGCAGCAGATTCAGAATTTCATGCAAAATTAACGAACCAAGTCCTTGGTTTCGGTAGAAAGGATTTACTGCAAAATGTTCAATAAAGGCGAAATCCTCAAATTTCCATACTGTGATAAATGCTTTGATGCAGTCAGATTCGTCATCGGGAATTACATATACAGTGTACTTTGGATGATTCCATAGAAATTTTTGGCCTTCGTATGTTCTGTATTCATCCGGAGGAAAACTGTTTTCCAATATGGAAAATATTTTATCAAATTCTTCTGTTTTTGCAACTCGCAAGTTACTCATAAACGATACATCCTTTCTGTTATGATTTTATTATAGTCTATGTTTGTTATTATTTCATTAAGAAATACAATAAATTAAAATATTTTTGATACAATGGATGCTTTCTTGGGAGAAATTTATAAACCTGATTTTTAATTTTGAAGGGATAAGCACATAAATAAACTGTATTACATAGTATGGATAAGCTTATTATATAGAAAGGAGAGACCGATTTTGACAGATTATAATGAAGAAAAATGCGTTGAAATGAAACAGACGACTCCGTTGCCGGCAGTTACTGTAGAAGCAATGGCTTATGTGCCATATCAACAATACAAAACAATTTACAGTGCAGAAAAAGGTCTGGAAAACGGCACTATTTTCCCTGAACTTGATAAGCCATTTTTGGGAACCAAATGGAGGGATATGAAATGAGTGAACAAGAACGGCTCATGCGCCAAATTAGTGCATACCAATTCTCTGCATGGGAATTGCATATATTTTTAGACACGCATCCAAATAATTGTGAGGCGGCTAAAAGATTAAAAGAAGCACAGAAAAAGGCTGCGGAATTGACTGAAAAATATGAATCTCAATTTGGACCGATTAATGAAACAAGCAGAGATACCAGCCGTTGGGCTTGGATTACAGGCCCTTGGCCATGGGAAGTGGAGGCGAATGAATAATGTGGGTGTATGAAAAACGTTTACAGTATCCGGTTAAAATTAAAACACCGAATGCAAAGCTTGCAAAAATTATCATTAGTCAATATGGTGGAGCATATTGTTTTAAGGGATAATTAATAATGATAAAAAATTTCGATTTCGTTTGAAGGACGATGCAGCACTATTTTTTCAACAAACTGTCTTAAAATATGGTTTTTATCAGCTTCACTTACAGTATCATCTTTTAAAGTATCTATAACACCGAGATACTTTTGCGCAAACTTCTTTTTGTCTATATTAGTTTGCTGTACCGGTTTACTACTCTCTAACTCACTGATTTTTTGTAAAATTTTATTTTTGTTTTCCTTGTACTCCTCCAAAGTGTCAACGCCATACTCGAACGCTTCTTTTACTCTTATAAGTTTATTTTTTTCACTTTGTATTTGTTTATCTATCATAGCGATTTGTTGAGTAGAAACATCTTGCTTTTTTAGGGGTTAAAGTAAAAATACCATTTTCAAGTGTATGCTGTATCAAGTCTATTACAGCAGTATTAGCCTTACTAAGTGAGATGTAGTGCGAGGTATCACATGTACCATGCGCGTACTTATGACATTGTAAGCCGTCACGAGATTGAGTTAAAGTTCCACCGCAAGAACCGCACCGCATTAATCCATATAACATATAGTCTGGTGTTGGATTACTTCTTTCTCTTGGTTTTCTTGTTTTTTTCATAAGTGAAAGTTTTTCTTGCACACTGTCCCAAAGATCTTTTGTAAGAAGTGGCTCATGTATACCGTCTACAAGCATAATTTTTTCATGATCATAATTTAAACCGGTTATTTCTTCGGGATTCCAACGAATTTTCCCTATATAAACGGGATTGTGTAAAATATATTTAACAGTACGGTTTTCCCATAGCTTACCGCGCTTTGTTTTAATGCCGATAGCGTTTAAATTCCGCGCTATGGTAACGGTTCCAACTCCGTTATTAAAATCAGAAAAAATTTGTCGTACAACTTCTGCTTCTGCTTCGTTGATAATATACTTTCCTTCTTCAATGTCATATCCGTATGCAGGTACAGAAACAGCTTCACCGCGCGATACGCGTTCCGTCATACCGCGTTTTACTTCTTCGGCAAGGTTGATACTGTAATATTCATCCATAGCTTCTATTAGCGCTTCGATTAATATAGACATTTTGTCATCGCCGAGATTTTCAGATATAGATATAACATCTATACCGAGTTGCTTACGAAGCATAGATTTATACACAATACTATCTTCGCGGTTGCGTGCAAAACGGCTATATTTCCAAAGCAAAATACACTCAAATGGCTTTGGTTTTGTTTTTGCTAAGCCTATCATACGATTAAAAGCAGGGCGTTTTTGTGTATTTTTACCGCTGATACCTTCATCAGCAAAAACAAATTCGTTCGGTACGATATATCCATGATTTTTGGCGTACTCTCTTATCTGCTTGATTTGAGATGTAGGGCTAAGTTCTGTCTGATCTTCGGTTGATACTCTGACATATGCAGCAGCAATTTTCATATAATCACCTGTTTTTTTTCAAATAAAAATCCCCTTTTCTGCTCATTTTGGGAGCGGATAGGGGATAAATTTAATTTTGTCCGATTGGTTGAAATTCGATTTTAACCTTCATACCCATACCGGAAGCTAATCTCTGTAAAGTACGCAAAGAAGGGTTAGCGTTGCCACTTTCCAACTTGCTTATATCTGCTTGGGTGATACCGGTTTTTTCTGAAAGTTGTTTTTGTGTTAAACCTGCGCTTTTTCTTGATCTATCATAGCTTGCATAACAGAAAATTCAGGTTCGAGTGTTTCCCACTCTTCTTTAAATTCTTTATCCTGTAGTTGTTTATCTAAATAATTTTTAAGATCACTCATGAAATTTATCCCCTTTATGCTGCGGAAATGCTGTAATTAATAACCGCAATTTCGGTCATATTTTTTTCGCAAACATCAAGAATTTCATCGATTCTTTTCGCAACCGCACCGGAATACGAAGTTTCTCCGCATTGGGAACATTTTATACACGGAACATTCTTGATGATTACTACACAATTTTTTAGTTCTGCAACATGAGTTGTAGTCGATTCAATCATATCTGATTTACAATAAAAGCATTTCATAAAATTATTCCTTTCTTGTCTTAAAATCGTTTTCCCATTTATCTTTAGAAGGATAATATGCGGTTATTATCCATAAGTATTCACCGTCTGTTCCGCAAACAACATGCATAAATTGCTTTAAACGGTCAATACCTAAAATAAGGCAGCTTGAGTAGGGTAATCATTTGGATACTGCTCTATAATCTCTCCAACTAAAATACAATTTATAACATCATTGTATTTTAACTCCACGTTCTCTAAAACGTTGCATTGCATGTTGAGCGACAAATACTTTGCTATCATCTTTCATAAGTTTACGGAGATTTTCTATATCCAGCATTGTGTTTCTCCTTAATTTATATTTTGTGTTATAGGATATATGTGATATATCCCATATTTATATTATATGTGATATATCACATATTGTCAAGGGGTTTCAAGAATATTTTTCACAAGTTTTAAGAAAAAATCCCCTTTTCTGCTCTTTTGGGAGCGGATAGGGGATTTTAACTATTTCCGTTTTGGAAACAGTAGTTATCTTTCACTTATTCCAACCGCAGAAGCGAGGGTGTTTCTTGTCTCAATAATTTCTTTATCATAATTGTGGTTTGATTCATTTAAACCAATTCTTGTCGATAACATAGAAATGTATAATCCAAAGACATCATCATCTTTTGCTAAATTTTCATATCTCTGGTCTAGTGTATCCAGTCTGTTTCGAGCTTCATCACCGTCCAATTCAAAATCTAAATAAGAATCTGCAATTTCTACAGCTTGTGTCAAAATTTTCTTTTGTTCGGATGTTAATTTTTTAGATGCTTCATCGTAGTATTCTTTCAGCGAAGTATCGTACTTTTCTTTATCATAAAACCGAATGGTTTTATCGTCAGATAAAATAGAAGAATCTGAAAAATCGTACAATTCTACTATCCATAAACTATTATCAGGAAGAGTTAATTTCCACTCATAATAAGAACCGTCTGTTGAATATTGACCATAAATTTCAGAAAGCTGTTCTATGGTACTTTCTGTTGAATTGGTGTACTCATAGCTTATATCGCAAATTATATCTGATTCATCTCTCATAAGCTGTGCTTGTCCGGTTAGAACTATATTTCCAACCTTAACATTTTCAACTTGTTTTTTATAAAGATCTTCTATACGAGAGTACCCATTTTTTATTAAAATATCGCCATCGCAGTCTAATGGCAAGGTTGAATCGTGTAGCATATTAAACTTAGCTACGCTATACGGTTCGGTAGCACCTTGACTTTCATCACTCCCGCACCCAACAAAAACAGCAGCACATAACAGCGTTGCCAAAACTAAACCGATAATCCTTTTCATAATTTTTCCCCTTTTCATTCCTTATTAATTGACAAATATCGCCAATTTAGTATAATAATGTTGGGGTTAAATGACACGCAACTCCATTCAAACCGTTCACTATGGCAGTAGTGGGCGGTTATTTTTTATTTTTCTCACTAATAAATAATTCAAAATTTTCTAAAACTTGTCGCTCCAAAGGGTGGAGACCAAATTTGTTTCTTTGATATAAAATTTTCATTCGTTCCATTCTTATGGAAGCGGATGTAGACGAAACATTACATAATTGTGAAATTTCATCAGCAGTATTTACTTTAAGTTTTGCAAGCACGCAAGCGGGCATAAGTATGTCACGTGCAAAAACATTAGCTTGCATTTCATCGGGGGTTAACCCTTCGTCAAACTCAGTGTTCCGGTGGGCAATAGGGTCTAACTTATGATTCAAAGCAACGTGACCGAGTTCGTGTGCCAAAGTAAAGCGCATTCTTCTCATGTCTTTTATGTCGTTTATAAAGA
>SCPN01001165.1_pt1 | contig 19558 bp, 24 predicted proteins | sample 6106831 | NCBI WGS metagenome assembly SCPN01 (sample SAMN10720447, study PRJNA508395) | human gut metagenome | isolation source: Participant 1, 0 month
GTAGCGTCTGTATTGGATAAGGTAATACAGGTGCTCCCGCGCAAACGGAGATGGAATGGTAAAGTCCACACGCGACGAGAGCAGCAGGCCTTTGTCGGGTGGTTTCACAGGTATTACCTCCGTGAGAGCATACAAAAATTGTAATGCAGATTTGCTCAAAGAGCAAGAGCGTATCCGGCAGATTGTCTGAAATGCACATGGAAAACGCAAACAGGGGAATTAACCCATCAAGTCCTCATCGGTGACGAAAAACTCGTTGTCGAGTTCCGCGCATCGGCGGTCAAGCTCCGAGGTCGTGCCGAGCGTGCGGCGCACGGCGTCGTACTCGGCTTTCGCGCGGTTGTTCACCTTGCCGGTGCGCGTTGCGCGGATGAGCAGGTTCTTCGGGGTATCGAGCGGCGAAATATACTCAACGACAGAAACCTTGTAGCCTTCGGCTTCCAGCTTGAGCGCACGCATGCTGTCGGTCAGCACATCGTTGAAGCGCGCCTTGAATACGCCGAATTTGGTCAGCGGCTCGAGTCCGGGCATGGTGTACTGATCGAGCAGCTCCTTGTGGCAGCACGGCACGCACGCGATGTATTTCGCCTTGGCGCGGATAGCTGTGCCAAGAGCCAGATCGGTCGCAATGTCGCACGCGTGCAGCGAAATCACAGCGGTGACGTTTTTCGGCGGCTGGTACGTCCGCAGATCGGCGCAGATGAACGTCATATTGTGATAGCCGAGACGCTTGGCCATTGTACGGCTCTCGTCAATAACGTGCTCCTTGATGTCCACGCCGATGACACGGCAGCGGCGATGCAGTACCTCGTGGATGTAGTAATTCATGACAAAGCTGAGGTAGGATTTGCCGCAGGCGCAGTCCAGCAGCACAATTTCATCGCTGTCGTCCTGCTCAAACATGGGCGCAACCAGCTCAACGTAGTGGTCGATCTGATTGTACTTGCGGATCATGTCGTTTTTCAGCTTGCCGTCTGCGGTCAGGATGCCGATCTCGCGCAGCAGCGCCGCCGCCTGATCGACGCGGATGAGGTACTGCCGGCCGCTGTCGAGCAGCGGATTAGCGGCAGCCGCCTTTTCCTCGGCGGTCGCTTCGCGCTCGGCCTGCTTCATCTGTACGCCGCGTGCCGTCACGGACAGCGTAACGACCGTGCTGCGCTCGGTATAGGTGAGCACGCTCTCGTCGTATTTCTCAGCCTGTTCGGCAAAGAAGGCGCAGAATTCAGCCGCGTCTACGCGGCGGTCGCTGCCCTGAAAATGCAGCGTGTAGTCCTCGTCCGCGCGGGACAGCTTTGCGTCAAATTTCTTTTTGCCGGAAACCAGGGTGCAGTCTGCCTGCACAAAAAAATCGCGGTTTTTGGTCAGCCGTGCTGAAATGCCTGCCAGCAGCAGCTTGAGCTTCGCGGAATCTCCCTTTTGCATGAATGTCACAACCTTTATTGTAATGTTTTTTGTTTTAGTATAGCACAACGGAAAGCATTTCCGCAATTCCAAAGTATAATTTGTGGAAACGAGTGAGATAATATTACCGAAATCACAAAAGGAGGTCATTCTCTATGAGTAACGATCGCTGCAACAAGTCCATTCACTGTACGGTGGAGCAGTGCGCAAACCATTGTCCGACCGCTTCTTACTGTGCGCTGGACAGCATTACCGTTGGCACGCACGAGGCTAATCCAACGGTGGATCAGTGCACCGACTGCAAGTCCTTTCAGCGAAAGTGCTGCTGATTTCCCCTCGTAATGCCGAAAAGGGAGCCGGATTTGTCCGACTCCCTTTTCGGGTTTACCTATTAAAAATAAAGCGTTGGAATGCGCTGTGCTTTGACCTCGGAATCCTGCAGAACATATTGATTGAGCCACGCCACAAAGGCTTCCGCGCCGTCGAAGCAAAGTGCCTTTGTGCCGTCCGGCGCAGTAACCCAGTAATCATGCTCGGTCGATGACTGCAGCCATTTGTCAAATTCAGCCTGATAGACTCGCGCATTTTCGGCGACAAACGCCGGAACAGACAGCAGGCACTGACCGTTCTGTCCCAAATCCAGAAAAATAAACGAAGTGTTCTGCGGCTGATTATTCATTCTCCATCCTCCATCTTCAATTCTCCATTTTAAGCTCCGGCATCACCACATGCCGCATGGTAAAGTAGCACGCCAGACCGCCGATGCAGTTGGACACCGGCTCTGCCGCAAATACGCCGCTCACACCGAGATTCCAGCAGTACGGCAGCAGCAAAGTCAGGGGCACAACAATGAACGCCTTGCGCAAAAGCGAAAAGAACACCGCGTATTTCGCCCGACCCAGTGCGCGGAACGTGCTCTGACCGGAATACTGGAACGCCATCATTACAAAGCCGAAAAAGTAAATGTGCAGCGCCGGAACAGCCGCCGCGACCAGTTCCGCGTCCTGATTGAAAATGCGGATGAACAGGGCAGGGAAAAGAGAGACCAGTATCCAGACAAGCATGGTATATCCGATAGCAATCTGTGTCATAAACCGGATGGCGTCCCGGGTGCGCCTGTACAGCCTCGCGCCATAGTTGTAGCTGATGGCGGTAGATGCACCGTCCGCGATGGCGAGCACCGGCGTTTGTGCGATCTGGCGGACGGAGTTAAGTACAGTCATGACGCTGATGTAAAGGTCGCCGCCGAAATTGCGTAGAGTAGCATTGCACGCCACCTGCACGAGCGTATCCGTAAACGACATGACGAAGCTGGCGATGCCGAGCACGGTAATGCGCTGGATACACTGCCGGTCCGGCCGGAAACCGCGGAAATCCAGCTTTAGCTCGGCTTTTTTGCCGGTTAAGAACTTGACAACCCATACAGCAGACAGAAACTGCGACAGCACAGTCGCGATAGCAGCGCCGCGCACACCGAGGTGCAGCGCGAAGATAAAAATCGGGTCGAGCACGATGTTGGCTGCCGCGCCGAGTGCCACGGTGAGCATGCCGGTTCGGGCAAAGCCCTGACAGTTGATGTACGGATTGAGACCGAGCGACAGCATGACGCACAGCGTACCGATCAAGTAAATCACGATGTACGAGGACGCATACGGGTACGTCACCTCACTGGCGCCGAACAGGTAGAGCAGCGGGCGATGAAACGCGATGCCGAGCACGGTCAGCACGGCACCGCTCAGCAGCAGCATAAAGCCGGCGTTGACCATGATGCCTTGTGCGCTTTCCCGGTTGCCTTTGCCGCGCGCCATCGCGCACAGCGGAGCACCGCCCAGTCCGAACAGATTGGCAAACGCGGTAATGAGCGTCACAAAGGGGAAGCACAAGCCGATACTTGCCAGCGCAAGCGTGCCCTCGCCGGGGATTTTGCCGATATAAATGCGGTCTACAATATTATACAGCAGGTTGAGCAACTGCGCGATGAGCATCGGTGTGGCCACCGCAAGTATCCTGCGGCGGATGCTGCCCTGAGAAAAATCAATTTGCTGCAAACGAATACAGTCCTTTCAAAATCAGAAAAAAGCAGGGAGAAGTCCGAGCTTCTCCCTGCACTATTGTAACACTGCTGCTGATTTTCGTCAAGAATCCAGCAAAATCAGTGCGCGGTACAGCATTTCGCACGCTGTTCGGCGGTCGAGCGGGTGTTCTGGGTTCTGTGCCTGTGCAGCGGTGAGTACGGAGGCGCGTTCCAGCCGAGCGATTGCCGGCTGTGCCCAATCCTGCGGAGAATGGTCGGACATCGACCAAGCGTACTGCACACCGCTCAGCGTGCCGTCAAGCAGGTGGTCGAGCACCACGCCTGCCTCGGCCGTTGTGATGGTTTTCTCGCCGCGAATCTCACTCACGCCGGAGACGGTCGCGTAGCCGCTGACCAGTCCGTTTGCGGCTGCGGCGCTGATATACGGCTTGGCCCACGCGGAAAGTCCGCTGTCATCCGCAAAGTCGGTTTGGTCTGTCGGTTCAACGGACAGGTCTGCCGCGGCGGCTGTCATGGCGATGAACTCACTGCGTGTTACCGGTCGGTTGGGATGGAAAAACGCACAGCTGCCGATGGTTTCTCCGGTCATTACACCCTTTTGTGATAGATAGATCGCCGCGTAATGCGCCGGATCACCGTCCATGTCCGAGTAGGTGAGTCCGGTCTTATTCTTTTTAATTTCAATCGTGATAGCGGCAGGCTGCGCTGTGTTTCCCTCGGCATCCACGGCGGTATAGTGGAAGCTGTCGCGTCCGGCTTTGCGGCCCGGTGTATAATATAAGGTACTGCCCTCGATCTTCGCTGTGCCCAGCCGCGGCTTTTCGGTAAGCTGATAGAGCACTACGTCGTTATCTGCGTCGGCCGCGGACAGTTCAGCCTCCACGGCGATATCCACGGTGTGCTGTAACGGCTGCACCCACTGGTGATTGTCCGCCGCCTGCGCGGTTACGGCGGCAGCGCCGATCAGTCCCGCATAGGCGAGCACGGTTGCGAGCAGCACCGTAATGATACGAATCTGCCTGTTTTTCAAAATCCTTCACCCTTTCCGGTCGTTTCTTCTATCGGAAAGTATGCACGCGGCTGTTAAATTTTATACCGGATCGGCAGAATTCCGGTTCGTGTATGTTTTCTTCCTGTCGGGAAACGGAAAATTCCGCAAAAGCCCTTGCCGAAAACGCAGAAATGTGGCATAATTCTATTATATATACATTGGGAAAACAGAAAGGAGATTGGCGATGGAAAATCATCAGCTTGTTCTGGTGCTCGACTTCGGCGGTCAGTACAATCAGCTGATTGCACGACGCGTCCGCGAACATAATGTTTACTGTGAGGTCAAGCCCTATAAGACCTCGATTGAGGAGATCAAGGCGCTCAATCCGATCGGCATCATCTTTACCGGCGGTCCGAACAGCGTTTACGAGGAAAAGTCCCCGAAGTGTGATCCGGCTCTGTTCGAGCTGGGCGTACCGGTTCTGGGCATCTGCTACGGCTGTCAGCTTATGGCGCACACCCTCGGCGGCGAGGTAACCGCAGCACAGGAGGACACTGCGCGCGAGTACGGCAAGACCGAAACCTTCTACAACACGGACTGCAAGCTGTTCAAGGGTCTGCCGGAGCAGGGTATTTCCTGGATGAGCCACGGCGACTACATGGCAAAGGTGCCGGAGGGCTTCGAGCTGGTCGCTCACACCGATATGTGCCCGACCGCTGCCATCGCTGACGAGAAGCGCGGCTTCTACGGCGTACAGTATCATCCGGAGGTAAACCACACCGAGAACGGTTCGCTCATGCTGAAGAACTTCCTGTATGAAGTCTGCCATGCAAAGGGCGACTGGACCATGGGCGACTACAAGAACAGCTCCATCAAGGCCATCCGCGAGAAGGTCGGCGACGGCAAGGTTCTGCTGGCACTGTCCGGCGGCGTTGACTCCTCGGTTGCAGCTGCCCTGCTGGCTGAGGCAGTAGGCAATCAGCTGACCTGCGTATTCGTAGACCACGGTCTGATGCGCAAGAACGAGGGTGATGAGGTTGAGGCAGCTTTCTCCAAGTGGGACATCAACCTGATCCGCATGAACGAGGAGGACGCATTCCTCGGCGCTCTCAAGGGTCTGACCGATCCGGAGGACAAGCGCAAGGCCATCGGTGCACAGTTCATCCGTACGTTTGAGAAGATGGGCAAGCAGATTGGTGAGCAGGTCGGCAAGATCGACTATCTGGCACAGGGCACTATCTATCCGGACGTGATCGAGTCCGGCAAGGACGATGCCGCTGTCATCAAGAGCCACCACAACGTAGGCGGTCTGCCGGATTTTGTGGACTTCAAGGAGATCATCGAGCCGCTGCGCATGCTGTTCAAGGACGAGGTTCGTCAGCTCGGTTTTGAGCTTGGTCTGTCCGAGCAGCTGGTTATGCGTCAGCCGTTCTGGCCGGTCTGCATCCGGCTCGGTGAGATCACCAAGGAGAAGTGCGACATTCTGCGTGAGGCAGACGCAATCTTCCGCGAGGAGATCGCAAATGCAGGTCTGGACAAGGAGATCAACCAGTATTTTGCAGTTCTGACCAACACCCGCACCGTAGGTGTTATGGGCGACAGCCGCACCTATGATTACGCACTCGCGCTGCGCGGCGTAACCACCAGCGACTTCATGACCGCTGACTGGGCGCGCATTCCGTATGAGGTGCTTGATAAGGCTTCCAGCCGTATCGTAAATGAGGTTGTCGGCGTAAACCGTATTGTGTATGATATTACCAGTAAGCCGCCGGCTACGATTGAGTGGGAATGATTTCAGAGACTCGGAAAAGCCTGATATAACTGGTTTTTTTAGAGGTTAAGGCCATCCGTGGCAACGATTTGGCAACACTTTTTCATTATTCATAAAAAAAGAGCTAACTGATTTTGATTAGTCAGTTAGCTCTTTTTTTGCATCATATTAAACTGTTAGTCCTGCAATTCCTATGGCTGCATTGATTACATCGCTTAAAGTAATGCCTTTAAAAGTATCCTTCAATTTTCCTAATTTTAACTTTTTGGCAATTGGAGCTACCTCATATTCTGAACGGCATTCATTAGTTACAAATTCCATTATTTTTCGTATTTTTGCGTAGTTTGGGTCAAGGTTTTCTTCTAAGTCAATTTTTAGAGATTCACTAAAATGTAATTGGCCGTTGCGATAGTTTACAAGAATTAGTTGAAGTTTGTCTTCATAAGGAGAGCTAAAGTACTCATTAAACTGGTCTTTGATTTCAATGAATGCATCCAGGTCAAAGTATGCTCTTTGAGTATTACCGGGAAATTTAAGTATCGTTTTAGTTAAAGACTCATCACTTGGGGGTAAATATGCACCATATCCAGCCCAAAACACATCAAAGTACTTTCTAGTATTGCGGTGCCAATACTGATAGTTTTGCTCAACTATGTCCTTTGTCACGCCTAAATCGTATCGTGCCATCATAATGCCAACAACACATTGTTCATCATGGGCATAGCGTTCGCGGACTTCTTCGTGAAGCCTTGTTAGTGTTAAAGCCTCTACCATCTAAGAGCACTCCTTATAGTTATTTTTCATCTTTTAAAGCTTCCACCATGATATTGCTGAGTTCTTGCGATAGCGTCTTTGTCTTCTTTTGAGTCCTATCAAACTCCGGATAGTGGTAGCGCCACTTGTCGTAATCTTCTTTGGAAATTTCGCCCGCCTCCAGCATGGCAGCGGCCTGTTGCCAGGAACAGAGCATCTCATGCAGCCGGGCGGCGTCCTTGCTCTTCCGCACATCAACCTTCAAGCAGACTTCTCCATCCATCTCGCTGATCTTGAGCCCGTAGTTGTCCTCCAGGGTAAACAGGGTGTGCATGAGCCCTACATAGGAGTCTATGTCCGGGACAGAGAGTGCATGGGGTGAGACATCCAGTACCTGGGCCAGGGCGGCAGTCAGGTCTGCTTTAGGGGTTCTTGATCCTGTTTCATACTGAGCAAGGCGCACATCGGCAGACTTCTCCGGGAAGCCCAGCGCCATGCCGAGATATTTTCTGAGTCATCCCCCGCAGGAGACGAAAAAAGTGAATCCGTTCGCCAATCGCCATATCATCCACACTCCAATCGTTGGTTCTTCTTAGGAAAAGCGTAGCAGAAATGCTTAGTAAAGTCAAGGGAATACTAAACAATTTTATTTAATTTATTTTGCGTACTCCGATTGACATAAGCTATTTTGCTTAGTATAATGACGATAGACTAAGCATAATAGCTTAGTGTCAATAAATAAAAAAGAACTGCCGCAATCCCTGGTTATATATTCGGGAAAAAAGTGGCGGACGAAAGTGAGGAGGCATTTATGGAACACAACATCCAACCGCAGCAGCCATCAACGAAGAAGAGGAATTTTGCGGCACAAAACTTTATGCGCGTGGAGGAAGTGGCCCAGGCGCTGGGCATCTCCACGCCACAGCGTAAGGTGATCCACAAGCTCAACGCCGAACTCCGGTGAGAAGGGCTATCTGACCATCTCAGGGCGGGTCAATCGGAACTTTTTCATGGAGAAGTTTTGCTACGGCAAAACGGAAAAGGAGGGCTAATCATGGCAGTCTATAAGGAAGAAAAGACAAACACCTGGCGGGCGGTCTACCGCTATACTGACTGGAACGGTGAGCGCAAGCAGACCCAGAAGCGGGGCTTCAAGACCAAACGGGAGGCACAGGCCTGGGAGCGGGAACAGCTCAACAAGACCAGCGCCGATCTGGACATGACCTTCAGGAGCTTTCGTGGACCTCTACACGGCGGATATGAAAACCCGGCTCAAGGAGAATACCTGGGCTACCAAGGACCACATCATCCGTACTAAGCTGCTGCCCTACTTCGGCAGGCTGAAAATGTGTAACATCACTGCCCAGCAGATCATTACCTGGCAGAACGAGATGCTGAACCATAAGGACGAGAACGGCAAGCCCTACTCGCCGGTGTACCTGAAAACGGTCCATAACCAGCTCAGCGCCATCTTCAACCATGCGGTTCGGTACTACAACCTCCGGGAGAATCCCTGCAAAGAAGGCGGGCAGCATGGGCAAAAAGAAAAACCGGGAGATGATGTTCTGGACCAAGGAACAGTACCTGAAATTTGCCGATGTGATGATGGATAAGCCGCTATCATTCTATGCCTTTGAGATGCTCTACTGGTGCGGTATCCGGGAGGGGGAGCTGCTGGCTCTGACTCCGGCGGACTTTGACTTCGAGAAGTGTACCGTGTACTATCAACAAGTCTTACCAGCGGCTGAACGGCCAGGATCTTGATTACCACCTCCCAAAACTGAAAAGAGCAATCGGGATCATTACCATGCCGCAGTTTCTGGCCGAGGAAATCCAGGATTACATCAAAATGCTTTACGGCATCGGGCCGAACGACCGGATGTTCACCGTCACCAAGAGTTATCTCCACCGGGAGATGGACCGGGGAGCCAAAGAAGCCGGGGTGCGGGAGTACCGCGCATCAGAATCTCCACGATATCCGTCATAGCGCGGTATCGCTTCTGATTGACATGGGATTCTCTCCGCCACGGCCATCGCGGACCGAGGTGGGCCATGAGAGCATCGATATCACCTACAACTACGCACACCTGTTTCCGTCCAAGCAGGCGGAAATGGCGGATAAATTGAACATGGAAAGGAGCAATTAAAAATGTCAGCAAAGAATTTGGACAAGCACAACCGTTGGAGGAACAAGACCGTGGCCTTCCGGGTCTCCCCGGAGGAGGACGCCCAGATCGAGATGGCGGTAAAGCTCACCGGTTTGACCAAGCAGGATTATATTATCCGTCGGCTGCTTTGCCGGGATGTTGTAGTGCAGGGCAATCCCAGGGTCTATAAAGCACTACGGGACCAGCTGGCCGCTGTGCTGGACGAGTTGCGGCGGATCGAGGCCGGGCAGGGCGTAAACGATGAGCTGCTGGACACCATCCAGATGATCGCAACCATTATGAACGGGATGCAGGAGGACTTTGCCTATGACCGATGAGAAAAAGAAAATGACCGCCCATAACTCATCTGTTGGCGCAGATGATGGGCAGTCAATCTCTCAAAATTCCAAGTTCACTATACCAGACCCGGACGAAAAAAGCAATTCCCCCGGAAAAGAGATTTGGAGGAACTTTACCAGAAAATGCGCCGCATCAGCGACCCAGCTTACCTCCATACTGTGACCCTGGACGAGCTGATGGACAATGTGTTTGATGGCAAGTCTGCGGTGATTGAAAACCTGCTCTACACGGGAGCGTACATCCTTGCCGGTGCGCCCAAAATCGGCAAGTCCTTCCTGGTGGCGCAAATCGCCCACCATGTCAGTACCGGGCAGGACTTGTGGGGCTATAAAGTCCATCAGGGAACCGTCCTCTATCTTGCTCTGGAAGATGACGAGAGCCGGTTGCAGCGCTGGATGTTCCGTATGTTTGGCGTGGAGGGGACAAGCTCTCTTCACTTCGCCACCAACGCTAAATGATCGGCAGCGGCCTGGATGAACAGCTGGAAAAGTTCGTTCGGGAACACAGTGATACCAAACTGATTATCGTGGATACCCTACAAAAAGTCCGTGAAGCTGTGAGTGACAGTTACAGCTACTCCAGCGACTATGAGGTGATCGGCAGACTGAAACAATTTGCTGACCGTTATGGTGTCTGCGTCCTGATCGTCCACCACACCAGAAAGCAGCCTGCGGGAGACAGCTTTGAGATGATTTCTGGTACAACCGGCTTGCTGGGCTGTGCGGATGGGGCGCTCCTGATGCAGAAGGAAAAGCGGACAGATAGCAAGGCTACCCTGGAGGTGGTAGGCAGAGACCAGCCGGATCAGCGGCTGTATCTGAGCAAGGACCAGGAGAGCCTAGTCTGGGGGCTCGACCATGCAGAGAATGAGCTTTGGAAGCAACCCCCAGATCCGGTACTGGAAGCCGTAGCAAAGATCGTATCTGCTGACAACCGGGAATGGGCAGGAAGTCCTACCGAGCTGGCACAGGCAATTCAGACGGATATGGCAGTAAACCGGCTTACGAAGCACTTGAATGTGAATGCTAGCCGCTGTTGGAAGAACATCAAGTAAAATACGAGAACAAAACCAGACACGCCGGGCGGCGCATCCGGCTGACTTACATGGTGGTGGAAGCGCCTGCGTTGAAGTGATCGAAGTAATCGAGTAAAGCGCGACGCTCGCAACGGTCGCGACGGTGTTTTGAGGGGCACTCCCAGCACCGTTGCGACCGTCGTAACCGTCGCGGAACGGAAAACTGAGGTGGCGTTTTACCACCCCATCTTCCAAGGGAAGCCCTATTTTAGGGAGTACCATATTAGCAAAAGGGGTGAGCGATTCACGCACCCCTATGCTCCGAAACGGGGCACTGGGCACAGACAAAAAAGCGTTCGGAGAACGCGCAGCCACAGAATGAAATTCTGTGTTCAAAAGGGGCTTGGGGGCGTTGCCCTCAACAAGCAGACGGCAGGAAATGTGAGTGTATGAACACTCGCATTGCTTGTTTGTGTGTGGCTATCCACACGCATTGCTTGCCGGTAACTAAAATAACCGAAACGGCCCTTGTACCGCTACGGAAAACCAACTGAAATTAAGTATTGGGAGGTAACGACTATGAGAAAGGTTTTGTCCTGTGAGTTCAACCTGGACACCGCCTGCGTGGAGCTGGGCCTGTATGACGGGACGCTGCTCTCCATTGACTGCACCGCCGTGGAGAACGAGGTGGCAAACAGTATGTACCAGCGGTCAGAGCTGGACTGGCTAATCTACAACGATCCGCTGTCCTATGCCGAACTGATTTTGAATGGTGAGCCAGAACTATATTTGAAAGCCGTGACAGAGTATGAATCTTTAGATAAAAGCTGAGATTCAGGCCGTCATCCCAAACACTATTCTAAACTTCAATGCCGTGGAGTGTATATAATTACAGCTGTACATATTGACAATGTTTGCTATAATAAAATATAAGGAGGATGATCTAAATGGATGGGCCTTGTGACTATGGACATTTTGATATTGTCCTTGCGGATTTTCTGAAGCAAAATAGCATTAGCAAAAATCAGCTTTCAGAAAAAGCTAATTTGCAAAGAACACAACTGAACTCGTATTGTAAAAACAATATTAAGCGACCAGATCTTGATGTCCTTGCACGAATTTGCTATGCGTTGAATTGTGAGTTGTCGGACATTATTCGATATGTCCACCCGAATGAAAGAAATGGAGAGAAGGGCAATGGCTGATACAAAAGTAATTGTTATCCCGGAAGGGAAAATATGTGACTACATAGATGGAAAATTTCGTAATGACACACCTGAAGAATATGTGCGTCAAACTGTCGAAAAGCGGTTAGTAAATGAACACAAATATTTTCCAGAACAAATTCGAGTAGAGTACACGCTACAGTTGGGCTCTAGAAAGCCTAGAGCTGATATTGTTATTTTTGAGTCTAAAGACACCGCACAGACCCAGGAAAATATCAAGATCATTATTGAGTGCAAAAAAGAAACTGTAGATGCAAGAAACGCTAAGGATGGCGTTGAACAATTAAAATCTTACATGTCCGCATGTCCTAACTGTGAGTGGGGCATGTGGACAAACGGCAGACAAAAAGAAGTTTTTCGGAAATATGTAAATGATAAAGGTCAGATTGACTTTATGGATTACAATGATATTCCGTCTGCCGATGGGAATTTGGAAGATATCAATCGTCCGAGTCGTGCGTCTCTTAAAAACGCATATGATGATAACCTTTTGTTCACCTTCAAGACCTGCCATAATCATATTTATGTTAATGATGGTATGCAAAAGCAACCCGCTTTTTTTGAACTATTGAAGGTTATCTTTTGCAAAATTGAAGATGAACGAAACATTCCGAAGCCACTTGAGTTTTATGCTACATCGGAAGAACGTTCGAATCCTGATGGTCAGCTTACAGTTAAAAAAAGAATTTCCAAAATTTTTGAAAGAGTAAAAAACAAGAAAAAATATCGGTTGATCTTTGACACAAACGATGAAATCAAGCTTTCGCCTCGGAGTTTGGCATATATTGTGAGTGAGCTTCAAAAGTACAGCTTACTTCATACTAATATTGACATTAAGGGCAAAGCCTACGAAGAAATTGTCGGCGCTAACTTGCGTGGAGATCGAGGAGAATTCTTTACCCCACGTAATGTTATGAAGATGGTCGTTGAAATGATCAATCCCCAAGTGGATGAAAAGGTATTGGACAGTTCATGTGGCACAGGCGGATTTTTAGTTACGGCTATGACACATGTTATGAGTCAACTTGAAAGAGATTTTGCAAAAGAATTAGGAGTCCCTCGTGATAAGTGGGATTCTGATGCTGAAAACGCATTTCAGGATCGGGTATCGGATATGGCCAAAGTAAATTACTTTGGCTTTGATATAAATCCTGACTTGGTTAAAGCAACTAAGATGAACATGGTCATGAATAATGACGGAAGCGGAAATATTCTGCAAAATAACTCTTTGTTGCCTCCTCATGAATGGACCGAAGATTTCAGGACGAGTCTTGCTGAAGCTTTAGGAATTGACAAGTCGAGTATTCGTAACCATTCAACTATTGGCTTTTTTGATGTGATTGTAACTAATCCACCGTTTGGTAGTAAAATTCCTATTAAAGATAAAGATATTTTGGAACAATTTGATCTCGCACATGTTTGGGAAAACGATAAAGACTCCAATACTTGGAAGATGACTGATCGTTTGCAGTCGTCCGTTCCTCCTGAAATTTTGTTTGTTGAACGCTGCACGCAGCTTCTTGTTCCTGGCGGTAGAATGGGCATAGTATTACCTGACAATATTTTAGGTGCACCAGGACTGGGGTATATCCGTGAGTGGTTAATTAAAAACCACCGCATAATTGCTAGTGTTGATCTCCATGTCGATACATTCCAGCCGAGAAACGGTACACAGACATCGGTCTTATTCTTGCAGAAGAAAACCAAGGAGCAAAAGGACGCTGAGGAAAAAAGCGGTACGATGGCTGATTATAACATTTTCATGGCAATGGTGGATAAGGTTGGTCATGATAAGCGTGGAAATCCGATCTTTAAGCGAGATAAAGAAGGAAATGAAATTTTAGTCCCGGATACAAGCAGCGTTTTGGTATTAGGAAAAACGGGAGACGGATCTCGAACTGTAGCACATGAGCAAAAGAGAAAGGTTGAAGATGACCAAACATCGGATGTACCGCCTATTTTTGCTGAATGGAAAAAGAGAGAGGGGTTATCATGGTAAGCGAGAATGTTGCTTATCAGCTTCAGAATTTCGAAGAAGCTGAAATTGATGAATCTCCTGTAAAATGGTGTTCTGTTACACTTTCAGATATTATCGCACGTGGGAAGCGTTTGGAAGCCAGCGTATATGATGTGGAGGCAAAACAGGCTAGAGAAATCGTAATCCACGGTAAATTCCCAGCAATAGCTTTGGGTGGGGATGATGGACTAACGAGTTCTTACACTGGAGCGCGGTTTAAGAGAATTTGGGTAGACCACTCTGAGTATCCAATTTATCAGCCATCTTCTATTGTGGATATAAAGCCTACTCCAGACGGCTATATCTCTAAGCGTACGGATACCGATATCGATGCTCTGCGAGTCAAAAAAGGCCAAATTCTTATGACGTGTTCTGGCACAATTGGAAAAGTGGCTTATGTGTCGGATACCCTCGACGGATTGATTTTCAGCCATGATCTATTGCGGATTGATAGTAACGATGATAACGCAGGATACATTTATGCATATCTTAAGAGTAAAATTGGACAGCAAATATTGTTGACCAATAGCTATGGAGCGGTTATTACGCATATTGAACCTGAACATTTAGCTGACGTTCCTATCCCAAATGCACCGGTAGAAATCAAACAGGAAATTCATAAGATGGTCATTGATTCCTATGCTCTCAGAGATGAATCCAATAAATTGCTGGATGAAGCTATGGATTTGTTGGTGCAGGAATTGAAATTACCTCCCATTGAAGAGATTGGAGTGGATGATTTCGTTCAGGATGCTCCAGTTGAAACTTTTCTGGTAAAATTAAGTCAACTTAACAACCGTGTGGATGCGTCTTATCATGTGCCTATTGTAAAAGCTATCGTTAATTATCTCAATAAAAACGCAGCAGAGGTGACGACGATTGGTGATTGCAGGATAAGCCGTAATGTTATTCTACCGGGCCGATTCAAGCGTGTCTATGTAGATGAAGGACATGGGCGAATTTTTATCGGTGGCAAACAATTAGGAGAATTAGACCCTACAAATAAGAAGTATCTTTCGGTAACACAGCACGGTGAGCGTATAGAGGAACAACTAGAACTGCATGAAAACATGACGCTTATAACTTGTAGTGGAACCATAGGAAAAGTTGCGCTGGTCGGAAAACACTGGGAGAATTGGACAGCTAATCAACACATTATTCGTGTAGTGCCTGCAAATAATGAAATAGCTGGATATCTGAGTGTATTTTTGTCTTCGCAATATGGCTATCGGTTGATTACACGCTATACGTATGGGTCTGTAATTGATGAGATTGATGCAACGCATGTGAGTCAAATACCAATCCCTATTCTGAAAAATGCCGAAATTCAGGATAGAATAAATAAGCTTGCGCTCCAGGCAAATCAAAAACGTTATGAAGCTTACCTGCTTGAGCAAAAGGCTTTGAGAACGATGGATCAGAAAGTGCTTTTTGCAAAGTGAGGTGATTAAGAATGCCTGGCTATAAAGACTGGATAGATACCATAGATATTAGAATTGATTATTACTCTGCTTTTATGAAGGCCTGGATCGCCTTTAATGCGTGGTATAACTATAGCGGTGAAATTGCAGGAAAAAACGATAAAGAGCATATTGATTCTATTGCTCAAACATCTAATAGATTCAGAGAATATATCGTAAATCTTTTGAGAGCAGAGGACTCCGAGGGGGCTTCCTACAGGGATAATGTGGCAAACTTGCATGAAGCACTCCAAAATGCGGCTCTTATGACGCAGGAATACATAGGTACGAGACAAGCTATTTCTTTCTCTAGCGTTGCCTCTAAGAACTTAAATGCTGCTGAACGCTTTGATTACTATAAAAACCATTACGAATGCACTCGAATTCGCGGCAAAATTATTACATCGGTCAAAGAAAAAAGTACAGGTGTTGAGATTTTTCATTTTGAGCAAGACGAGTATGATGAAGAGGCCTTACAACAGCAATCAGTATATGTTAGTTTGACACCTACGCAACGGGAATCTTGTTTACGCTGCTATGGCAAAATGACTCCATATGTGATTGAATCCGTTCTTTCCAAGCCCGAGGATGTAGGAAGTCCAGACAGGAGCAAAAAGATTGGCGCATATTCGTTTGTTAAAGACGATGTGAAAATAAGTCGAGCAATAGTGGTCGTGTTGTATATGCTTAGGTGCTGTCTTGCACACGGAGATTTTTCGCCGGATGAAGCATCCAATAATGTCTACAAATATGCATACGAGGTTCTATGTATACCACTAAAAAAGCTTAGGTAGTTCGCAGAAAAGCTGCCCTTCCTCTAAAAAATCTCTATCGTTTTGTGTTCAAAACATAATTTGTGGTTTCGGTGTATTGAGCCTCACTACACAATCTGCTATACTGAGGCTGGGACTCTTGGCAACACCATGGCAACATAAAATCAGATAGCCCCTACTATCTGAATAATGAAAAGAATACCAATACTCTGAGCTAAATCCCATAAGCAAAACTGTTTAGAACACTTCTGACAGGAGCGAGTGGGAATAATTTCGGAACCCTCCGAAACCCGCATAAATACAGGCTTTTTTGCCTGTCGCTTTGCCTGCTGATACTGATTTGATACTAAGTTAGTCTGAACAGTATCGCTGAGAATAATTGCAAAGGACAAGTAAAACCGCCCTGCTGAACGACAAAATTCAGCAGGGCGTTTTTTTGCTTCTCTTTATTTATTTTTGCGCCACTTAATAGTCGGTGTGACCTTGCCCAGATCGTCGCAGGTGTCCGGCCAGTTCAGCTTCCACTCAAAGTATTCTTCTCGTGTGATTTCTCCTGCCCGGTATTCCTGCTGATGCACCAGCCATTCTCGCATGAAACTATCAACTATGCAATCAAAATAAAACCACCCCAAGTCTCGGGCAGCGGAAAACTGTCCGGGACTTTCTCTATACGGTATTTTTAACCGAAAATTTGCTGATTCGGTCGATGAATTGCGAATTTTGACGAATCGGGTTAAAACGTTGCACAAAAAACGCTGAAAAGGTTGACAAACGCGGAAAATATCGCTACTATATATGTGCAGACAACGGAAAAGCAGGTGTCTGTCAACACTCCATTTTCTGATGAATCCGTTCCGTGAAGAAGCAGCCGGAACGGATTTTTATTTGTTTACAAGCGCATAATCGCGCATACCCGGTATCGCACCGCCGGAGACTTCCCATAGATACAGACTGGCCACGCTGCAGTACGGACTGAATCGCCGATGATATTTCTCAAACAGTTTGCGGTCAATTTTGCGGTGGTGATATACCATGCGCAGTCCGCGTTGGATCGCCAGATCATCGTAGCTGAACACGTTCGGCCGCTGCAGGCAGAACAGCAGGATCATCTCGGCAGTCCATACGCCGATACCCTTAAGCGAACTGAGTGCGCGGATTGCATCCGCGTCGCTCATGTGCTTCACGCTTTCCAGATTGAAAGCGCCGCTGCGTATCTTTTCGGCAAAAGCCGTGATGTATTCCGCCTTGCGGAAGGTCATGCCGAGCGACTGCAGCAGGGGAACACCGGCTGCGGCGATGCTGTCGGCGGTTACCGTGCCGAGCGCGTCCTGCATGCGCTGCCAGATGGTCGCCTGTGCTTTTGTGGAAATCTGCTGCCCGATGATATGGTGCACGACCGATGAAAACAGGTCGGTGTCCACTGTTCGGTTAATATGGCCGAGCCGGTCGATGACAGCGGCAAGTCTGCTGTCTTTGGCCTTGAGATAATCGGTTTCGGTCTGTCCGTACGCGAAATACATGGCTGTCACTTCCTTATGCAAACAGTATAACAGAAAGCGGTTTGCAAAGCTAATAGGAGAGGATAAAACTTGGCAGTTCCGCCTAAATTTTCGGCAGCACTACCAATTTTTGCTTTGCGATTTCGGTGATACTGCCAGATACTCTGTGCTTGACATTAACCAATCCGTTGCGTTATAATTTTTATGCAAAGTTTATTAGCCGAATCGGGGGCGTAGCTCAGCTGGGAGAGCGTTTGACTGGCAGTCAAGAGGTCATGGGTTCGATCCCCACCGTCTCCACCATTGTAAACCGCTTGTTTCTTTGAAATGAGCGGTTTTTGTTTACTTTTCGAGCAATTTAGTAATCTTGCAAAACCTGTTTGGTGTTCATTTGGTGCTTATAAGGCAAAAACAAGGGCGTTCCCGCGTTGGGAACGCCCTTTTGCTATGCCTGCTTTTTGACCGGGTGCAGAATATCCTGCAAAACCTCGGCGGCGGCTTGATCTGCCGACTTGATGGCGTGTGCGTAAATCTTGCTGGTGGTGGTCGAGTTCGCGTGTCCCAGCCGTGCCGCGACAGTTGTCAGGTTCGTACCAGCGGCGATGAGCAGCGTTGCGTTGGTATGCCGCAGGGAATGAATGTGAATCGGCGGCAGTCCGTTCTTGGTGACGAACTTATGAAACCACGCTGTAATTACGTCCGGTCGGATGGGTGCGCCGTTCCATGCGGTGAACAGCCGGTCGCTCGTCTGCCACTGGTCGCCCATGCGCAGGCGCTGTTTGGACTGCTCGGCTCTCCATGCTTTGAGCATGGTCACAACGTCCGCAGACACTTTCATGCAGCGTTCAGATGTTTCATTCTTGGTTTCGTCCTCAAATACGCCCTTGCCCGGCAGATAAAGCGACGAACGCCGCACGAAGATAACCGCCCGCTCGAAATCAATGTCTTTCCATTCCAGTCCGCACAGCTCGCCGCGCCGCATACCCGTGAACAGCAGCAGCTTCACGATCACCTGATGCTGCATACTCTCCTTGTCCAGCGCTGCAAGCAGGTCTGCCGCCTGTTCCTCGTCCAGATAGACGGCTTCCTTGCGATCTGATTTAGGCGGTGCGACACGCTCCACTGGATTGGACGTGATAACCTGCCAGCGTACTGCCGTTGTCAGAATCGTAGACAACAACTTATGATAATGCAGCACGGTATTACCTGAAAGCGTTTTTCCTGCCTCTGCCGGTGCAAACAGCTCTTTGACCGGCAGCGCAAGTGCTGCGGCAATACGTTCCGCACTTTCAGCAGATATATTGTTTCCACGATTGATACTGTTCAGCGTGGCGACCGATACGCCAGCCTGCTTTGCGAATTTGGTCTGCACCAACGAGCGGGAACGCAGTAGTTCTTTCATATTCACAATGCAATGCTGCTTGCAATCCTCACGCACGCCGGTTTCTGCCAGATTGTTATAAAACGATACAATATGATGCGGTTGCAGCCTGTCCATGCGCATATGTCCAAGTGCTGCATTGATGCGCCCGATCAGCTGACGATACCCGGCAATAGTTGTCGGCCGCAGCTGCTTTTCGGCATAGTCCGCGAACCACTTTTCCGCAAACTCGGCAAACTTGATATTGCCGTCGAGCACCTGACCGTTCCGGCATTTCTCCTCGAACAGCACGGCCTGCCGGTCAAGTTCCTTTTGAATCTGGCGCTTTGTCATGCCCGGCTCGGGTGTCCATGTCAGGTGACGGCGTATCTGTTTGCCGTTCAGGTCGTAGCCGCAGGAAACGGTGATCTTGTAGCTGTCGCCGCGCTGCTTGATGGTTGCCATGGTCAGTCCTCCTTTTAGAATGGTGCAATTAACCAATCGTCTTTCCTGTTTCGCATTTGCGTTTCACCAAGCATTTTTCATACTCTGTAGCGTTTTTTTCCCTAAAGGGTCGCTTTCGCTATCAATCATTTCTAACATTTTTTTATATGTTGAAAAGAAATCATATAGCGTTTTGTCCGCAAATGTAATTTTCACAATATATTCTTCGCAAATATCGCCATCATGCGGAAAGGAAACTTCGTTATTACACTCTATGCCAACAGTTCCAGAAGTGGCGGGAGTTCC
>SCPN01000580.1_pt1 | contig 19507 bp, 14 predicted proteins | sample 6106831 | NCBI WGS metagenome assembly SCPN01 (sample SAMN10720447, study PRJNA508395) | human gut metagenome | isolation source: Participant 1, 0 month
GTGTTTGGGGTTATCCTATCTATCTATGTAGCACAATGGGGCTTTAAATGGTCTATTTTGAGCTTTATTTTAGTAGCTTTCATAATGTGCTTTGGTTTAAGTCAAGCGTATGAGAAAGTATTGTTTGCTGATAGTCTTGCGTATCGCTATAAAATAGCGATTGAGCAAGGTCAAAGTAATGGATTTTCAGAGCGGTATTATGAAAGTGCTAGTAATCAAGATAGCATTAATCAACTTATGGCTTCCCTTAATATCAACAAGGGGCGAATTGGTTATGAGTATGGCTATGGTGCAAGTGATGTAGATAGAGAGCCAATAGCGTTATATATCAGTAGCGTTAAAGCTGAACATTATGCTCCTGTTATTGTGCCAGGTGTTATCTGTTTCTTATGGTGGTTTGGGTTATTTCTTGTCCGCCGATCCGCAGAGCGAACGGACAAGAAAGTAATTGAACTGCGTACGGAAGTTGAGAAGTTGGAACAGATAACTCAACACTTAGACGAAAGACGGAAACAACAGGAACGTATTATTAATGACTTCGACCCAGACACATTGAAATGTAAAAGTGCTGATTTGTTAGAAGAGATTAGAAAGTCAGAGAATAAGTTGTGTGAGTTGCGGAATGTAAAAGCAAAACTTTCTTTAGAAGTGAGTGGGCTGAAAGTAGAGAAAGAAAAGCTATCTGAAAAGCTTGTAGCTAAATCGTCAGACATTGACGAACGAAAACGATTAATGCGTATTTAGTAACTGGTGATATACTAGGGGTCCCGAGCGCCTACGAGGAATTTGTATCGATAAGAAATAGATTTAAAAATTTCGCTGTTATTTTGTACATTTAACTTGACGGTGACATCTCTCTATTGTGAGTTATTAGTGGTACAGTTTTCAACCGTTTTAATTATAAAAAAGTGGTGCATTTTTAAATTGGCACAAACAGGTAACGGTTATTGCAGGTGTATTTCTTATCTATGGGTTTAACATGGATTTTATCATTAAAATCATGAGTATTGTCCGAGAGTGATTGGTCTTGCGTATGGTTAACCCTAAAGTTATGGAAATAAGACTTAGAAGCAAACTTAAGAGTGTGTTGATAGTGCATTATCTTAAAATTTTGTATAATAGGAATTGAAGTTAAATTAGATGCTAAAAATTTGTAATTAAGAAGGAGGGATTCGTCATGTTGGTATTCCAAATGCGTAATGTAGATAAAACATCTACTATTTTGAAACAGACTAAAACAGTGATTACGCAGATAAATAAATACGTTAGATTAATTCCTACCAGTGACTAATCTTATGACTTTTTAAACAGATAACTAAAATTACAAACAAATCGTTTAACTTCTGTATTTATTTATAGATGTAATCACTTCAGGAGTGATTACATGAACAAAAATATAAAATATTCTCAAAACTTTTTAACGAGTGAAAAAGTACTCAACCAAATAATAAAACAATTGAATTTAAAAGAAACCGATACCGTTTACGAAATTGGAACAGGTAAAGGGCATTTAACGACGAAACTGGCTAAAATAAGTAAACAGGTAACGTCTATTGAATTAGACAGTCATCTATTCAACTTATCGTCAGAAAAATTAAAACTGAACATTCGTGTCACTTTAATTCACCAAGATATTCTACAGTTTCAATTCCCTAACAAACAGAGGTATAAAATTGTTGGGAATATTCCTTACCATTTAAGCACACAAATTATTAAAAAAGTGGTTTTTGAAAGCCATGCGTCTGACATCTATCTGATTGTTGAAGAAGGATTCTACAAGCGTACCTTGGATATTCACCGAACACTAGGGTTGCTCTTGCACACTCAAGTCTCGATTCAGCAATTGCTTAAGCTGCCAGCGGAATGCTTTCATCCTAAACCAAAAGTAAACAGTGTCTTAATAAAACTTACCCGCCATACCACAGATGTTCCAGATAAATATTGGAAGCTATATACGTACTTTGTTTCAAAATGGGTCAATCGAGAATATCGTCAACTGTTTACTAAAAATCAGTTTCATCAAGCAATGAAACACGCCAAAGTAAACAATTTAAGTACCGTTACTTATGAGCAAGTATTGTCTATTTTTAATAGTTATCTATTATTTAACGGGAGGAAATAATTCTATGAGTCGCTTTTGTAAATTTGGAAAGTTACACGTTACTAAAGGGAATGTAGATAAATTATTAGGTATACTACTGACAGCTTCCAAGGAGCTAAAGAGGTCCCTAGCGCCTACTATAGTTAGGCAAAAGAAGTGAAGATACATCTAACATGTATGCACACAAAAAAAGCACAGATATAAAGTCTGTGCTTTTTTGTACATGTATGATGTAGTGTGATATAATTAAAATAAGCTAGAAGTTGGATAACTTCAGATAAAACAACAAAAACCCACGGTGGCTAGACCGTGGGTTTTTTACTTTTTATAGAGAGCTACCTCTTGGGCTAGTTACTCGCTAGTATCACCTGTCTAACCACTTGCAAATGTAGTAGCTAGTTACACTTGCCATGACAGAGATTAAGAAGTTGGATAATATCTCCAAGATAAAACACCTCCTATCTGTTGCCAAATTGAGGGAGCAACGATTAAATTATAGCAGTAATTCAAAGCGATGTACTAATCTTAATTCATGGCTTAACTATGTCAATCTTCGATAGACATACGTTAAGCCATGAATGTCATTTCTCTATCTCGTGGGTACATTAAAATGTGCAAAAACTTCATTGATAATATAAGTCGGTCTTGGTATACTAAAATGTAAAAACTGTATTGATAATATAAGTCGGTATAGGGGATACTATCCCTATGATTTTTATTTATTTGAAAGTGTAAAAAAAACTGTATTGATAATATAAGTCGGTATAGGGAATATTGTCCCTAGATTTTTATTTATTTAAAAATGTGCAAAAAATATATTGATAATATAAGTCGGTATAGAGGATAAGAATGGCTACAAAGAAATTAACCGAGAAACAACTGTATAAGGCTAAAGTGGAATGGTTTCAAGAGAATGAATATGAAGAAGTAGAGCCAGTAGCTTTTTATCGTGAAATTTTTCCAGTAGGCTCATTTCAAGATAAAGGCAATACAGAGCGTAAAGCAGGGAATGGTATTCTTACTTATAAGAACGAAGAAGGACATCATTGGCATAAGCTTATTTTTGATGACCTAGCAGAAATTCCTAATTGGTATGGAAAGGAAGATATCTATATTCGGAGTGCCAGCTTTATTGGGAAGAACACGAAGAATGAAAATGCGAGTATGATCCACGCACTTGTGTTTGATTTAGACGGACAAGAAATTAAAGAGCTACGCATGGTAATGCAATTCATGCGTAAGGGTACGAACATTCCAAAGGCAACCTTTGTAGTGCTAAGTGGTCATGGGCTGCATTTGTACTATGTACTAGAAAAGCCTATTCGAGCGACAATGAACAATATTCGTAAGCTCAATAAACTCAAAGAGGGCATGACGAAACTTATCTGGAACCGCTACACCTCTAATATTGAGAAGATACAATTTCAGTACTGCTTGCAAGGTTTTCGTATGGTAGGCTCTGCGAGTAAAATGGGGAAACGCTATCCAGTTCGTGCGTATCGTTTTAGTGAGGAGCATTATACGATTGAAGAATTGGTATCATGGATACCAAAACTCAAAGAGTGGGACGAGTACCGCATTGATATGACGGAACGTGATACCGTGCCTAAAGACACGGCGAAAAAGCTATGGCCCGACTGGTATGAATATCGTATTAATCAAGGTAAATCTAGCAAATGGAGTGTAAAACGAGATTTATATGATTGGTGGAAAGGTAAGATTATTGAAAATGCGACCTATGGACACCGTTATTTCTGTTTGATGTGTTTAGCGATTTTTGCCATTAAATGCGATGTTTCAGAAGAAGAACTGAAACGAGATGCATTAGCGTTAGTTCCGATTTTGGACAAGCTGTCTGACGACGCTGATCCAAAATCTAGATTTACGGAAGAAGATGCCTTATGTGCGTTACATGGCTATCGTGATAACTTTAAAACGTGGGGCAGAGATAAACTGGCGTTAGTATCGGCAATACCTATGCCAGCCAATAAACGGAATTATCGTACTAGAGTTGAACATTTAAAAGGTGCTAGAGCATTACAAGAAATCTATAATCCAAATTGGAGAAATACAGAGGGGAGACCTAAAGGAAGTGGAACAAAATCTGAGCAAGTAAAATCTTGGCGATTAGCCAATCCAACTGGAAAGAAAATTGATTGTCATAGAGAGACTGGTATTACAAGACCGACAATCGATAAATGGTGGAATAATTAATTTTGGACTTGAGATTTTGGCTAAGCAATTTGAAACAAATTGGTGTACTAAAATCTCGAGTGAGCAACCGAAGGGCGGTAGCTAAAAAGGACACTAATTATAGTGTCCTTTTTTCTATTTTCTGCTCATTCTTTAAATGAGAATGAACAGAATTTTTATCGTTCTAATGTAATCAAAATTAGAAGATAAAAGAGAGTTGATTATTCACCAATATTGATTGGTAATAATCAAAGTCTCTCCTGTTGATCAATGAACAAACAGGAGAGACAGAACTATCTAATAATGAACTTAATAAGTGGATATGCTATAATCGAGAGAGCGACTTCTAGCACCACATTATTAGATAGTTGCAAGACACGCGTCTGTGGCCACAAAGTGACCAAGACACGTCTTGCAAAAGGGACTATGTCCCCTTTGAACCCCTGGAGAGGATACACAACCATGAGCGAAAATAAAACGAAATTAGTTAAGGTCAGAATGACAGAAAAGAGTTCGACCAGCTGAAGTATTTTTCTGAAATTACAAATCAAAATATGAGTGAATTTGTAAGAAGTTTAATTGAGAATAGACCGCCTAAAATCATCAAAGATTTACCGATTTCACAATTCAAAATTTTAAATTCTAACTTGGCAAAATTAGGAAATTATCAAGTGAAATTGAACAGAGATTTTTTAAATTACATTGCTCAATATCCAGATAATTTAATTTCACTTGAAGAGCTATTAAAGGTGAAAGAGAATTTAGAAAATAGCCGAATGAATTTGCTCCGTGAAATTTCAGAAACAAAAGTTATCTTATCGGAGATTTTGAAGGAGTTAAGATAATGGCAGTTTTGAAAGTTAGAAATAGTAACGGAAAGGCTTCTCTTGGTGGTGCTAAAGATTACCTAGAACGTGACGGGCGAAATGTTGAATGCTCCACATTCAACATTGATCGCCCTGAGGAATGGGCGGAAGATATGCAACTCACAAAGGAGCTTTTTGATAAGACAGAGGGTAGGCAATATTATTGGATAGTCCAATCTTTTGACAATGAGCATGGCGAACAATCTTACAATGCGGAAGATGTTCACGAAATGGGCAAGGAAATGGCAGAAGTGTTTGCGAAAAAGGGTATCAAGTTGTAGTTGAAACTCACAACGATACCGATAATTTACACAATCACTTGATTATTAACTCCGTTAATTCAGAAACAGGCAAAAAATTGCGAATTTCAAACGCTAAGAGCCTTGAAGTGTCAAACGGTGCTGACATTCTAACCAAAGATTTATATCGCCTTAACGATGAAATTTGTAAGAAATATGGGTTACGCACGTTAGACCAAAGCAAGGCTATCAAGAATGAGCGTGAAAGACACGCTGGCATGCAACCAACGAGCAAGAAAACCGATGAGAATTATCTTGCTAAATCGTGGAAAGATACGCTCCGACAGGACTTGCAAGATATATGGAAAGACAAGAACATCAAAAGCAAAGATGATTTTGAGCGAGCATTACAACAGAAAGGTATCACGATTAGTCGAATGACAAGCACAGGCAATATTACTTATGAGCAAGGTGGAAATAAGGCACGAGCCAAGTCATTAGGTGCATTTAATCGAGATGATGTATCTAGTTTGTTAGAGAGAAATAAGAGTTTAGGACAAACAATTTCGAGGGGGTTCAGTCGATAATATGGACTTTGGTTTTAAATGGCATTAATTGCCTTTTTACGCTTATTTTGGTGTTTGGGGTTATCCTATCTATCTATGTAGCACAATGGGGCTTTAAATGGTCTATTTTGAGCTTTATTTTAGTAGCTTTCATAATGTGCTTTGGTTTAAGTCAAGCGTATGAGAAAGTATTGTTTGCTGATAGTCTTGCGTATCGCTATAAAATAGCGATTGAGCAAGGTCAAAGTAATGGATTTTCAGAGCGGTATTATGAAAGTGCTAGTAATCAAGATAGCATTAATCAACTTATGGCTTCCCTTAATATCAACAAGGGGCGAATTGGTTATGAGTATGGCTATGGTGCAAGTGATGTAGATAGAGAGCCAATAGCGTTATATATCAGTAGCGTTAAAGCTGAACATTATGCTCCTGTTATCGTGCCAGGTGTTATCTGTTTCTTATGGTGGTTTGGTTATTTCTTGTCCGCCGATCCGCAGAGCGAACGGACAAGAAAGTAATTGAACTGCGTACGGAAGTTGAGAAGTTGGAACAGATAACTCAACACTTAGACGAAAGACGGAAACAACAGGAACGTATTATTAATGACTTCGACCCAGACACATTGAAATGTAAAAGTGCTGATTTGTTAGAAGAGATTAGAAAGTCAGAGAATAAGTTGTGTGAGTTGCGGAATGTAAAAGCAAAACTTTCTTTAGAAGTGAGTGGGCTGAAAGTAGAGAAAGAAAAGCTATCTGAAAAGCTTGTAGCTAAATCGTCAGACATTGACGAACGAAAACGATTAATGCGTATTTAGTAACTGGTGATATACTAGGGGTCCCGAGAGCCTACGAGGAATTTGTATCGATAAGAAATAGATTTAAAAATTTCGCTGTTATTTTGTACATTTAACTTGACGGTGACATCTCTCTATTGTGAGTTATTAGTGGTACAGTTTTCAACCGTTTTAATTATAAAAAAGTGGTGCATTTTTAAATTGGCACAAACAGGTAACGGTTATTGCAGGTGTATTTCTTATCTATGGGTTTAACATGGATTTTATCATTAAAATCATGAGTATTGTCCGAGAGTGATTGGTCTTGCGTATGGTTAACCCTAAAGTTATGGAAATAAGACTTAGAAGCAAACTTAAGAGTGTGTTGATAGTGCATTATCTTAAAATTTTGTATAATAGGAATTGAAGTTAAATTAGATGCTAAAAATTTGTAATTAAGAAGGAGGGATTCGTCATGTTGGTATTCCAAATGCGTAATGTAGATAAAACATCTACTATTTTGAAACAGACTAAAAACAGTGATTACGCAGATAAATAAATACGTTAGATTAATTCCTACCAGTGACTAATCTTATGACTTTTTAAACAGATAACTAAAATTACAAACAAATCGTTTAACTTCTGTATTTATTTATAGATGTAATCACTTCAGGAGTGATTACATGAACAAAAATATAAAATATTCTCAAAACTTTTTAACGAGTGAAAAAGTACTCAACCAAATAATAAAACAATTGAATTTAAAAGAAACCGATACCGTTTACGAAATTGGAACAGGTAAAGGGCATTTAACGACGAAACTGGCTAAAATAAGTAAACAGGTAACGTCTATTGAATTAGACAGTCATCTATTCAACTTATCGTCAGAAAAATTAAAACTGAACATTCGTGTCACTTTAATTCACCAAGATATTCTACAGTTTCAATTCCCTAACAAACAGAGGTATAAAATTGTTGGGAATATTCCTTACCATTTAAGCACACAAATTATTAAAAAAGTGGTTTTTGAAAGCCATGCGTCTGACATCTATCTGATTGTTGAAGAAGGATTCTACAAGCGTACCTTGGATATTCACCGAACACTAGGGTTGCTCTTGCACACTCAAGTCTCGATTCAGCAATTGCTTAAGCTGCCAGCGGAATGCTTTCATCCTAAACCAAAAGTAAACAGTGTCTTAATAAAACTTACCCGCCATACCACAGATGTTCCAGATAAATATTGGAAGCTATATACGTACTTTGTTTCAAAATGGGTCAATCGAGAATATCGTCAACTGTTTACTAAAAATCAGTTTCATCAAGCAATGAAACACGCCAAAGTAAACAATTTAAGTACCGTTACTTATGAGCAAGTATTGTCTATTTTAATAGTTATCTATTATTTAACGGGAGGAAATAATTCTATGAGTCGCTTTTGTAAATTTGGAAAGTTACACGTTACTAAAGGGAATGTAGATAAATTATTAGGTATACTACTGACAGCTTCCAAGGAGCTAAAGAGGTCCCTAGCGCCTACTATAGTTAGGCAAAAGAAGTGAAGATACATCTAACATGTATGCACACAAAAAAAGCACAGATATAAAGTCTGTGCTTTTTTGTACATGTATGATGTAGTGTGATATAATTAAAATAAGCTAGAAGTTGGATAACTTCAGATAAAACAACAAAAACCCACGGTGGCTAGACCGTGGGTTTTACTATAGAGAGCTACCTCTTGGGCTAGTTACTCGCTAGTATCATCTGTCTAACCACTTGCAAATGTAGTAGCTAGTTACACTTGCCATGACAGAGATTAAGAAGTTGGATAATATCTCCAAGATAAAACACCTCCTATCTGTTGCCAAATTGGAGGGAGCAACGATTAAATTATAGCAGTAATTCAAAGCGATGTACTAATCTTAATTCATGGCTTAACTATGTCAATCTTCGATAGACATACGTTAAACCATGAATGTCATTTCTATCTCGTGGGTACATTAAAAATGTGCAAAAAACTTCATTGATAATATAAGTCGGTCTTGGTATACTAAAAATGTAAAAAAAACTGTATTGATAATATAAGTCGGTATAGGGGATACTATCCCTATGATTTTTATTTATTTGAAAGTGTAAAAAAAACTGTATTGATAATATAAGTCGGTATAGGGAATATTGTCCCTAGATTTTTATTTATTTGAAAATGTGCAAAAAATATATTGATAATATAAGTCGGTATAGAGGATAAGAATGGCTACTAAGAAATTAACCGAGAAACAACTGTATAAGGCTAAAGTGGAATGGTTTCAAGAGAATGAATATGAAGAAGTAGAGCCAGTAGCTTTTTATCGTGAAATTTTTCCAGTAGGCTCATTTCAAGATAAAGGCAATACAGAGCGTAAAGCAGGGAATGGTATTCTTACTTATAAGAACGAAGAAGGACATCATTGGCATAAGCTTATTTTTGATGACCTAGCAGAAATTCCTAATTGGTATGGAAAGGAAGATATCTATATTCGGAGTGCCAGCTTTATTGGGAAGAACACGAAGAATGAAAATGCGAGTATGATCCACGCACTTGTGTTTGATTTAGACGGACAAGAAATTAAAGAGCTACGCATGGTAATGCAATTCATGCGTAAGGGTACGAACATTCGAAAGGCAACCTTTGTAGTGCTAAGTGGTCATGGGCTGCATTTGTACTATGTGCTAGAAAAGCCTATTCGAGCGACAATGAACAATATTCGTAAGCTCAATAAACTCAAAGAGGGCATGACGAAACTTATCTGGAACCGCTACACCTCTAATATTGAGAAGATACAATTTCAGTACTGCTTGCAAGGTTTTCGTATGGTAGGCTCCGCAAAAAATGGGGAAACGCTATCCAGTTCGTGCGTATCGTTTTAGTGAGGAGCATTATACGATTGAAGAATTGGTATCATGGATACCAAAACTCAAAGAGTGGGACGAGTACCGCATTGATATGACGGAACGTGATACCGTGCCTAAAGACACGGCGAAAAAGCTATGGCCCGACTGGTATGAATATCGTATTAATCAAGGTAAATCTAGCAAATGGAGTGTAAAACGAGATTTATATGATTGGTGGAAAGGTAAGATTATTGAAAATGCGACCTATGGACACCGTTATTTCTGTTTGATGTGTTTAGCGATTTTTGCCATTAAATGCGATGTTTCAGAAGAAGAACTGAAACGAGATGCATTAGCGTTAGTTCCGATTTTGGACAAGCTGTCTGACGACGCTGATCAAAATCTAGATTTGGAAGAAGATGCCTTATGTGCGTTACATGGCTATCGTGATAACTTTAAAACGTGGGGCAGAGATAAACTGGCGTTAGTATCGGCAATACCTATGCCAGCGAATAAACGAAATTATCGTACTAGAGTTGAACATTTAAAAGGTGCTAGAGCATTACAAGAAATCTATAATCCAAATTGGAGAAATACAGAGGGGAGACCTAAAGGAAGTGGAACAAAATCTGAGCAAGTAAAATCTTGGCGATTAGCCAATCCAACTGGAAAGAAAATTGATTGTCATAGAGACTGGTATTACAAGACCGACAATCGATAAATGGTGGAATAATTAATTTTGACTTGAGATTTTGGCTAAGCAATTTGAAACAAATTGGTGTACTAAAATCTCGAGTGAGCAACCGAAGGGCGGTAGCTAAAAAGGACACTAATTATAGTGTCCTTTTTTCTATTTTCTGCTCATTCTTTAAATGAGAATGAACAGAATTTTTATCGTTCTAATGTAATCAAAATTAGAAGATAAAGAGAGTTGATTATTCACCAATATTGATTGGTAATAATCAAAGTCTCCTGTTGATCAATGAACAAACAGGAGAGACAGAACTATCTAATAATGAACTTAATAAGTGGATATGCTATAATCGAGAGAGCGACTTCTAGCACCACATTATTAGATAGTTAAAGACACGCGTCTGTGGTCACAAAGTGACCAAGACATGTCTTGCAAAAGGGACTATGTCCCTTTGAACCCTGAGAGAGGAGAATACACAACCAAATGAGCGAAAATAAAACGAAATTAGTTAGGAAATTATCAAGGAAATTGAACAGATTTTTAAAAGATTGTTATCCAGATAATTTAATTTCACAAGAGCTATTAAAGGTGAAAGAGAATTCGATTTTTCTGAAATTACAAATCAAAATATGAGTGAATTTGTAAGAAGTTTAATTGAGAATAGACCGCCTAAAATCATCAAAGATTTACTGATTTCACAATTCAAAATTTTAAATCTAACTTGGCAAAATTAGGAAATTACAAGCGAAATTGAACAGAGATTTTTAAATTACATTGCTCAATATCCAGATAATTTAATTTCACTTGAAGAGCTATTAAAGGTGAAAGAGAATTTAGAAAATAGCCGAATGAATTTGTCCGTGAAATTTCAGAAACAAAAGCTATCTTATCGGAGATTTTAAAGGAGTTAAGATAATGGCAGTTTTGAAAGTTAGAAATAGTAACGGAAAGGCTTCTCTTGGTGGTGCTAAAGATTACCTAGGAACGTGATTTGGCGAAAATGTTGAATGCTCCCATTCAACATTGACGCCCTGAGGAATGGGCGGAAGATATGCAACTCACAAAGGAGCTTTTGATAAGACAGAGGGTAGGCAACATCCACAAGGATAAACCCACGACCTTCACTCTCCGATGCACAAATCGTGTATGTGATAACACGTGCTCCCCAGACTTACCCTTCCCTTAGAAACAATGGCAAGTCTTATTTTACGGATACAGGCTCAGTTCATCCCCTGCATGGGGTTCTTTTCCAATGACTCGACAAAATCCTTCATCAGCTTTAAAGACTTATATACCTTTTGCAAGTTTTCGCTTCCCTCTCAAAATGTGGGTGGGTCTTTACTTCAAAGCTCATCAAAGAAATGCGTTTGCGCTCTTGGCTGGCTGTTCACCAGCTTCGATTCGTTTCACTTCATTCAAGCCCTCTCTTATTCGAGTGGCTATTTTTTCTTCTACGGACACTGGCACCAGTTTAAAATCACCCGATACGTGAAGTCAGAAGACGGATTCCCTGAATAGCACGAAGAAGGGTCGCTGTCTGATTCGTCGAAATTTGCTCAATGGAATAACTTGCATATCTTAAACTTTTTGATTGTGATACAAATGTAACCATTGTTACCGATATTGTAACCAAATTAATATACTTTAACATGCAGGAAAAAGCTTCAATAACCACTTACGAGGGGCTTTGTCTTGTTTTCCCTATTGTTTTCGTCCGTTTTCCGAAAGTTGGGAGGCAATCTCAACCTTATTAGCTTGTTTCTATCTTAACATCGACTATCTATGTCCTATCCTCGCGCGCGCGCATTATGCGAGAAAAACACCCTCTAAGTACGACATTTTTGATACTTTAATACGACATTTTTGATACTTTTTCGAAGGGGTAAAAGCGACATTTTTGATACTTTATGCGTCTATCTATTGTATTAGTCGTTTTTAATAATTACCTTTGCCTTAAACTTTTAAATCAGCACTTAAAGAACCAACTACCACATTAATTGGGACGGTTTGAAGATATTCCGTTCTTCTACTGCGATACAAAGGAGATGAAGAAAACAAAGACTTCGATATATACTATCAAAGGGGCTGGTGTTGCATGACTACAACCATTGTGGGCACTACCTCTACACAGCTGCTGTGCTGTTCAGCAGAATCAAGAACAAAACGGCAGACTGGGTGAACCTGCGAAACCTTTGGATTCTGCGTGATTGTGTGCGTGAGAACTACAATCACGGCATAGGGGTGGACGACATTATCTTTGGAGAAATTTCGATGGCGAGAACCTCGATACACTCACACCACTTACAAAGAAACGATTTGATTATTTGTGTAAGCGGATTAAGGAACTTGACCCATATGCAACAATCTAAAAAAGGCAGCATCTATGGCAGAACTATAATAAACAATAAGCAAGTCTTTCAATCTTATGTTCTAACTACTGCTAAATATGATTTTTCGCCATTTTAAAGCGCATAATGTATAGACTAATTGAGCTTGCTCAAAAATTGAAGGGATAAAATTAAAAGATAACCTCCGAAAACATTGCTCCAACAAATTTCGGCAGAGAAATAACCATGCCTGTATCGGACATACTGAAAGACGAACAAGACAAACTACACTATTGCCAAAGCTGCATTCAAAGCCTATCTGAAAAGCATATAGAGTACGAAGATGATGAAGTATGGTCATACACTCCTATCATAACTGCACCTGAAATAAAGAAGAATAGTGGCTCTGTAAAGTTCTATGTTTTCGATAATATTTGGAGGTGCTTGCTTGATTACAAAGGATTTAAGAGTATGAACTTATTACCGCCATGAAATTTAAAAGTGCTTATGCTATGCGGTTCTATGAACTAATGTCTGGACAAACAAAGCCCTTATTTGTGCCATTAGAAGGACCCGATGGGCTTCGTGAACGATTCTATTTGCAAGGAAAGTATGAAAAAGTAAACGACTTTCGCAGAAAGGTTATCAATATAAAAAAAAAAGAACTCGACGAATCTTCTCCTTATTCGTTCGTAGCTAAGGAGAAAAAGCTGGAAAAAAAATTATTGGCTGGACTTTCTTCCCTTTATTTTATGAAAACAGAGACCCTGCGCTGCAGGAACAAGCGCGCATGGCTAAAGTTACAGCACGGCTCCAGCTGGAAAACAACGTATATGACTACCTTAAATTCTCCTTTGACTTCAAGTCTGATGAAATCAACAAAAACAAGAAAACCCTTATCGAGGGACAAAACCGTATTCCCGATTTTATGGGGTTCTTGGGAGGCGCACGACTGGCAGAAAACCCCAAAGGATATGTTATCGGCGCTATTAAGAGAAAACTAAAAGAAATCTAACAGAAGAGGGACAACATAACAAATAATTTCTTTAATTTGCCATATCTAAACTTTAAATGTATACTAATATGAAAAAGTTTTTATTATCATTAGCTACTGCTTTTTCTTTTGTGTTATTCTTAGGGTCATGTACCAATGAAGAGGACATAAACAACAACGGTTATTCCGATAAAGAAAAGCTAAAATCAAGAACATTGATGAATTTGTTCGATTCTTATGGTTAGGAACTTGACACGACTGTTGAGTATAGAACAGCGTAACAAAGAACTTTAGAAATGGATTACGAAAAGACTAAAAGTTTCTTGGAGTACATGAGTAATGGTATTGAGTTTGATAATTTTGAACCAACTCAACAAGTGAGACAATGCCAAAAGCCTTAAGCAACACAAGATCTACTATGACCTTTCCGATTATATGGTAGTCAAAAGTAGTGCTGACTTCATCGCAAACCACTATGATTTTATCTTAGATCGACAGTCTTCCCTTGTGACGATACAAAGTAGTACAGGATCTTCAAACCCTGCAACAACTTGGACTGGCTGGACTTTCTTCCCTTAACTTTTATGAAAACAAATGCGATGATTAAAAGCGCGCATGGCTAAAGTTACAGCATGGCTCCATCTGGAAAACAACAGTATATGATGACCTTAAAATCTCCTTTGATTCAATATATGAAATCATGCAAAACAAAGATAAACCCTATCGAGGGACAAAACCGTACTTCCCGATTTTTTGGGGTTCTTGGGAGAACTCTGATAAATTGTCCACTGTCCTTGGCAGAAACCCCACAGATAAACATCGAGACAGCTGAACAATAGAAAGAAAGAAATCTACAGAAGGATTGACAACATAACAAAAATTTCTTTAATTTGCCGTTTCTAAACTTTAAATGTATACTAATATGAAAAAGTTTTTATTATCATTAGCTACTGCTTTTTCTTTTGTGTTATTCTTAGGGTCATGTACCAATGAAGAGGACATAAACAACAACGGTTATTCCGATAAAGAAAAAGCTAAAATCGAAACATTGATGAATTTGTTCGATTCTTATGGTTGGGAACTTGACACGACTGTTAGTATAGAACAGCGTAACAAAGAACTTTTAGAAATGGATTACGAAAAGACTAAAAGTTTCTTGGAGTACATGAGTAATGGTATTGAGTTTGATAATTTTGAACCAACTCAACAAAGTGAAGACAATGCACCAAAAGCCTTAAGCAACACAAGATCTACTATGACCTTTCCGATATATGGTAGTCATAGTAGTGCTGTCGCTTCATCGCAAACCACTATGATTTTATCTTATGACGGTCCAAACCTTCCAGTGTGACGATACAAAGTACATCAGTATCTTCAAACCCTGCAACAACTTGGACTCCTGATGAATACGGTTCTTTTAACTTTTCAGGGAACAAATGTGATAATATAAAAGCCACAGGAATGATTAAATATGGCGGTATCTATGAACACAAATACGAAATGGTAGGGTGGTGTTCAAAAAATAGTTCAGGTATTGTTGATGACGGAAAAATAACTGGTTTTCATGCAATATAGCCAAATGATAAAATATATTATAAACAAAAAAGCGGAGAATACTACTCTCCGCTTTTTGTTATCCATTCTTGAAAATACTCATAATACCTCTTGTAATTGTCCCTGTCCTTGTGCATCCACCCACAGATAACACATCAGACAGGCGAACAAAGGGAGAAAAAGCACAAAGTAAACAGTGTCTTAATAAAACTTACCCGCCATACCACAGATGTTCCAGATAAATATTGGAAGCTATATACGTACTTTGTTTCAAAATGGGTCAATCGAGAATATCGTCAACTGTTTACTAAAAATCAGTTTCATCAAGCAATGAAACACGTCAAAGTAAACAATTTAAGTTAAGTACCTCTATGAGCAAGTATTGTCTATTTTAATAGTTATCTATTATTTAACGGGAGGAAATAATTCTATGAGTCGCTTTTTAAATTTGGAAAGTTACACGTTACTAAAGGGAATGTAGATAAATTATTAGGTATACTACTGACAGCTTCCAAGGAGCTAAAGAGGTCCCTAGCGCCTACTATAGTTAGGCAAAAGAAGTGAAGATACATCTAACATGTATGCACACAAAAAAAGCACAGATATAAAGTCTGTGCTTTTTTGTACATGTATGATGTAGTGTGATATAATTAAAATAAGCTAGAAGTTGGATAACTTCAGATAAAACAACAAAAACCCACGGTGGCTAGACCGTGGGTTTTTTACTTTTTATAGAGAGCTACCTCTTGGGCTAGTTACTCGCTAGTATCACCTGTCTAACCACTTGCAAATGTAGTAGCTAGTTACACTTGCCATGACAGAGATTAAGAAGTTGGATAATATCTCCAAGATAAAACACCTCCTATCTGTTGCCAAATTGAGGGAGCAACGATTAAATTATAGCAGTAATTCAAAGCGATGTACTAATCTTAATTCATGGCTTAACTATGTCAATCTTCGATAGACATACGTTAAGCCATGAATGTCATTTCTCTATCTCGTGGGTACATTAAAAATGTGCAAAAAACTTCATTGATAATATAAGTCGGTCTTGGTATACTAAAATGTAAAAACTGTATTGATAATATAAGTCGGTATAGGGGATACTATCCCTATGATTTTTATTTATTTGAAAGTGTAAAAAAAACTGTATTGATAATATAAGTCGGTATAGGGAATATTGTCCCTAGATTTTTATTTATTTGAAAATGTAGAAAAAATATATTGATAATATAAGTCGGTATAGAGGATAAGAATGGCTACTAAGAAATTAACCGAGAAACAACTGTATAAGGCTAAAGTGGAATGGTTTCAAGAGAATGAATATGAAGAAGTAGAGCCAGTAGCTTTTTATCGTGAAATTTTTCCAGTAGGCTCATTTCAAGAACAAGGAAATACAGAGCGTAAAGCAGGCAATGGTATTCTTACTTATAAGAACGAAGAGGGACATCATTGGCATAAGCTTATTTTGATGACCTAGCAGAAATTCCTAATTGGTATGGAAAGGAAGATATCTATATTCAGAGTGCCAGCTTTATTGGGAAGAACACGAAGAATGAAAATGCGAGTATGATCCACGCACTTGTGTTTGATTTAGACGGACAAGAAATTAAAGAGCTACGCATGGTAATGCAATTCATGCGTAAGGGTACGAACATTCCAAAGGCAACCTTTGTAGTGCTAAGTGGTCATGGGCTGCATTTGTACTATGTACTAGAAAAGCCTATTCGAGCGACAATGAACAATATTCGTAAGCTCAATAAACTCAAAGAGGGCATGACGAAACTCATCTGGAACCGCTATACCTCTAACATTGAGAAGATACAATTTCAATACTGCTTGCAAGGTTTTCGTATGGTAGGCTCCGCAAGTAAAATGGGGAAACGCTATCCAGTTCGTGCGTATCGTTTTAGTGAGGAGCATTATACGATTGAAGAATTGGTATCATGGATACCAAAACTCAAAGAGTGGGACGAGTACCGCATTGATATGACGGAACGTGATACCGTGCCTAAAGACACGGCGAAAAAGCTATGGCCCGACTGGTATGAATATCGTATTAATCAAGGTAAATCTAGCAAATGGAGTGTAAAACGAGATTTATATGATTGGTGGAAAGGTAAGATTATTGAAAATGCGACCTATGGACACCGTTATTTCTGTTTGATGTGTTTAGCGATTTTTGCCATTAAATGCGATGTTTCAGAAGAAGAACTGAAACGAGATGCATTAGCGTTAGTTCCGATTTTGGACAAGCTGTCTGACGACGCTGATCCAAAATCTAGATTTACGGAAGAAGATGCCTTATGTGCGTTACATGGCTATCGTGATAACTTTAAAACGTGGGCAGAGATAAACTGGCGTTAGTATCGGCAATACCTATGCCAGCGAATAAACGAAATTATCGTACTAGAGTTGAACATTTAAAAGGTGCTAGAGCATTACAAGAAATCTATAATCCAAATTGGAAATACAGAGGGGAGACCTAAAGGAAGTGGAACAAAATCTGAGCAAGTAAAATCTTGGCGATTAGCCAATCCAACTGGAAAGAAAATTGATTGTCATAGAGACTGGTATTACAAGACCGACAATCGATAAATGGTGGGATAATTAATTTTGGACTTGAGATTTTGGCTAAGCAATTTGAAACAAATTGGTGTACTAAAATCTCGAGTGAGCAACCGAAGGGCGGTAGCTAAAAAGGACACTAATTATAGTGTCCTTTTTTCTATTTTCTGCTCATTCTTTAAATGAGAATGAACAGAATTTTTATCGTTCTAATGTAATCAAAATTAGAAGATAAAAGAGAGTTGATTATTCACCAATATTGATTGGTAAATAATCAAAGTCTCTCTGTTGATCAATGAACAAACAGGATAGACAGAACTATCTAATAATGACCTTAATAAGTGGATATGCTATAATCGAGAGAGCGACTTCTAGCACCACATTATTAGATAGTTGCAAGACACGCGTCTGTGGCCACAAAGTGACCAAGACACGTCTTGCAAAAGGGACTATGTCCCCTTGAACCCCTGGAGAGGATACACAACCATGAGCGAAAATAAAACGAAATTAGTTAAGGTCAGAATGACAGAAAAAGAGTTCGACCAGCTGAAGTATTTTTCTGAAATTACAAATCAAAATATGAGTGAATTTGTAAGAAGTTTAATTGAGAATAGACCGCCTAAAATCATCAAAGATTTACCGATTTCACAATTCAAAATTTTAAATTCTAACTTGGCAAAATTAGGAAATTATCAAGTGAAATTGAACAGAGATTTTTTAAATTACATTGCTCAATATCCAGATAATTTAATTTCACTTGAAGAGCTATTAAAGGTGAAAGAGAATTTAGAAAATAGCCGAATGAATTTGCTCCGTGAAATTTCAGAAACAAAAGTTATCTTATCGGAGATTTTGAAGGAGTTAAGATAATGGCAGTTTTGAAAGTTAGAAATAGTAACGGAAAGGCTTCTCTTGGTGGTGCTAAAGATTACCTAGAACGTGACGGGCGAAATGTTGAATGCTCCACATTCAACATTGATCGCCCTGAGGAATGGGCGGAAGATATGCAACTCACAAAGGAGCTTTTTGATAAGACAGAGGGTAGGCAATATTATTGGATAGTCCAATCTTTGACAATGAGCATGGCGAACAATCTTACAATGCGGAAGATGTTCACGAAATGGGCAAGGAAATGGCAGAAGTGTTTGCGAAAAAAGGGTATCAAGTTGTAGTTGAAACTCACAACGATACCGATAATTTACACAATCACTTGATTATTAACTCCGTTAATTCAGAAACAGGCAAAAAATTGCGAATTTCAAACGCTAAGAGCCTTGAAGTGTCAAACGGTGCTGACATTCTAACCAAAGATTTATATCGCCTTAACGATGAAATTTGTAAGAAATATGGGTTACGCACGTTAGACCAAAGCAAGGCTATCAAGAATGAGCGTGAAAGACACGCTGGCATGCAACCAACGAGCAAGAAAACCGATGAGAATTATCTTGCTAAATCGTGGAAAGATACGCTCCGACAGGACTTGCAAGATATATGGAAAGACAAGAACATCAAAAGCAAAGATGATTTTGAGCGAGCATTACAACAGAAAGGTATCACGATTAGTCGAATGACAAGCACAGGCAATATTACTTATGAGCAAGGTGGAAATAAGGCACGAGCCAAGTCATTAGGTGCATTTAATCGAGATGATGTATCTAGTTTGTTAGAGAGAAATAAGAGTTTAGGACAAACAATTTCGAGGGGTTCAGTCGATAATATGGACTTTGGTTTTAAATGGCATTAATTGCCTTTTACGCTTATTTTG
>SCPN01000744.1_pt1 | contig 19374 bp, 30 predicted proteins | sample 6106831 | NCBI WGS metagenome assembly SCPN01 (sample SAMN10720447, study PRJNA508395) | human gut metagenome | isolation source: Participant 1, 0 month
TGGTGATTTGGCAGAATTGGCCGATGAATTTGTTGCTATCAATAATGAGGTTGTTGACTATACTCACGAACTTGGTTTAACGGTTTGGACACACAACTGTCGTGGTAATTATGAAATCCGTTCTGCTTCTGAAGGAACTTACGAAGCCATTGCTAAGAAGTTCTTGGCAGAGCAACACTATGATCGCTTCTTCCTTGAATGGGACAGCGATACTGCTGGTGATATCAAAGCTCTGGAAGCCCTTAAAGACAGTAAAGCTGAAGTTGTATTTGGGCTATTGTCTTCTTAAACGACTGACCTAGATGACGAAGAACGTGTTCTCGATTTGCTTGAAAAAGCGAGTCAAATCCTTCCAAAAAAACGTCTCTTCCCCTTTCACCAATGTGGTTTCGCCTCATGTGACTCAGGTAATGAATTGGCAACACCACAACAATGGGCTAAAATTAAACAAGGTCAAGATATCGCTAAGAAATTCTTTGGCTAATCGATATTTCTATTCGCTCCTCTCTAAAACGAAAAGCCTTCACTCTTGTGAGGGCTTTTTATGTTAGCATCAAGCATCTATAAAAGTTTGCAAATCCTTAAGAGCTCTTTCTGCGATTTTTTCATAACGCTCTTTCTTGTCACGAATACGTGGGCCTTCTAATTCTTTGATAATACCGAAGTTAACATTCATTGGTTGGAAATGTTTACTTTCAGCGTGAGTCACATAGTATGGAAGACTACCGATAGCTGTTGTGTGAGGGAAGATGACTTCTTCTTCACCCTTAAAGAGACGGGCTGCATTGATTCCAGCAACCAAACCTGAAGCAGCTGATTCAACATAACCTTCAACACCAGTCATTTGTCCTGCAAAGAACAAATTAGGGTTTGATTTTGATTGGAAGGTTTGTTTTAACAAGTTTGGCGAATCCATGTAAGAGTTACGGTGCATTACCCCATAACGAACAAATTCTGCATTTTCAAGACCTGGAATCATTTGGAAGACACGTTTTTGCTCTCCCCATTTGAGGTGGGTTTGGAAACCAACGATATTGTAGAGGCTACCAGCCGCATTGTCCTGACGAAGCTGAACAACCGCATAAGGTGTCTTGAAATCACCGTCACGTGGTCCTTTATAATCCTCAGGATACTCCAAACCAACTGGTTTCATAGGACCGTAGAGCATTGTTTTAATACCACGTTTAGCCATAACCTCGATAGGCATACACCCTTCGAAATACTTTTCTTTTTAAAAGAATTCAAAGGAGCTTCTTCAGCTGTTGTCAAGGCCTCATGGAAAGCCATGAACTCTTCCTTAGTCATTGGACAGTTTAGATAAGCTGCTTCACCCTTGTCATAGCGTGACTTAAGGTAAACCTTGTTCATGTCGATAGTCGCTTTATCAACGATTGGTGCAGCGGCATCATAGAAATAGAAGCCATCTCCACCGTTAAGCTCATGAATTTTTTCAGCTAGAGCATCAGAAGTTAGGGGACCTGAAGCAATAACTGTAATAGCATCATCAGGAATTTCTGTGATTTCTTTACGGATAACTTCAATTAATGGATGATTTTCAATTTCCGCTGTAACAGCTTCTGCATAACCTTCACGGTCCACCGCCATGGCACCACCAGCTGGCACACGGTGAGCTTCTCCATTACGCATAATGATAGAGTCCAAGCGACGCATTTCTTCTTTAAGAAGCCCAACAGCATTGGTCAAGCTATCTCCACGGAAAGAGTTAGAGCAAACCAATTCTGCAAAATTTGTTGTCTTATGCTGTGGTGTTGCTTTGACCCCACGCATTTCATAAAGTTTTACTGGAATACCACGTTTGGCAATCTGATAAGCCGCCTCGGATCCGGCCAAACCAGCTCCAATCACGTTAATATAATCTGCTTTTGATTGAGACATGACACTAATACCTCTTCGGGAACAAGATAGAATCCTGCCCCCACAAATCTTTCTTCATTTTTACTCTTAGTAGTATAGCAAAAAACTCCTCATCTGGCGACTAGGAGTCATCTGTATTTAAAAGGGGTAAAATGATAGTCACTCTAGCACCACCTGTGCCATTGTCATTTGAAAGAGAAAGACTACCGTGGTGTAAGCGAATAATATCATTAGCAATAGTCAGACCAAGTCCACTATGATTGCGGCTCTGTCTACTTTTATCCTCTTGATAAAAGAGCTGAGTAGCGTTTTCAAGAGATTCAAGGGAAAATCCAGGACCAGAATCAAGGCATATAAACTTGAATTCATCTTCTTCTACCCTAGCGGTCAGGAGCAACTGACTGCCACTAGGCGTATGCTCTACGGCATTTGAAACAATATTCATAATAGCTCGATTCAACAAGGACTTGTCCCAATTGCCTATGGTTTCTTTCTCAATTTCCTTCTTGTCAAATACCACATTGATTTGTTTCGTTTGAGCTAATGACAAGGTTTGATCGTAAATGTCTTCAACAAATTCCTTAACTGGAACTTCTTCAAGCGTCAGGGTCTTCTTCAAACTCATTTTGTTGAGTTCTGACAACTCTTTTACATAAGCATCAACCTGTGCAATACCTTTTTGAAAATGCTCTAACAAGTCCGTTTGATTTTCATCCAAGGACGTCATAGCTAAGAGTTCTGCATTTCCACGAGCAACTGTTAGGGGCGTCTTTAAGTCATGTGTCAGGGCAGAAATCTGATTTTGTTTATCTTGCTCTGCCTTCCAATTTTCCATCAAAGACTCACGAAGTGCTACTCGCATATGATCCAAACCACTTAAAACCTGATTAAATTCCTTAATTGTAGACTGAGAAGTTTGAAAATCCAAATCTTGTTGGGAAATTTTTTCAGTAACCCTTAATATAGGTTTAAGTTGCTGACTCAATTTATTTGCATAATAAAAAGTTAAAATAATAAATATTATTAAGATAGATACAAACATTGAACCAATCATCATAAGATCAGCATTGGGAAAATGCTGGTTCATCCACTCATTACGGTACCGAGGTGATAGTTGATAATTGACAATGACTATGCCATCTGACCGTTCAAAAGACTGAAAATAGCCGTATTTCCCACCGTGAGCATTCTTGAATTGGTAATTTAGTAAGGATTCTTCTTGCAAGTTAACTGGCATGTTAGACTTTTTAAGCTTAAAATCTCTAGTTAAAAAGACATAACTCGTGCCATCAGGTAAAATCTCGGGATTAAAGACCTTAGAAGTTTCAATATCACTTCTCACAGCAGACAAATCACTCTCAACTTGATTTGCTGGAAACACAACGCCAAAACGAATAAGACAAGCTGAACAAAGACAAAATAAGAGACTGCTGATTACAGAGAACTGTAAGACTGACGACATAAGATAATAAGATTGTTCTTAGAGATTGTTCTCGTTTTTATTAGTGCCACTTGTAACCAATCCCCCAGACTGTTTCAATAGGATTTTGCCCAACTTCTTTAAGCTTTGCACGGATATTTTTGATATGTTCAGCCACTGCTGTCGGACTCCCTTTATCCTCATAGCCGTACAAATGCGTGTAGATTTGCTCTTTTGAAAAGACTTGGCCCTTATTTTCAGCCAGAAACTGACAAATACGATATTCTGACCTAGTCAAATCTAACAACTGATTCTCAACATAAAGCTCCTGAGCAGACAAGTCAAACTGAAACTCCCCAAGTGAAAGCTTATGGTGACGCTCACGATGTTCACGTCTCAAGTGAGCTGCAACACGCGCTTGGAGTTCTTTAACCCCAAATGGTTTGCAAATGTAATCATCCGCACCATAACTCAACCCTTGGACAATGTCTGCTTCTTGCGTTTTAGCTGTAATAAAGAGGATTGGGCAATCCACCTGATTTCGAATCTCATGGCAAAACTGTAGACCGTCAACATCAGGCATCATAATATCCAGTAAAATCAGTCAAACCGTGTAACGAGTTCTTATCCAAATCTAAAACACTTGTAAGCCTGTCACCTTATGATTTTGGAGCTCTAAAGCCTTTACAACCAATTGAACAATATCTTTCCTGATCATCAACGACAAGTATCCGAGCCATAGCCTCTCCTTTCCTTCAAAGTTATCCTTATCATATCATCTATAGAAGATAACTGACAAGGCGTAAAGTAGATAAATATGTGTTGGGTAAAAAAGACATAGAACAAATATTTTGACCCTTTACCTCTTTGACCGTTATAAGAAAGCATTAAGGGAGCTGAAAATATTTCCATCCATTCAAAGTATTTGAATATTAAATCGTAAAAAGAAGGTCTACTTAAAACAATCGCCATTAGCAGCCAAACGAGACTAACACTCACAAAAGCAAGCACTTCTTTCTTAAGATTCCTATGACAAAGATACATAGCGATACCGGTCAAAAGCAACCACGTTCCTCCATCACTGATAAATGTATGGACTGGCAATACTGTGAAATTGAGTAAATTTAGTAGAAAACCAAACATAGGTTTGTTCACACTTAGCATATAAAAAGGCATCATTAACCATGGAAGCAACAATGGAAAAAGTAAAGTTGGTATCCCTTTAAGGTATTTCTTTTCTTGAATCCATGCAATCCCTTGAAGAGCAACGAGCAAAATTGCGAATGACGACAGCATCATATTTTGTGGAAAGAAACCATCTGGTCTAACTAGAGGATGTAGAAAATTATAGAATCCAAATTGAATCAGTCCCATCACAATTGCTAAAGAATAAATCTTTAGGAAGTATTTCTTCCGGTTATGGGTATGAATAAAACCCTCAATCACACAAAAAAGGAACAAGGGTGCCGCTAATCTACCAATCATAGCAAACCAAATAGGGATTTTCCCTGTATAATCAAAAAAATAATGAATGTGGTCGAATACCATAGTAATTAGGGCTATATATTTGAGTTGGAAACCTGATAAACTTAAACGTTTCATAATAACTCTCCTTTCTTTTCATTCTTAGTATAAAAAACAAATGTAAGGAAAGTATCAGTTTTTTTGACAAAATACAAAAAGCTATCCCAAGTTAAAACTTGAGATAGCTTTCTTCTTTATTTTTTAACAACAGATTCTTTGTAGTCACACTCTTCGTTACTACAGATAACTTGCTTGCCACCACCACGTACTTTCTTCTCCACGAGGTAATCGCCTGATTTAGGACAGTTACGTCCAATAGGGATATCCCACGAGGTAAATTCACAGTCTGGATAGCGATCACAACCATAAAAGACACGATTGCGTTTTGTCTTACGCTCGATGACCTGACCTTGCCCACAGGTTGGACAAGTCACACCAATTTCTTTAGTAATAGCCTTAGTATTGTGACAGTCTGGGAAGTTACTACATGCATAAAACTTACCATATCGACTAGTTTGAGACCATTGGGTGACCACAGAGGTCACAATCAAAACCAGCAGGCTCATCCTTGATTTGGATTTTTTCAATACCTTCTTCAGCTTTTTCCAATTCTTTTTGGAAAGGTTTGAAGAATTCATCAATAACCTTCTGCCATTGTTCCTTACCGATTTCAACTTTATCGAGTTTTCCTTCCATCTCGGCAGTGAATTTAACATCCACGATGTCAGGGAAAGAATTCGACGATTAAGCTATTAACGATTTCACCAAGTTCTGTTGGTTCAAAACGTTTAGCTACTAATTTGACATAGTAACGACGTTGAATAACATCAAGCGTTGGTGCATAAGTTGACGGACGACCAACGCCATTTTCTTCCAAAGTCTTAATCAATGTCGCTTCAGAGTAGCGTGCCGGTGGTTGCGTAAAGTGTTGTTCAGGCGTTGTCACAACCTTCTTAATCGTATCACCTTCAGCCATTTCAGGAAGCATTTTATTCTTATCAGAGTCGTTGTAAACGGCCATATAACCGTCGAACTTGATTTGGCTACCATTTGCAGTGAAAATGACTCCGTTTTGAGACAAGGTCACCTTCATCGTATCAAATACTGCAGCTGTCATTTGACTCGCTACAAAACGATTCCAGATAAGAGTATAGAGCTTAAGCTGATCCTTATCCAAATACTTAGCAATGCTTTCTGGTGTTTGGAAAACATTTGACGGACGGATAGCCTCGTGAGCATCTTGCGCCGCTGAACTATTTTTCACCTTGCTTCCATGTTTTGAATACTTAGAACCAAAGCGTTCTGTAATAAATTCAGCAGCCTGATTTTGAGCCACTGGACTGATACGTGTAGAGTCCGTACGCATATAGGTAATCAAACCTTGAGCTCCTGAACCCAAATTAATTCCTTCATACAACTGTTGAGCAACCATCATGGTCTTACGTGTACGGAAGTTGATTTTATTAGCAGCATCCTGTTGTAGTGATGATGTTGTATATGGCAATGGCGCATACGACGGCGTTCTTTTTTCTCTACTTTATCTACGTTAAAGTCATCACTTGTGATACGAGGAGAACGTCTTTAACATCGTCGTTATGAGCTTGAGCTTTTTACCATCAAGACCATAGAAGCTAGCCTGAAACTTCTTAGCACCCTTCTTAAAGGCACCATCAATTGTCCAATATTCTTCTGGTTTAAAAGCCTTGATTTCATTCTCACGGTCAATAATAAGCTTAAGAGCTACCGATTGTACACGACCTGCAGAAAGACCTTTCTTAACCTTCTTCCATAGAAGCGGTGAAATAGAGTAACCCACAATACGGTCCAAGACACGACGAGCTTGCTGAGCATCTACCAAGTCCATGTCAATGGCGCGTGGCTCTGCAAAGGCATTCTTCACCGCATCTTTAGTGATTTCGTTAAAAACTACACGATTCTTATCTTCTGGCTCTAATCCAAGAATATGTGACAAATGCCATGAAATGGCTTCCCCTTCACGGTCCGGGTCACTTGCGAGAAAGACTTGCTTGGCTTTCTTAGCTTCTTTCTTTAATTCTTTGATAAGGGGTCCTTTACCACGAATATTGATATACTGTGGTTCGTAGTTGTTTTCAAAATCAATAGACATACTTGATTTTTTCAAATCACGGATATGCCCTACTGAAGCAACAACTTTATAGTTGCGCCCAAGATACTTCTCAATGGTTTTCGCTTTGGCTGGAGACTCCACGATAACCAAATTTTTCTTTGGTGTCGCTCTCTTTTTAGTCGCCTTTTTAGCCTTTGTTTTCTTCGTTGCTTTAGTTTTCGTTTTTGTTGTCGTTGCTGTCGCCATAGACTATTTCCTTATAATGTTATAAACTGGCTGCGCCACTAATCTGTCTAAAATATAGTCACAAGACATTAAAAAATGAAACATCTTGGACCAAGCAACTAACATGATACCGTCCTTTTCTTTAACTGTCAATAAGAAACTTTATCTCTATAGGAGAAGTTTGATTTTTATGAAAATTCTGAAATGATGTCAAACCCTGTCGTAATGCACTTTGCGCCCTCTTGAATCAAGTGATGGCATCCATCCGACTTTCCATCTAAAATATTTCCTGGTATGGCGAAAGACATCTCTTCCTTCTTCCATGGCACGCTCACAAGTAATAAGACTTCCCGAGCGAAGCTTGGCTTCAACCACCATAACCCCTTGACACAATCCAGAAATTATCCGATTTCGTTCAGGATAATGGTATTTAAGTGGCTGTTCACCCGGTCCATATTCTGTAAGAACTAAATGATTTTTAGCCATATAGTCCTGTAAAGCTTTGTTTTCTTTAGGATAATATACGTCTAGCCCAGTCCCGATAACTGCAATGGTGTTCCCCTTATTTTTTCAAGGCCTCCATATGAGCACAAGTATCAATTCCACGCGCCAAGCCACTTACAATAGTAAAGGCATTCCCAAGTTCACTAACAATTTTACGGACAGACTGTTTGCCTGTTTCAGAACACTTTCTTGCCCCAACAACAGCTAGCTTTGGTTTACTCAGTAAATCAAGATTCCCCTGATAAAAGAGGAGGACAGGAGGATTATAGGAATGTTTCAGCTCAATGGGATACTCCTTATCAAAAATTGATAAGGTCGGAAAACGTTGAAAATCTTCCTTAAGCTGCTTAACATCCAAATTCTTGTATTTTTCCATAAAAAGAACGGCATTTTTAGACTTAGATACCACTGCCATATCACGTAAGCTCAATTTTTTATCTTGATTTTTTTGATAGTCTAAAATGTTAAGGATGTTTAAATTCGTCAATCCAGCAGCTTTTAGTTTAAAAAGTTCAAAGTTATTCATCTAACTACCTCCATTTCATTATTCGCAAAAAAAAACAAAAAAGTCCCTTTATGGAACTTTTTTTGACTACAAGGCATTTTCAGAAGCAAAATATGATGCTGCTCCTAAGAGGTTACTATCGTTATGGAAATGACAAGATTGAATTGATATCGGATCAAAACCTAATTCGGATTCTTCATTAAATGACTCTTCATAAGCATTAACAAGACCTTCTATCAAAGAATTTTGTCTGCTAATGCCTCCACCAATAACAACTCTATCCAACTTGAGGAAACTCTGCAAATTAAGAATCAGAACAGCAATTTCATGACAATAGTCCTTAAATAGACGTTTTAGTTGTCCAGAGTGATTATCATCTAAAGCGGAGAAAACAGCTAAACCATCGTCCTGTTCTAAACCAAGTATTTGACTAGCTTCATGAACGAAACCTACCGCAGAACCTTTATTAGCGACAAGACTAAATAGAGCATGCTTAAATAGCCCCAACTGGAAAGGGAGAACGGTTTGACCCAAGCTTTGGGGACTTGGAGCACGCAAATATTGGGTAACCGACAGAGGTGTTAACAAGGCTCCCTGTGAGACAAGTCCTAAGCCAACACCAGTACCCAAAACCAAGGCAGCACCACAATCTAAATCCTGTAAACTACCATATCTTGCTTCAGCCAAAGCTGCCGCATCTGCATCATTAATAACTTTTACAGGCAGTTGAAATATTTTGGACAAGCGTGTCCCAAGAGGAATAGATGTTAAATAAGGGATAAGGCCACCCTTGAAAACAAAGCCATGTTTACTATTAATTTTGCCTGGACATGCAATGGCAATACCAGAGATATCATTCTTAAATGATGAGACTATACTTTCTAAAATCCGCCAAAAGTCGTCAATTGTCGTTGGAGTTGACTCTTTAGATTGACTGCTAATTCTAAAATCATCATCAACTAATCCAAATTTAATAAAGGTTCCTCCGATATCAATAGCTAAAATCACTCCACTTCACCTACTTTTTTATTATTGACTTTATGGGTTCAAAGCTTCTTCTATGAATTGGAGTAACACCAAATTTATCTATGCCAGACAAATGTTCTTTGGTGCCATAGCCTGCATTTTTGGCAAAGGCGTATCCAGGAAACTCCTGCTCATAATCAGCCATCATCTTATCCCGAGTTACCTTTGCTACGATAGAAGCTGCCGCAATTGATAAAGAATTAGCATCCCCTTTTATGATTGATGTTTGTCCTATAGGTAAGTCCAAATTCATGGCATCAATTAGCAAATGTTCAGGTTGGGGATTGAGTTTTTCAATAGCTTCTATCATGGCTAACTTGGTAGCTTCATAAATATTGACGTCATCAATCACATAATTATCCTTAATACCAATACCGACAGCTACTGCCTCCTTCATTACCTGATTATAGATAGCTTCATGTTTAGATTTTGGAATCTTTTTACTGTCATTTAGACCTTTTATTTTGCAAAACTTTGGTAAGATAACCGCTGCAGCCGCTACTACTGGTCCGGCCAAAGGACCACGTCCAACTTCATCAACACCTGCGATGAGTTCTATTCCTCGAGCACAGAGTGATTTCTCATAATTAAGAAGTGTTTCTAAACGTTCTTCCTCAGCAAGTTCAGCGAGGATAGCCTTACGGCGTTTCCTAATGGCAGCTTGTACACCAGTCCGACTATCTTCCTCAAAACTTGCCCATCTAGGGTCGTCAAGATCCCTCAAAATAGCCAATTGCTCCTTGACTTCTTTAATTGTCGCCATCAGTATCGACCCCAACAATATCAAGTGTGTAACGTCCTAGTTTTCCATCACGAACTTCTTTGACAAATAGATTATAAGAAACGGTCATAATCTTCACGGAAGCCAAGTTTTCGAGTCATTTCCATAATGATTTCTGGTGCCTCTTCTTCAAGGTCAATCCCTTTAAAGCGTTCCTCTAAACGTTCTGGATAGTAAGTTTTAAAGTAGTTGAGACCAAAAATCGTGACTTCATCCATTGGTAATAACTGGTCCTTGATGGCACCAGTTAAAGCGAGTTTCAATCCAACCAATTCATCTTCAAACTTAGGCCTAAAATCCCTGGAGTATCAAGAATTTCTAAGTCCTTATTAGACTTCAACCACTGTTGACCTTTTGTAACGCCAGGCTTATTTCCCACAACAGCAATCTTTTTACCAGCTAGGCGGTTCATCAAGGTAGATTTTCCTGCATTTGGAATCCCAATAATCATGGTTCTCAAGGTCTCTTTCTGAATACCACGTTCACGTAGTCGTTGAATCTTGTCAGCCATAAGACTCTTAGCAGCATCTGTTACCAATTTAACTGTAGATTGTTCCTTGGAATTAATGGCCAGGGTTTTAATCCCTTGACTCTCAAAATAGGTACGCCATTCTTTCGTACGATTATCGTCAGCAAGATCAGCTTTATTGAGAATTAAAATCTTTGGTTTATCGCCAACAATTTTAGTCAGCATATGGGATTTTGACTTGACAGTGGCAAACGTGCATCCACAAAATCGTTACAAAATCCACATGCTTAAGATTTTCCTGAACCTGTCGACGGGCCTTGGACATGTGACCTGGAGGGAACCATTGAATAGTAGCCATGTATGCTTCTCCTTTTGTATTCTTAGCAAAATATCATTTAAAATCTTTAAAAAAAGCCAAATCATTGGCTTTGCTTTAGTTATATTATAACAGATTTAGTTTGGGATGCCCAATTGTTATCACTTGGCTAAGTCTCAATAGGCATGAAGTTACCAACAATTTTACCGATGATTCGAGGGTCTTCATCATAAGGTGCAAACTTATCACCATAACGTTTATTAAGAGAAACTAAACGAAGCCCGTCCTCCTCACGATAGACCTTTTTGATATAGGTTTGACCATCCCAGTCTACAGCATAGACAGCGCCATCATAATCAAAACCTGTTTGTTTGATCAGCACGACTTCACCATTTAGGTAGGTAGGTTCCATAGAGTCTCCAAATACCCATGATGCAAAATCATGATCTATTTCTTCATCGTAGAAAACTTCATCATAATTCATCACCAAAATAAGTATAACCTGTTCCGGCTGATAAACGCTCGAAAACTTTGTAAGTGTAAAGTGGGATAACGGTGCTTTCTTCTTTTCTGCTTCTTGTTCCTCCAGAAGAGCTTTAGTGAGTCGCAAAGCTTCTTGACGATTTTCCTCATTTAATTCCAAGTAGACTTCTACAATCTCATGTTCAGACAGAAAATAAGTCTCAGCTACACCAAAAAGTTCAGCCAGAACCGAAAGATTCTTTTGATTGGGTTTCGTCTTACCATTTTCCCAATTAAAATAAGAGGAGCGTGAAATTCCCTAGATGCTTAGCTACTGATGCTTGGCTCATTCCTTGTGCTTCTCGAATTTCCTTAAGTCTTTGTCCTGAAAACATGGCTACCTCCGTAAGTTAATAAACTAACATAAGTTTATCAAAAAAAGCAGTTGACTTCAAGTGAAATCAACTACTTTTATATTTCTCTTTTGTATTAATCTTTGACTAAAAATCCAAGATTATCGAGTGCCTCTTCAATATAATCTAAATCTTGTTGACTATCAGCTTCAACAAGATGATAGTGAACACCGTTGGTTAATTCAGATAGTGGTCGAAAGTCACTTGACGATGCTTGGTCTAAAAAATGACTAACATCTCGACGACAAGTCAACTTCAACAAGGCTTGAATTTCACCATAGGCTGGATGATCAATCATGATATTTTGAATACGTCCCCCATTATCGACAATGGCTAGAAGCTCTTCTTCCATATTATTCACCGTATGATTCACTTTAAACAGTCGATGTGCATAAGAATTATCATCACTAGCCTTATAAATGTAACCCCTGTTAGTTGAGATAATTTGAGAACCATCTGCTCGCAGAAGTGCAATATCTTGGACAATGATTTGACGAGTAACACCGAAATGTTCTGCCAAACTCTGCCCATTAATCGCTTCTTTAGACTGCTTTAATAGGGTCAATAATTCTTGCTTGCGATTTAAAGTCATAGACTAAACAACTCCTCTTACAACTATCGAATTTTTCGAATACTTTTGAAAATCGTTAATGCTATAACATAATCTATCATACTATGGACAATAGTACCAAATCCAACTAAAACAAACAAGATATAAAATAGTTTTTGGAAGTCCTCCCCCGTTACTGAATAAAAAATCACACAAGCAATAACTTCACCTAGAGCATGAATAACCCCTAAAACAAAGTTAAAAATTAAAGATGATTTATGGTTTTCTATTGTTTGAGGAAACCTTTTCAAATAAAGCGCTCCTAAACAACCAAAGATGATATGCGAGAATGCCCTAAAAACAATAACAATCGGATAGCCGGCCATAAAGAAGCCTAAACTAGACGCTAAGATAACAAAAGCTGCCACCCAGGGAGATATAAACATAGCTAGAAATATTGGAATATGACTCCCCAAAGTATACGAAGCCGGTGGGATGATTAGTTTAATTGGCATGATACTTGGGATAAGGATAGCAATTGCAGTTAATAAAGCTGCAAAGGTCATTTCTTGAATTCTTTTTTTCGGTTTCATAATCTTCTCCTTTTTCTGTAAATACAATAGTATATTACATTGTATATACCTATATGTCAATATGCCATAAAAAAAACTAGAGCCATAAGCTCTAGTCCTTTCTTATTTACGTTTTTTCTTAGCTTTCTTCAACTTGTTAGCTTGACGCTTCATCGCATGTTTCATGGCAAATGAACCAACCTTACCTTTAAGGCCACCACCAAGCATTTGGCTTAGATCCATATTTCCAAGATCTGGCATACCAGTGCCACCCATCATGCCTTCAAGAGCAGACATGTCCATATTCCCCATATCAGGCATATTTGGCATGTTTTTTGGCAGATTATTTGGGTTAAGACCCATTTGACGCATCATTTGCTCCATATCACCAGACATAACACCTTGCATCATTTGTTTTGCTTGGTTGAAGTCTTTAATAAACTTGTTTACTTCGATGAAGGTATTCCCTGAACCATTGGCAATACGACGACGACGACTTGGCGTCAAAAGATCTGGATTTTCACGTTCTTCAGGTGTCATAGATGATACGATGGCACGTTTGCGCGCAATCTGTTTCTCATCTACTTTAACATTAGCCAAGGCTGGATTGTTAGCCATACCTGGCAACATCTTGAGCAAATCCTCCATAGGACCCATATTTTGTACCTGGTCTAATTGGTCAATGAAGTCATTGAAGTCAAAAGTGTTTTCACGCATCTTTTCAGCTAACTCAAGAGATTTTTTCTCATCATACTCTTGAGAAGCTTTTTCGATAAGGGTAAGAAGGTCACCCATACCCAAAATACGACTTGACATACGGTCTGGGTGGAAAGTCTCGATATCCGTAATTTTCTCACCAGTACCTGTAAATTTGATTGGCTTGCCGGTAATCTCACGAATAGAAAGAGCCGCACCACCACGTGTGTCACCATCAATTTTAGTAAGAACAACACCAGTGATATCTAACTGTTCGTTGAATTCCTTGGCAACGTTAGCAGCTTCTTGACCAATCATGCTATCTACAACCAAGAGAATTTCGTTTGGATGAGCAAAATCTTTGATATCATGCAACTCTTGCATGAGAGTCTCGTCAATCTGCAAACGACCAGCCGTATCAATCAAGACATAGTCATTTCTTATTGGCACGCGCTTGTTCCAAACCATTTTTGACAATCTCAACTGCTGGTGTCTCTGTTCCCATATCAAAAACAGGAACATTGATTTGTTGCCCCAAAGTCTTCAACTGATCAATGGCTGCTGGACGATAGATGTCCGCCGCAATCATCATTGGACGGGCTTCTTGTTCCTTGATCAACTTATTAGCTAATTTACCAGCAAAGGTTGTCTTACCAGCCCCTTGGAGACCCACCATCATAATGATTGTTGGAATCTTTGGAGATTTCTCAATTTCAGATGTTTCAGACCCAAGAATCTCTGTCAATTCTTCATTAACAATCTTGATAATTTGTTGTGAAGCATCAAGAGTATCAATGATTTCGTGACCTACAGCACGTTCACGAACACGTTTGATAAATGTCTTAACGACTGGTAGCGCTACGTCTGCTTCAAGAAGTGCCAAACGAATCTCTTTAGTGACTTCTTGAACTTCTTTCTCTGAAAGTTTTCCTTTACGTCTTAAATTTTTGAAAACGCCTTGCAAGCGTTCCGTTAAGCTTTCAAAAGCCATATATCATTTCCTCTCTTACTTTCTGCTTGAATCTAATCTCTATTATCAATGCTGCTGAGCACAGCAATTTGTTCCTGAAGATAGCTATCGTCTGGATATTTTTCCATGATATCATCAAAAATTTGGTTACGAACGATGTAATCTGAATACATATGTAATTTCATCTCGTAAGCTTCTAAAATCTTCTCAGTACGCTTGATGTTATCATATACTGCCTGACGACTTACACACCAAATTCCTCGGCAATTTCTGCCAAACTGTAATCATCCGCATAATAGAGCTCAATATAGTTCATCTGCTTATCTGTTAACAGTGCTGCATAGAACTCAAATAGGGCATTCATGCGATTGGTTTTTTCAATTTCCATAAGCTACATTTTACCATAAAATCATGGTGTTAGCACCATACTTGTGCAGAAAAAAAGCAGTGACTTCTAGTTGTTCTCCAAATAAAATTCAAAACGGTCACCAACATAGTAACTTCGTACATATTCGAAAGCCTGACCGTCTTGGAGGAGAAAGGAAATTTGTGTCAGACTCAAAGAGAGCATCGCCAGTCTTAACCTTAAGGTGCTTGGCTAAACTACTATTGGCCAAACTAGCTGATATGGTCTGCTGACTTTTTCCCTATTTCATAGCCATTATCGGTCAGTGTCTTGAAGAAATGTTCCGTAATTTCTGACTCCTTAAAACCTCGGATAATTTTCTCAGGGATACTGGTAATTTCATATGCAACCGGAATGTCATCAGCAAAACGAACACGTTCCATACGAATCACATAGGACTGCGGTAAGACACCTAAATTCTTGATTTCAAATTCATTGGGATGCACACGTTTATATGAAATAAGCTCACTAGACGGCTTCTTGCCTTGGGATTTGACAATCTCTGTAAAACTCGTGGTTCCACGCATTTTTTCCTTAACTCGACTACTAGCAACAAAGGTTCCACTGCCTGGTTTGCGTTCTAAAATCCCCTCATCCACTAAAAGTGTTATCGCCTGGCGCACAGTCATACGACTCACATCAAAAGTGTTGCAAAGATCCCGCTCGCTAGGAGACGTTGCCCTATTTTCCAAGTGCCATCATCAACATCTGCCTTAATCTTATCATGTATGCGAATATACGCTGGTAACATCCAATCCCCCTCCTTTTTTCCCTATTTTACAAAAAAAGTGACAAAATTGTAAAGATAAGTAAAAGACTTACAGTTTCTCGTATAAATCTAGGTGCTAAGTCCATAAATTTGTGATACAATGATTGCATAAGAAAGAATCCATATGTGATGCAAAAAGAAAGGGTAATAATGACTAACATTTCTACTTTGAATGATGTGCAGAAAATCATTGTTCTAGACTATGGTAGCCAATACAATCAGCTGATTGCACGTCGTATTCGTGAATTTGGCGTTTTCTCTGAATTGAAAAGCCATAAAATTACCGCTGATGAAGTTCGTGCCATCGATCCTATCGGTATCGTACTTTCAGGTGGTCCTAACTCTGTTTATGCCGAAGATGCATTTGGTATTGACGAAGAAATTTTCGAGCTTGGTATCCCAATTCTTGGTATCTGTTACGGAATGCAACTTTTGACCCACAAACTCGGTGGTAAAGTTGTTCCGGCTGGTGAAGCAGGTAACCGTGAGTATGGCCAATCAACACTTCGCCTTCGTGCCCAATCAGAACTCTTTGCAGGGACTCCTGAAGAACAAGTCGTTCTTATGAGCCACGGTGATGCTGTTACAGAAATTCCAGAAGGTTTCCATCTTGTTGCTGACTCAGTGGATTGCCCATTCGCCGCAATGGAAAATACTGAGAAAAACTTCTACGGTATCCAATTCCACCCAGAAGTTCGTCACTCTGTATATGGTAACGATATCTTGAAAAACTTTGCTTTTGGTATATCTGTGGTGCCAAAGGTGACTGGTCAATGGCTAACTTCGTAGATATGCAAATTGCACAAATCCGTGAAACAGTTGGTGACCGTAAAGTCCTTCTTGGACTATCAGGTGGGGTTGATTCATCTGTTGTCGGTGTCCTCTTGCAAAAAGCTATTGGTGATCAATTGACATGTATCTTTGTTGACCACGGTCTTCTCCGTAAAGGTGAAGGTGACCAAGTTATGGAGATGCTTGGAGGTAAATTTGGCCTTAACATTATCCGTGTTGATGCTTCTAAACGCTTCCTAGACCTCTTGGCTGGTGTTGATGATCCTGAGAAAAAACGTAAAATCATCGGTAACGAGTTTGTTTACGTTCTTTGATGACGAAGCAAGCAAACTTAAAGGTGTAGACTTCCTAGCTCAAGGAACACTCTACACTGATATCATTGAATCAGGTACTGAAACAGCGCAAACAATCAAATCTCACCACAACGTTGGTGGTCTTCCAGAAGACATGCAGTTTGAATTGATTGAACCACTCAACACCCTCTTTAAAGATGAAGTTCGTGCCCTTGGTACTGAGATGGGAATGCCTGACGAGGTCGTTTGGCGCCAACCATTCCCAGGACCAGGACTTGCCATCCGTGTTATGGGTGAAATCACTGAAGAGAAACTTGAAACCGTTCGTGAGTCTGATGCTATTCTTCGCGAGGAAATCGCTAAGGCTGGTCTTGACCGTGATGTATGGCAATACTTCACTGTTAACACAGGCGTACGTTCTGTCGGTGTTATGGGTGACGGACGAACTTACGACTATACTATCGCTATCCGTGCTATCACTTCAATTGACGGTATGACAGCTGACTTTGCGAAACTTCCATGGGAGGTTCTCCAAAAGATTTCTGTTCGAATCGTTAACGAAGTTGAACACGTTAACCGTATCGTCTACGATATTACAAGTAAACCACCTGCAACTGTAGAATGGGAATAAAATAGTGACACTTTATAACACCAGAAACGTTGATTTTACTGCATTTAGCTAAAACTCGAGTGACGTTCGGAGACTCAAAATGATTTGAATTGTCTCCAAAACTGTCGCCAAAAATCCTCTCACTGAATGGTTGTCGGTGGGAGGTTTTTTTGGCTCTTGCTAACACGTGTAAGGTGTTCAATGCTATAATTTAAGAGATAAACTATTAAGGAGACGACACAGATGGCAAAAATTGAACCGAAAATTTTTGACGAGTTGAAAACGGCTTTGGTATCTTTTGGCGACAAATATTTTGTCGGAGAAGAATTGAACCGTTCCAAACTCGCGGATGATTTACGAAATTATGATGAAGCACTTTTAAGCAAATTGTTTGATGAAATTGACCGTTGGCTTCACAAAGAATTGGCGAAAAATATCGTAAATGGGAAGCAAATAACCCAAAATATAATACCCAATCTCAGTTTTTTCCTGAGGACCGCAAACCTATTTTTTCAAACATATTCTTTAAAAATAAAAAAATAGTAAGGAGTAATAAATGTAAGAAAAAATTATTTGTGAAAATGACTGGCAATATTTCTATCTCATTCCCCTCAAAAAGTTTAGTAAAATTCAATGGAAATCAAAAAATTTTAAAATAGTAACAATCCCCACCATCTAGCCCACCAAAATAAGTAAATCTTTCTAAAATCCCAATATGAAAGGATTTTAGTGGTATAGATTACTATTGAGTGGAAATAAAACCAAAAACATCAAAAGCGCTGAACGCAATCGTTCAACGCTTTTTTGTTTTATATCTATATGAGGTTTTAGACCAATAAAAATTCTATCAACACAAATAAATCACTGGAATTTTGTTCAGAAATACTGCTTTCAAAAAGTAATTTAGCCAGTTTTAGGCTACCCAACTCCTCATATAGTCATCATGGTAGTCATTGACAAATGTATGTTTACTTAGTGAAATCAAGTACCTTACGTCCTTGAATTTCACCTTTTTCCATTTGATCAAATACTTTTACAGCTGTATCGACAGGAACGGTTTCAACAACTGGTACTACCAAGCCTTGTGCACCGAAGTCAAAAGCTTCTTCTAAGTCTTTACGCGTACCTACAAGAGATCCAACAACACGGATACCATCTAGAACTGTTTTGACAATTGAGAGATCCATGTATTCAGATGGGAGCCCAACGGCACGTACTCTATCGACAGCCTGGTTGAAAGCAACCTTATAAACAGCTGTTACAACAGCACTGTGTGTACCACCAGTTTTCTCTTGGATATAGCCTGCTACATCTTCAACTTCTTTACCATTTACCACTAAATCAGCGCACCAGATTCTTTAGCCAAATCAAGTTTATCTTGGTTGATATCAACTGCCACTACTCGTGCGTTAAAAACCTTCTTAGCATATTGAATAGCCAAATTACCTAGCCCTCCAGCACCATAAATAGCTACCCATTGACCAGGTTCAACTTTAGCTTCTTTAATAGCCTTATATGTTGTAACTCCCACACAAGTAATAGATGAAGCTTGAGCGGGATTGAGTCCGTCTGGAACTTTCACAGCGTAGTCAGCAGTAACCAAAGCATAGTCACTCATACCACCATCAACACTACCAACCAAAGCACAGACCGACGGAATTGTTTCACGTCCAGTTGTACAATATTCACAGTAGCCACAACGCTTACTGAAGAACCAGGCGATGGATTTACGCGTCACCTTTTAGTGGAACCCTTCTACAACTGTATTACCAGATTCACCTCATGGCCTAAAGGGCCCGACCTGGAACTTGACCAAAGTCTCCATGGGCTACATGAAGGTCAGTATGCCAAACGCCACAGTATTCAACTTTAACCAAGGCTTGACCATGAGTAACTAACGCTGGTTTTTCATAGTCCACAACTTCAATACCACAATGTGCTTGCTTGATTAACAACAACTGCTCTCATCTTAATCACTTCCATATGATAGCAGCACCTCTCTCTAGAAACAATATCAACGCTTACATAAACGTTTCTCAGTCACTGAAAAATTTCTTGAAAGTTCTGGCTAGCAATTAAAGAAATACTATTTCTCCTGCTGGATGTG
>SCPN01000911.1_pt1 | contig 19311 bp, 23 predicted proteins | sample 6106831 | NCBI WGS metagenome assembly SCPN01 (sample SAMN10720447, study PRJNA508395) | human gut metagenome | isolation source: Participant 1, 0 month
GCTTTTAGAGCTGTTCGACGGAGATCAGGAGACCATCGACAAGATCGATCCGATGATCGCTGAGAAAATGGGCTTCAAGAACTGCTATCCTGTTTCCGGACAGACGTATTCCAGAAGTCGATACTTGAGAGTATTAAACGTTCTGGCAGGCATTGCGGCAAGCGCAACAAAATTCTCCAACGACATCCGTCTTCTGCAGCACAAAGAAGTTGAGGAGCCGTTCAGAAAGGACAGATCGGATCTTCCGCCATGGCTACAAAGAAATCCATTGAGCGATATCGCATCCCTGTCGATTATGTGATCACCGATGCATTAAATCCGGCAATCACCTCTTCTGTACAGTGGTTTGAGAGAACCCTCGATGACTCACAAACAAGGGCTCTCTCCATTCCAGAGGAAGGCTTCCCTTGCACCATCGACGGTATCCTGGATCTGTGCATGAACGTCGTAGACGGACTTGTGGTTTATCCAAAGGTTATCTTAAAACACATGATGCTTAGGCTTCCGTTTTATAGCAGCCAGAATATAATGATGGATGCGGTGAAAGCAGGCGGCGACCGTCAGGAGCTGCATGAGAGAATCCGCGAGCTGTCCATGATCGCCGGAAAACATGTCAAAGAGGAAGGACGCGATAATGATCTTCTCGATCTGATCGCAGCAGATGAGATGTTCCATCTGACCAAGGAAGAACTGGAAAAGACGATGGATCCGTCCAAATACACAGGCCGCGCATCTGTACAGGTTGACGCATTCCTGAAAAACGTAGTCAATCCGGTGCTTGGGCAAACAAAGAGACGCACTTGGCATGACAGCGGAAATCAACGTCTGATCCGTTTGATAAACAGAAATAATAAAAAAACAGATTTTATAAGTAATCATAAGTTTCGCTTATGAGAAAAACATGGTATACTAAAGATAAACGGCCGGAACAAAAAGGCCGCAAGTATACGTTGAATTAGGAGGATGTCATATGATTAAGGCAGTAGTAGGAGCAAACTGGGGAGACGAGGGAAAAGGTAAAATTACCGATATGCTCGCAAAAGAGGCAGACATTGTTGTCCGTTTCCAGGGTGGTGCAAATGCAGGCCATACCATTGTAAACAACTATGGAAAGTTTGCACTTCATACCCTTCCATCCGGCGTATTTTACAGCCACACAACCAGCGTAATCGGAAACGGTGTTGCACTCAACATTCCGGTTCTGATCAAAGAGTTAAATGAGATCATTTCGAAGGGAGTGCCGGCACCGAAGATCAAAATTTCCGACCGTGCACAGATGGTAATGCCGTACCACATCCTGTTCGATCAGTATGAGGAAGAGCGTCTGGGCGGAAAATCCTTTGGTTCCACCAAATCCGGTATCGCTCCATTCTACTCAGATAAATATGCAAAAATCGGTTTCCAGGTAAACGAGCTGTTCGACGATGAGCACCTGAAAGAGAAACTGAAATCCGTATGCGAGACCAAGAACATTCTGCTCGAGCATCTGTATCACAAACCGCAGTTAAATCCGGATGAGATCTATGCAGAGCTGATGGAATACAAAAAAATGGTTGAGCCATACGTATGCGATACTTCCGCATTCCTGTGGAACGCGATTCAGGAAGGCAAGGAGATCCTGCTTGAGGGTCAGCTTGGTTCCTTAAAAGACCCGGATCACGGAATTTACCCGATGGTAACTTCTTCTTCCACACTGGCCGGCTACGGCGCAGTAGGAGCAGGTGTTCCGCCATATGAAATCAAGAAAATTGTAACGGTGTGCAAGGCTTACTCCAGTGCAGTAGGAGCAGGTGCATTTGTTTCCGAGATTTTTCGGAGAAGAGGCAGATGAGCTGAGAAGACGCGGCGGAGACGGCGGAGAGTTCGGAGCAACCACAGGTCGTCCTAGCCGTATGGGATGGTTTGACTGTGTTGCTTCCCGCTACGGCTGCAGAATGCAGGGTACGACCGATGTAGCATTTACCGTACTTGACGTTCTCGGATATCTGGACGAGATTCCGGTTTGCGTAGCATACGAAGTAGACGGAAAAGAAATCCACGATTTCCCGAACACCAGCATTCTTGAGAAAGCAAAACCGGTTCTGAAAACCCTTCCGGGATGGAAATGCGATATCCGCGGCATCAAGAAATACGAGGATCTGCCGGAGAACTGCAGTAAATACATCGAGTTTGTAGAGAAACAGATCGGATTCCCGATCACGATGATCTCCAACGGACCGGGAAGAGACGATATCATTTACCGCAATAAATAATTTAGGCGGTTTTTAGAGGATTTTTATGAAAAAAGCAGGACAGCTTCTCGCAGTTCTGACAGCGGCTTCCGTGCTGCTGTCGGGCTGTGAGAAGTTAAAAGATGTGACAACGACATCTGTCTATGTGAGCAAAAATGGTGTTGTGACAGAAGCTATTGTGGAAGATTACAGCAAAGACGATGATTACACGGAAGACGAACTGAAAGTCTTTGTGGAGGATGACATCAAAAAATTCACAGAGGAGCGCGGCGATGCGGATTCCGTGAAGCTGGAAAAATGCCAGATCAAAGAGGACAAGGTGGAGATCCGGATGGAATACGGAGATTACCAGTCCTACGCGGATTATCACGGAGCAGAATTTTTCGCAGGCACGCTGGATGAGGCAGAAGAAGCGGGATATGATTTTTCCGCTTCCTTTGTCGATTCTAAAGGCAATGAGGTTTCAGTCGAAGATGCGGTCAAAGGCGTTAAGCATGTACGCGTGATTGTCTGCGAGGAGCCGCTGGAAATCGTAACGGAAGATCCGGTGCTCTGCGTTTCCGGTACAGCCGTGATCAAAGGAAAAAACACGGTGGATACGGCCGGCGAGTGGACCACAAAGTCCACAGAGAGTGCTTCTGCGTCATCATCAGAGCAGACTAAGACAGAAGAAACAGAGCAGGAATATGAGCAGGACGTTCTTCTTGCCAGTCCTGTTATTGTTGTTTATGGTAAGTAAACAAATAAAATAGAGGAGTAACTAACTATGGAAAAGACAATGGACAAAATTGTGGCAGTAGCAAAATCAAGAGGTTTTGTATATCCGGGTTCCGAGATCTACGGCGGTCTGGCAAATACCTGGGATTACGGCCCGCTCGGCGTTGAACTGAAAAACAACGTGAAAAAAGCATGGTGGCAGAAATTCGTTCAGGAGAGCCCGTACAACGTAGGCGTTGACTGCGCGATCCTCATGAACTCCCAGACCTGGGTAGCTTCCGGACATCTGGGTGGTTTTTCTGATCCGCTGATGGACTGTAAGGAATGCCATGAGCGTTTCCGTGCAGATAAACTGATCGAGGATTTCTGTGAGGAAAAAGGCATCGAAATCGAAGGCGGCAGCGTAGATGCATGGTCTCAGGAAGAGATGAAAAACTTTATTGAAGAGCATCAGATTCCGTGTCCGTCCTGCGGAAAACACAACTTTACCGATATCCGTCAGTTCAACCTGATGTTCAAGACATTCCAGGGTGTAACCGAGGACGCAAAGAATACGGTATATCTACGTCCGGAGACCGCACAGGGTATCTTCGTAAACTTCAAAGAACGTACAGCGTACTTCCAGAAAGAAAGTTCCGTTTGGTATTGGACAGATCGGTAAGTCCTTCCGTAACGAGATCACTCCGGGTAACTTTACATTCCGTACCCGTGAGTTTGAGCAGATGGAGCTGGAGTTCTTCTGCAAACCGGGCACCGACCTTGAGTGGTTCCAGTACTGGAGAGGCATTCTGCATCGACTGGCTGAAGAATCTGGGCATGAAAGACGAAGAGATGCGTGCAAGAGACCATTCTCCGGAGGAGCTGTGCTTCTACAGTAAGGGTACCACCGATATCGAGTTCCTCTTCCCGTTCGGATGGGGCGAGCTGTGGGGTATCGCAGACAGAACCGACTATGACCTGACACAGCATCAGAATGTATCCGGCCAGGATATGAGCTATTTCGATCCAGAGAAGAACGAGAAATACATTCCGTATGTTATCGAGCCGTCTCTGGGTGCAGACCGTGTGGTTCTGGCATTCCTGTGCAGCGCTTATGACGAGGAAGTTCTCGACGCAGAAAAGAATGATGTTCGTACTGTGATGCATTTCCATCCGGCACTGGCACCGGTTAAAAATCGGTGTGCTTCCGCTGTCCAAGAAGCTCAACGAGGGTGCTGAGAAAGTATTTACCGAGCTGTCCAAGAAATACAACTGCGAGTTTGATGACCGTGGAAATATCGGAAAACGGTATCGCCGTCAGGATGAGATCGGTACTCCGTACTGCATCACCTACGATTTTGATTCCGAGACCGATGGTGCTGTTACCGTCCGTGACCGTGACACTATGGAGCAGGAGAGAATTAAAATTGAGGATCTCGATGCTTACTTTGCAGATAAATTTACTTTCTAATCTGGCTTTTTAGTCCGGAAGAAAAAAAGGATTCCCACTCGCGGGAATCCTTTTTTTGTATACTTTGTATTACTCGATAATCGTACCTGTTTTTCCCTGGAATCCGGCGAGTGCGGAATCAATGGAAGTGATGACTGCGGTACGGCCGATGCCTTTCTCGAGGAAAGAAACAGCTGCTTCCATCTTCGGCAGCATGGAGTTTTCCCCGAACTGGCCTTCTGCGATGTATTTCTTCGCGTCAGCAACGGTGATGTGCTCCAGCGGTTTTCGGGGTACCGTAGTTGATGGAAACGTTTTCCACGCTGGTCAGGATCATCAGCATGTCTGCGTTCAGCATTTCTGCCATCAGGCCGCTGGTGAGGTCTTTTTCGATGACTGCGGATGCACCCTTTAACTCTTCATTCTGCGGGAGAACCGGGATTCCGCCGCCGCCTGCTGCGATGACAACCTGTCCGGCATCGAGAAGAAGACGGATGGAGTCGATCTCTACGATATCCTGCGGCTTCGGAGCAGCAACGATTCGGCGGTAGCCGTCCTCGGTTTTCGTTACGTAGTTTCCTTTTTCCTCCTCCTTGGTAAGTGTACGGCCGATCAGTTTGACCGGATTGTTGAAGGCATCGTCGTACGGATCTACTTCAACCTGTGTAAGAATCGTGGATGTGGTTTTGAAGATTCCTCTGCGGAGAAGCTCAGCACGGATGGCGTTCTGCAGGTCGTAGCCGATGTAGCCTTCGCTCATAGCGGAGCAGACAGACATCGGGGCTGCGCTGTAGTCGGTGTGCATTTTGCCGAATTCATTCATCGCCATGTGGATCATGCCGACCTGCGGCGCATTGCTGTGGGTGATGACAATATCAGCGCCGGCAGCAACGAGATCTGCGATTACTTTTGCGGAACGTTTTACGGCTGCTTTCTGTTCCGGCAGCGTCGTTCCAAGAGCTTTGTGTCCCAGTGCAACAACTATTTTTTTTCTTTTCATTGGAAGATACCTCTCTTTGCAGTTCATAGATTTTGATACGAAAAAACCAGGCATCAATATAGGACTATTATAAAGTTTATGGGAGCAAAAATCAAGAAGAAACCGACATTGCGCACATTGAAATGTTTTTCGGACTATGGTATTCTATAAAAGTATCTGAGTCGTAGGGATTTGAAACGTGAAAGGGAGGTCCCGGCATGAAAAACATGCGCACGTTACAAAAGCGGATCGCATATCAGCTCCAGCAGGGCAGTCTGGATGCGGAAGTTACAGGAATCACATGCGACAGCAGAAAGTACAGCCGCAGAACGTGTTTGTCTGCATCCGCGGAAACAGGATGGACGGGCACGTATATGCAGAAGAAGCAGTCGAGAGGGGCGCTGCTGTTCTGGTTGCGGAGCGGGAACTGGAAGGGATTCCGGAAAAGGTAACCGTACTCGTAGTAAAGGAAAGCAGAGAAGCACTCGCACAGCTTTCCTGTGCCTGGGAGGACGATCCGGCGCAGCACCTTGTGACAATCGGAGTGACCGGCACGAAGGGAAAGACGACGACTGCATATATGATTTACGAAATCCTGCGAAAAGCAGGATCCGCGCAGGACTCATCGGAACGATCGAGACGAGGATCGGGGAAAAAAGCATTCCGTCAGAAAATACAACGCCGGAGCCTGTTGTGCTGCAGAAGCTGTTTTCTGAAATGATGCGGGAGGGCTGCACCCATGTTGTGATGGAGGTTTCCTCGCAGGCGGAAAAACAGCACCGGTGTGATGGATTTACGTTTGATTACGGTGTGTTCACCAACATTGGAAACGACCACATCGGCGCCGGGGAGCATGCATCGTTTGCAGAATATCTGTCCTGCAAAAAGAAGCTGTTTCGCACCTGCAGAACCGGAATTGTAAACCGGGATGACAAAAGGTTTCCGGAGATCATAAGGCAGAGCACCTGCCGTCTGGTGACATTCGGATGCAGGGAAAAAGCTGATTTTATGGCAGCAGATGCAGCACTCGATCAGGCGCCCGGCGTGCTCGGTGTCTCATACCGGGTGCAGGGCGCAGCGGATTTTCCGGTACGGGTAGATCTGCCGGGTCTGTTTTCCGTTTCCAACTCGCTTGCCGCCATTGCGGTCTGCGCGCAGATGGGAATCCCGGAAAAGGCGATGCAGGAGGCACTTTCCGCAGTCCGCGTCCGTGGGCGGTGTGAGGCAGTTCCGGTGTATCCGGAAATGACGCTTCTCATTGACTACGCACACAATGCGATGAGCCTCGAAAGCCTGTTAAAGACACTGCGGAAATACCATCCGAAGCGCCTGATCTGTCTCTTCGGCTGCGGCGGAAACCGCGCGCGGGACCGGAGATTCCAGATGGGAGAGGTGTCGGGGCGTCTGGCGGATCTGACCGTCATCACCTCGGACAATCCGCGGGATGAGGAACCACAGGCGATTCTGGACGATATCCGGACGGGAATCGGGAAAACAGAAGGCGCTTTCGTTGAGATTGCAGACCGTAAGGAGGCGATCCGGTATGTGATCGAAAACCGGCAGCCGGGCGATCTCGTGGTGCTCGCGGGAAAAGGCCACGAAACGTATCAGATCCGGAAGGGAAAACGGTACGAAATGGATGAGCGCGTGCTGATCCGGGAAATACTGGAAGAAAGTAAGGGGAATGTATGAGCAGCGTTTACGCTGATGTAATCGTAGATATCACAAATGAAAAACTGGACCGGACCTTTCAGTACAAGGTTCCGCCGGAACTGACAGGGGAGATCGGTCCGGGAACGGCGGTACAGATTCCGTTTGGAAACGGAAACCGCACGATCACCGGCTATGTGCTTTCCGTCGGAAACGAGCCGAAATATCCGCAGGACCGGATGAAGGCCATCCTCGCGGTACAAAAGGATGCGGCGACTGTAGAGACGAAGCTCATCGCGCTCGCCGCGTGGATGCGTCATACGTACGGATCGACGATGATCCAGGCGTTAAAGACGGTGCTTCCGGTCAAAGTAAAGGCGCGCGGGAAAGAAACCCGCGAAATTGCGCTTCTTGCAGATCCCGCAGAGTGTGAGGAGCTGCTGGAAAACTACAGAAAGAAAAATTATAAAGCGAGAATCCGTCTCTTAAACGCGCTGCTGGCCCAGCCGGTTCTTCCAGGGCCGGTTGTGAGCAAGGAACTGAAAATCACGGCAGATACGCTGCACGTGATGGAAGAGCAGGGCGTGTTGGAAATCCGCCGTACGAGCACCTGGAGAAATCCGGTATCCGATGCGGCAGGAAGAACAACTGCGGGAAAACCAAACGAACAGCAGCAGGCCGTGGTGGACGGCATTCGAAAGGAATGGGAAGGGCAGAACCGCCCCTGCCTGATCCGCGGTGTGACGGGAAGCGGCAAAACGCTCGTCTATATGGAGCTGATGGAGCGAGTGCTGAAGGAAGGAAAACAGGTGATCGTGCTGATCCCGGAGATTGCGCTGACGTATCAGAACGTGGAGCGGTTCTGCGCACGGTTTGGAACAAGGGTCACGGTGGTCAACTCGCGGATGACACCGTCCGAGCGCGCCGACCAGATGGAGCGCGCGCGGCGCGGGGAGGTCAGTATTATGATCGGTCCGCGTTCCGCACTCTTTGCACCGTTTCCGGATCTGGGGCTGATCGTAATCGATGAGGAGCATGAAACCTCCTATAAAAGTGAAGTGACGCCGCGCTACCATGCAAGGGAGACCGCCGTGCGCCGTGCCGGGCTGGAGCATGCCCATGTGGTGATGGGTTCGGCAACGCCGTCGGTGGATGCTTCTTACGCCTGCGAGACGGGAGCGTACGCGCTGTTCCGGATGGATGCGCGGTACGGAAATGCAGCACTTCCGTCCGTATGGATCGCGGATATGCGGGAAGAATTACAGATGGGAAACCGTTCGATTCTGTCCAGAAAACTGCGGGAAGAGATCGAAAAACGGCTTGAAAAAAAGGAACAGGTTGTACTGTTTCTGAACCGCAGAGGCTATGCGGGCTTCGTCTCATGCCGTGCATGCGGCTATGTGATGAAATGCCCGCACTGCGATGTATCACTGACAGCACACAATAACGGAAAGCTCGTCTGCCATTACTGCGGTTATGAAACACCGCAGGTACATGCGTGCCCGTCGTGCGGTTCCCCGTACATCGGCGGCTTCCGTGCCGGCACACAGCAGATCGAGCAGAACGTGAAAAAGCTGTTTCCAAAGGCACGCGTTCTTAGGATGGATGGCGACACGACAAAAACGAAAAACAGTTATGAAGAAATCCTGTCCGCATTTGCGGCGGGGAAGGCCGATATCCTGATTGGAACCCAGATGATCGTAAAAGGCCACGATTTCCCGAATGTCACGCTGGTGGGAGCGCTGGCGGCGGATCTCTCCCTGAATGCAGTCGATTACCGTGCCGGGGAGCGTACGTTCCAGCTGCTGACGCAGGCAGTCGGCCGCGCCGGAAGAGGCGAAAAGCCGGGAATGGCAGTCATTCAGACGTACCATCCCGAACATTACAGCATTCAGACGGCGGCAGAGCAGGATTACGGGACATTTTACGAGAAAGAAATGGACTACCGCCGTCTGATGGGATATCCCCCGGCGGCGGAGCTTCTGGCGATCCACGGAGCCGGGGAGGATGAAGCGCATCTGACGCAGGCGATGGAATACATTCGCAGATATCTCATCCGCATCCGGGGAAACCGCGAAGTCCAGATCATCGGCCCGGCAAGTGAGGCAGTGTCGAAAATCAATGACCTGTACCGCATGGCCGTGTATGTACGCGCGCCGCAGGAAGAGGTGCTGGCAGAACTGCGGGAAAAACTGGAGCGGTATATCGAGATTAACAAAGGCTTCCGTACCGTTTATTTACAGTTTGACTTCAGCAGAAAGTATTAGTTTTTTCATACTATTTACACATAGATTATTTATAATAGAAGAGCAAAAGAAAGGAAAAGAATTATGGCAATCAGAGAAATCAGAGTCGTAGGCGACCGCGTATTAACGAAAAAATGCAGACCGGTGGAGAAGATGACACCAAGAATCAGCGAGCTGATCGACGACATGTTTGACACCATGTATGAGGCAAACGGTGTCGGCCTTGCCGCACCGCAGGTCGGCATCTTAAAGAGAATCGTAGTCATGGATGTAGATGGAACCCCACATCTTCTGATCAATCCGGAAATCCTGGAGACTTCCGGAAGCCAGACAGGAGCAGAAGGATGCTTAAGCCTTCCGGGAAAATCCGGTACAGTAACCCGTACGAATTACGTAAAGGTAAGAGCACTGGACCGCGACATGCAGCCGTTTGAACTGGAGGGAACCGAACTTCTTGCCCGCTGCATCTGCCACGAGTGCGATCACCTCGATGGACATATGTATACAGAAAAAGTAGAAGGCGAACTCTGGGACAACACGTACGATGAGTATGAGGAGTACGAGGACGAAGAGTAAGTCTTAAAATAAAGGAGATGACTTCAGATGAAAGTGGTATTTATGGGAACCCCGGATTTCTCCGTGGGAACACTTGAGGCACTCGTGGAGGCCGGTTATGAGATCACAGGCGTTGTGACCCAGCCGGACAAACCGAAGGGCCGCGGAAAACAGATGATGCCGACACCGGTGAAAGAGGCAGCCGAAAAACACGGCCTTCCGGTCTATCAGCCGCGCCGCGTGCGGGATGCAGAGGCGATCGAAGAGATCCGGAAAATGGAGCCGGATGTGATCGTTGTCGTTGCATTCGGCCAGATTATTCCAAAAGAGATTTTGGACATGCCGAAATACGGATGCATCAACGTTCATGCATCCCTGCTTCCGGCTTACCGCGGAGCAGCGCCGATCCAGTGGGCTGTCATGAACGGCGATGAAGTGAGCGGCGTAACCATTATGAAGATGGATGAAGGCCTCGACACAGGCGATATGCTGACGAAAGTGGAAGTTCCGCTTGCAGCAGATGAGACCGGCGGCAGTCTCTTTGACAAGCTCGCCGCAGCCGGAGCAAAACTTCTGGTGGAGACACTTCCAAAACTTGAAAAAGGCGAAGTGACACCGGAAAAACAGCCGGAGATAAGCACTACAGAGTATGCGCGGATGATCAAAAAAGAAGACGGAAAGATCGACTGGACGAAGAGTGCCGTTGAGATCGAACGTCAGATCCGTGCGATGAGCCCGTGGCCGAGTGCTTTTACAAAAGTAAACGGAAAGAACCTGAAAATCTGGGATGCCAAAGTCATTGCCATGTTCGGCGGCGATCTGTTCTCGAAAATTCCGGGACAGAATCCGACGAAGAGTGCCGGAAAAGTCTGGGTGGCAGATGAGACAGGTCTCCATGTAAAGACGGGAGACGGCATTCTGGTGATCGAGGAGCTGCAGCTCGAAGGAAAGAAACGGATGAAAACCGCCGATTTCCTGCGCGGCTATGCGATCGAGCCGGGTACCAGACTTGGCGAATAAAAGAGAAAAAGCAACCTGAAGTTGAGGCGGGGAACGGCACAGCGGTGTGATGGCTGCTGTGCCTGAGAAAAAAGGAGAAAAACGATATGGGACTTTTTTATGACAGTACGTATCTGCTGGTGATTCTTGCCGCACTGATTTCCATGGCGGTATCCGTCCGCATGAACACGATTTTCAGCAAATATCAGACCGTCCGCTCGTACAGCGGCATGACGGGACGCGAGGCGGCGATGCGCATTCTGCATCAGGCCGGCATCTACGATGTGACCGTCCGCCACGTATCCGGTAAACTGACCGATCACTATGATCCGCGGACAAAAACCGTGAATTTATCGGATGCGGTTTACGATTCAACCTCGGTCGCAGCGATCGGTGTCGCAGCGCATGAGTGCGGCCATGCCGTACAGCACAATACGGATTACGTGCCGCTGAAAGTAAGAAGCGCCATTGTTCCGGCAGCGAATCTTGGATCCCAGCTTTTCTGGCCGCTGTTCCTGATCGGACTGATTTTCAGCCTTCCGATGCTTGTGAAAGCCGGTATCTGGCTGTTTGTGCTGGCACTGGCATTCCAGGTGGTAACACTTCCGGTCGAGTTCGATGCGTCGAGAAGAGCATTAAAAATGCTCAGTGAGGGCGGTATGGTGACAGAGACGGAACACGACGGAGTCAAGAAAGTACTCTGGGCTGCAGCCATGACATACGTGGCAGCGGTGATCGGTTCTCTGCTGCAGCTGTCCGGCTGCTGATTTTATCCGGAGCATTTAGGAGAAATGATGACTGATACAATCAATACAAGAGAGCTGATTATGAACATTCTGCTTGAGATGGACAGGGAGAAAACGCCCTGCCATCTTGCTGTAAGGGATGCCCTCGATAAATACCAGTTCCTGCCGCGGCAGGACCGTGCGTTTATCAAGCGGGTCTGCGAGGGAACCGTGGAATACGGCATCCAGAATGACTACATCATCAATCAGTATTCCAAAATCAAGATCAACAAATGCAAGCCGGTGATTCGTGCGATCTTACGGATGTCGGTGTACCAGATCCGTTTTCTTGACGCAGTACCGGATTCGGCAGTCGTCAATGAGGCGGTGAAACTGGCGGAAAAGAAGCATTTTTACAACTTAAAGGGCTTTGTCAACGGCGTTCTGCGCACGATCGTGCGGGAGAAAGATCATCTGCCGATGCCGAAGGAGAACAATACTACGCAGTATCTTTCCGTGAAATACTCCATGCCGGAATTTCTGGTTGAGGAGTTCGTATCCCAGTACGGAAAAGAAACGGCAGAAACGATGATGGCGGATTTCCTAAAAGAAAAACAGGTGACGATCCGTATCAACCGCTGGAACAATACGATCGAGGAGACGAAGAAAAGCCTGGAAAGCCAGGAGGCAGAGCTGGAAAAAGCGCCGTATCTTGGCGAGGCGTTCTATCTGAAAAACTTTGAGACGATCGCATCACTGAATGCCTTCCAGGAAGGCCGGTTCCAGATTCAGGATGTGAGCTCCATGATGGCGGCGCATCTGGCGGATCCAAAGCCGGGTGACCAGGTGCTGGATCTCTGCGCGGCACCGGGTGGAAAGAGCCTCCATGCAGCAGATAAAATGAGAAATCAGGGATGCGTGGAAGCGCGTGATCTCACCGAATACAAGGTCGATCTGATCCGGGAAAATGTGCAGAGAGCAGGTGTTTCCTGCGTCGTGCCGAAGGTAAAAGATGCGGAACAGCTCGATGCGGAATGGATCGGAAAAGCGGACGTTGTGATTGCGGACTTGCCGTGCACCGGATACGGCGTCATCGGCAGAAAGCCGGATATCAAATATTACGCTTCAAAAGAAAAAGAAGAGGAGCTGGTACGGATTCAGCGGGCAATCCTTGCAAATGCCGCATCGTACGTAAAGCCGGGCGGCACACTGCTGTACAGCACATGTACCGTCAACAGAAAAGAAACAGCGAGAATGCCGCATGGTTTCTGGAACAGTTCCCGTTTGAAGCAGTCAGTCTGGATGAACTGCTGCCGGATGAGCTGAAAAGCGGAGAAACGGCCAAAGGACAGCTGCAGCTGATCCCGGGGGTACACAAGACAGACGGATTTTTCCTTGCAAAATTCCGGAAAACAGAGAAAGGACGGGCGTAACAGATGGATATTAAATCAATGACCTTAGACGAATTAAAGGACGCCTGCCAGCAGATGGGAGAAAAGCCGTTCCGTGCCAAACAGTTATACGACTGGATGCATCATCGTCTGGCGGGCAGCTACGATGAGATGACGAATCTCTCGCTTGCCTTCCGGGAAAAATTAAAGGAACAGTATCCGCTTACCTGTCTCGAAAAAGTGCAGGTGCAGGAGTCCAAAATCGACGGAACGAGAAAATACCTGTTCCGCCTTAGCGACGGCAACGTGATCGAGAGCGTCTGGATGAAGTACCACCACGGAAATTCCGTCTGCATCTCATCCCAGGTCGGTTGCCGGATGGGCTGCCGCTTCTGCGCGTCCACAATCGGCGGACTCGTGCGGTGCCTGACTCCGTCGGAGATGCTCGACCAGATTTACCGGATTCAGGAGGACACCGGGGAGCGGGTCTCCAATCTGGTTGTCATGGGAACGGGTGAGCCGATGGACAACTACGACAATCTGGTGCGCTTCGTGCGGCTGCTTTCGAGCCAGGAAGGACTCAACATCAGCCAGAGAAACATCACCGTTTCCACCTGCGGAATCGTACCGAATATGTACAAATTGGCAGATGAGGGACTCCAGATCACCCTGGCACTTTCCCTTCATGCGCCGAACGATGAAAAGCGCCGCGAGCTGATGCCGATTGCCAATAAATATTCTATTGATGAAATTCTCGATGCATGCCGCAATTACTTTGCAAAAACAGGTCGTCGGATTACATTTGAGTACTCTCTCGTTGGCGGGAAAAATGACAGCGAAGCCGATGCAAAAGAGCTTTCCGCGCGGATTTCGGATATCAACTGTCATGTAAATCTGATCCCGGTCAACCCGATCAAAGAGCGCGATTACGTGAAATCAACGAAAAAAGTCGTAGAGAATTTCAAAAATAAACTTGAAAAATACGGAATTAATGTTACTATTAGAAGGGAAATGGGCGCCGATATTGACGGAGCCTGTGGACAGTTAAGAAAAAGTTTTATCGATAAATCAAACGAACAGCCGTAAAAAGCGGCTGTCAATACAGGAGAAAAAAGCATGAAGGTATTTTCTGCAACCGATATCGGACAGAAACGGACGATGAACCAGGATTTTGTGTTTGCCTCCGCCTCTCCGGTCGGAAACCTTCCGAACCTCTTTGTCGTTGCAGACGGCATGGGAGGCCATAACGCGGGCGATTTTGCTTCGCGTTACGGTGTTTCTGTACTGGTGGAATCTGTAAAAAGGGATACGAATTTCAACCCGGTGCGGATCATTCGGCATGGAATTGAAGCAGCAAACAGCCAGATTTTTGAGCAGGCAAAACGAGATATATCCATGGAAGGCATGGGTACGACGATGGTAGTAGCTACGGTTGTCGGCAACTATGCCTACGTTGCAAACGTAGGAGACAGCAGGCTGTATCTGGCAGCAGATGGCACGTTTGACCAGGTGACGCAGGACCATTCCCTGATCGCAGAGATGGTGCGCCTTGGAGAACTCACTCCCGAGCAGGCGCGGAATCACCCGGACAAAAACATTATTACCAGAGCAGTAGGCACACAGGATACCGTAAAGATTGATTTCTTTGACATTCAGCTTGAAGAGGGCAATCAATTGGTGATGTGCTCGGACGGCCTTTCCAACATGGTAACGGATGAGGAGATTTTCGAACTCATCTGCCGAGAAGACGGTGAGGACAAGGCGAAACGTTTAATTGATAAAGCAAATGCAAATGGCGGCAGAGACAATATCGCAGTCATTGTCGTTGAACCATTTACAAACGAGGTGAAAGAATGTTAAAAGAGGGCGTTATTTTAGGAGAACGATATGAGATCATAAGCCGGATCGGTTCCGGCGGTATGGCTGATGTCTACAAAGCAAAAGACCACAAGCTGAACCGCATGGTGGCCGTCAAGGTTTTAAAACCGGAATTCCGGGAGGATAAAACTTTTATCCGCAAGTTCCGCACGGAGGCACAGGCCGCAGCAGGACTGTCCCATCCGAATATTGTAAACGTGTACGATGTCGGGGAGGACCGCGGCGTTTACTATATCGTCATGGAGCTTGTCGAGGGAATTACTCTGAAGGATTACATTGACCGCAAAGGAAAACTGAGCGTAAAAGAGGCAACCAGCATCGCCATTCAGGTTTCCCTTGGTCTTGAAGCAGCACACAACCGCAATATTGTACACCGCGATGTCAAACCGCAGAACATCATCATTTCCACAGACGGAAAAGTAAAACTTTCCGACTTTGGTATTGCAAAGGCAACTTCTTCCAATACGATCAGTTCGAACGTTATGGGAAGCGTACATTACAGCTCTCCGGAGCAGGTGCGCGGCGGATATTCGGACTATAAGAGTGATATCTATTCCCTTGGTATCACCATGTACGAGATGGTAACCGGAAGAGTGCCGTTTGACGGCGACACCACCGTTGCCATCGCAATCAAGCATCTGCAGGAGGAGATTGAATCTCCATCCAAATATACCCCGAACCTTCCGTTCGCACTGGAGCAGATTATCTTAAAATGTACCCAGAAGAGCCCGGACCGCCGTTACAATAACATGGCGGAGCTGATCGACGACTTGAAGCATTCGCTGATGGAGCCGCAGGGCAATTTCGTAAAAGTAACTCCGTTAAGTTCTCACGCCGAGACTGTTATGGTATCCGCAGAGGAGTTAAGCCAGATCCGTTCCGGCGCAGCAGCAAAGGCAAATGCGCAGACGGCAGAGGAGCCGGCCCGCAAGCGCTACAGCAAGATCGAGGATGAGGAAGAGGACGAAGATTACAGCTACGAGGACGAAGAAGACGAGGATGAGGACGAAGAAGAGGATGACCGCGATTCCTACGATGAGGATGACGACGATTCCTACTACGACGATGACGACGACGATGACAAAGCCGGAAACAAACTCGAAAAGATCATCACAATCGGCGGTTTTGCGATTGCAGCCATCATCATCTGCATGCTGATCTACTTTATTGCACAGGCAGCCGGCATTGTCGGCGGAAAAGGACCGACCGCAGCTTCTTCCAGTTCCGCATCATCTTCGAGCAGCACGGAAGTTGTTTCTTCCAGCAGCAAAGAAGAGGAAAAAGTAACCGTTCCGGATCTGACCAACAAAACCGAGGCAGATGCCGTCGATCTGGCAAACAGCCTGAACCTTGGTGTAGTCAACGGCGGAACCGAGGCATCGGATGTCATTGAGGCAGGAAAGATCTGCCGCCAGGATCTGAAACCGGGAACGAAAGTCGATAAAAATGCAACGATTACGTATTATGTAAGCTCCGGAAAAGAAACCGTAACCATTCCGACCGGCATTGTTGGAACACAGAAAGACGCTGCAAGTGCTGCACTGACTCAGCTGGGACTGCAGGTTTCCACAACAGAGGATTTCAGCGATACCGTTGCAGAAGGCTTGGTTATTTCCGTTGACCCGTCAGAGGGAAGTCAGGTTGCGCCGGAATCTACCGTTACGCTGGTGATCAGCAAGGGATCCAAGGACGCGGAAGAAATTGCAATCCGTGATGTAATCGGCCTGGATGAGGAGACAGCAAAATCAATCCTGAGCGATTTCAATATTATTGTGAAAACAGGAACCAGCAGCAAGGTGGCCGAGGGCGAAGTCATGGAGGTTGACCCGGCAATCGGAACCAAAGTAAAGAAAGGTTCTGACGTTACGATTTATGTCAATAGCCCGAGTGCACAGCCAACGACGCCGGATGAGAATACACCGACCCCGACACCGGCAGAGCCGGGCGCAAATACCGCTACGGATGCTACCTGGTCCTGCAGCCAGACCTTAAGTGCGCCGGATCAGTATCAGGGTGGTATTGCAAAAATTGAGCTGATCCAGGATGATGGGAACGGAAACGAGACCTCCATCACCATCATGGACGGACAGGCCATTACGAGCTGGCCGTATTCTGTCAACACCAACTGGAGTGCTTCATCGTCTGCTTCTTCTACCGGAAGAATCGTCTTCTATGAGATGGATTCGAGCGGAAGTTATCAGGCAATTGCACAGTACCAATCGGTTCCGTTGAGTGAAGGGTGAGTATGACAGGAAAGATTATGAAAGGAATTGCCGGATTCTACTACGTATACGTAGAAGAATCCGGCATTTATGAGTGCAAAGCAAAAGGAATTTTCCGAAAGGAAGGCCAGAAACCGCTCGTCGGAGATCTTGTGGAAATCGAGATTCTGGATGAAGCGGAAAAAACAGGAAATATGACCCGGATTCTGCCGCGAAAAAATGAACTGATCCGTCCGGCAGTGGCCAATATCGATCAGGCGCTTGTGATTTTTGCGCTGGAAAATCCGACCCCGAACCTGACGCTTCTGGACCGTTTTCTTGTGATGATGGAACAGCAGAACGTTCCGACGGCAATCTGTTTCAATAAAAGAGATCTTGCGGGGGAAGATTACACAGACCATCTGCGAAGCGTCTATGAGAACTGCGGTTACCGTGTCTTTACGGTGAGTGCAGCGAAAGAGCAGGGCATGCAGGAAGTGGAAGCATACCTGAAAGGGAAAACAACGGTGGTAGCCGGTCCGTCCGGCGTCGGAAAATCTTCGATCACAAACCGGATGCAGAAAGAAATCCAGATGGAGACCGGAGAGATCAGCAAAAAGCTGAAAAAAGGAAAACACACGACGCGCCATTCCCAGATGATCCCGATCGACCATGAGACGTATCTGTGCGATACGCCGGGGTTCAGCTCGCTTTATACAACCGATATGGAAAAGAGGAGCTGAAAAACTTTTTCCCGGAATTTCATCCGTACGAAGGAAAATGCCGTTTCCTCGGCTGCATCCACGGAAAAGAGCCGGGCTGTGCCGTTAAAGAGGCACTGGAACAGGGAAATATCAGCAAAGAAAGATTTGAAAATTATACCATGTTCTATGAAGAACTGAAAGAACAGGAAAAGAGGAGATACTAGCATGAGCCGAGTATATCAGTTGGCACCTTCTATTTTATCCGCAGACTTCAACCGTCTCGGAGAACAGATCCAAAGGGTAGAGAAAGCAGAGTGCCGGTGGCTTCATATCGATATTATGGATGGAATGTTTGTACCATCCATTTCGTTTGGAATGCCGGTGGTAAAGTCGATCCGAAAAGAAAGCAGTCTGTATTTTGATGTTCATATGATGGTAAAGGACCCGGAGCGGTACGTAGAAGAATTTCAAAGCTGCGGGGCGGATATGATCACGGTTCACGCGGAGGCATGCCGCGATCTGGCAGAAACCGTGAAAAAGATTCATGAAACAGGCGCAGATGCCGGAGTTGCCGTAAATCCGGATACGCCGCTTTCTGCGGTTACGGACGTGATGGATCAGGTAGAAATGATTCTGATTATGAGCGTTTATCCTGGCTTCGGCGGCCAGAAGTATATCCCGGAGTCGACGGAGAGGATCCGTACGCTCCGCAGAATGCTGGATGAAAAGGGACTGGAGCATGTGCACATTCAGGTCGATGGCGGCATCAACCGCGCGACCATCGATGAAGTCCTTGCGGCAGGTGCCAACATCATCGTGGCAGGCTCTGCTGTATTTGGCAGCAACATCGAGCAGAACGTGCGCGAGCTGCAGGAAAAAATTTCTTCATACAGCAAAAAGGCAGAATAAGATACAAAAAGACAGAAAAAAGAGGCAGGGAAACGTGAGAACATGTATTATTTCGGGAGGGATGATCGAACCGGATTTTGCCTTCCCATATCTTCAGAAACAGCAGTTTGATATTATCCTGGCAGCAGACCGGGGACTGGAGTTCTGCTACCATTACCAGATTATGCCGACGTATATTCTGGGAGATTTTGACAGTTTATCTCCGGAGATTTTAAATTATTAAGGCGGAGAACCATGTCGCACCATCCGATGGAATTTAATCCCATGAAGGACAATACGGACACGGACATCGCATTTCAGCAGGCGATTGTTCTGGGAAGCAGTGAAATCACGATCCTCGGAGCAACAGGGGGAAGACTCGACCATTTCTTAAGTATTGTGCAGAACCTGAAAACGGCATGGGAGAAGAAAATTCCGGCTTACATTGTGGACAGCCGCAATCTGATTACGATTCCGGTGGAAACTTCGTTTGAAATCCGGAAAGAAGAGCAGTTCGGAAAGTACGTTTCGTTCTTCCCGCTGGAAAAGGAAGTCAGCATCCATCACCCTTGGAGGGCTTCGCCTACCCGCTCGACCATCACTATCTGCCGAATACTTCGGGTGGTCTGTGCGTGAGCAATGAGATCGTCGAGGAGACCGCGCATGTATCGTACGAGGGCGGCATTCTTCTGATGGTACAGTCAAGAGATTAAAATCC
>SCPN01000097.1_pt1 | contig 19297 bp, 21 predicted proteins | sample 6106831 | NCBI WGS metagenome assembly SCPN01 (sample SAMN10720447, study PRJNA508395) | human gut metagenome | isolation source: Participant 1, 0 month
TTGGAAACGCTCGTATTTCTCCGTACCTGCTTCCGCGCAGGTGCTTACTCCGTTGATGGTCATTCGTGTTGTCATAATGTTGCTTTTTAGATGGTTAAAAATGTACTGACAGAACTCTGTTCTTCATCACCATTTCGGGGTTGCTTGTGTAGCGTTGGTGCAGGTAGAAATGGTGTGAGCCGAAGCCGTAAACTTGTCAAGTCTCGTGCTTCTCGGCAAACTCCTTTACGCTTTTCAATTCACCTCGTTGTGAGAGTGAGGAGGTTCACAAATTCAAGGAACATCGTGGGGATTGCATCATCCCACACACAAATCATACTTTCAATTCTTACTTCCATATCAATGTTGTTTTAGGGGTTATGCTATGCCGCTTTCATCCGCTCACGGATAAGGTTGGCGTTCTTGTTCACAAGGTCTATGATGCGCTCGTGATATTCGGTGTCCTGGTTGTGCTTGCCGTGGCACTGCACCACTTCGAGGGTTCGCAAGTCCACCTCTACGGTTTCAATAATCCTATCGCCAACTCTTGCCGATAGTATGAGGGTGTCGGCTTTCAGTATCCACTGCCAAACACGCAGATGCCCTGCGTCTTGCCCTCGTTGTAATACTCGTCTATGCTTTCAAGCACCTTGACGATTATTTCCTCGTCCGTGATTACCAAGCCGAAGAATTTGATTTGTTGGCGATGAAATCCTCCGCATCTTCTTTCGTTGAGTTGTCGCTGTTGCTCACGCTCACGCCTTTCAATCTCCCAACGGCGTTGCTCTGCGGCTCTTTCCTTCTCGTGTATGGCTTCAATTTTTCGGGTTGCGTTGTCGTGTGCCGCCATGAAATCTTCGGGACAGATGTTCTTCGGGTTACGGAGGTCTTGACCGAGTTTTTTGAGCATACGCAGATAGTCGCACCACATTGAGAGGTTGTCTATCTGATACTTGTGACGCTTGGCAATCAGATATGATGCCCAACATTCATCGGCAGTACGGGTATTGAAAGAAAGTGTTTCATGACCTCAATCTCACCGCCTTTCATAAGGGTTTCAATTCTTGGGTCTGAAAGCAAGGCTTTGAAAAGACGCACGGGGGAGATGCCGTGGAAATCGCCCTTGAAGCCGTTACGTCTGAGTTGGGGCAATATCCTCATCTTTGGATATGCACAGCTTCTTGCCACCACATCATCGTATAGGCTGTTGTGCGGTCTTACCTCCATATCGCTGCCTAATGCCCACACATCGCAATAGCAGAAAAGGAAGCCACGGAGCAACGCCATGTCCGTAACCTTGCCGTCGGGTGAAATCCAACGCTGCACGACCTCGTGGCAGTAGAAACGCATCGGTTCGCCTTTCCTGCTCTCGCATCTGACCTGCGCCACGCGGATTACCTGATACCCTTTGCAGGTGGTTATCACGCTGAAATTCTGCGTTTCCTTGTAGATGCGTCTGCGTGTCCTGCACTTTGAGTTCGGCATGGCATTTGGGGCAGGTGCAGCCTTCAAGGGTGTCGCATAGTCCGCTGTCGCTGTGCCACTCGTGACCGCAGTCGGAACAGGTGATGTTCCCTTCTTGGTGCGGTAGCCGATATGCTCAACGCAGTGGCGGTATGCCCAATCTATTTGTGTCGCTGATATGGGGCGAAGGTTGGCGGAAAGTCTTGCCACCTCTTTCTGTATCTTGGTCTTCGGTTTCATAAGCCTAAATCAAATAATGAGGGTTGGGGTTGGTTTTCTCGCTGACGGTCTGTGGCGGTTCTGCAACTTGCGGAGTTCCTCCTCTTGGTATTTGCGGACAGCGTTCTGACGTGCCTCCGCCTTTTCCTCTGCCGTGAGTTTCACAACGTGGTTCACAACCACTTGGCAGTCCATCGGTTTGCCCACCTCTATCTCGTTTTCCTCATAGTAGTGGATGGCTTGCCCGAATATCTCTCCGTCCGTGAAACCGTTGCAACCGCTTTTCTGCACATAGTTCAGAATGTGGGTCACGCACTCGTCCATGTTCTTGGCAGGGTTGCGGTACTTCTTTGCAAATAGCGCATCTTCCTCCGCACGCTGTTCCAAGTACATATATATCGTTCTCTTGAAATGGTCTGTTCCTTTCATATCGCTGTCATTTTTAGATTATCTGTTTCAGTAACTCTCTCAATAGGTCGGCTCTACCTCGCTGAGAAGGAAGTCCATGAAATCCCTCCGTGCGTCCTTGTTCAGTTCGTGGTACAATCTTCGGAAAGTTTCAAAATTGCCGTTGATGTACGTTTCCACCATATACACGAAGATGTTGTCCACCTCGTAATATCTGCACTGCTGCGCTGCCGTCTTGCTGTTTCTTTTTGCCATGTCGGTAAGGGTTAAAGGGTGAATAACCAAAGGATGAAGCCAAAGAAGGCAATGGTGGAAAGGATAGCCACGATTACACCTATCGCCACTCGGAACACTCCGTTTACAATCTCTCTGATGATGCCCCAAAGGATGCCGAACACCCCGAAGGCGGTGCGCATCATCAAGCCGCATATCGCCAACCCGATGTGTTGCGCCATTTGTCTGAAATTTGCCGTTGCCGTCATATCTTCGCTGTTTTTGATTTTTTTGTTTTTAATGCGGATTCAAGAGCTGAGGGAGTTGAGTTTCAAACTATCTTATCTGCCTCTCGTTTATCCGACATTTTTTTTATGCGTCTTTCTGTCGCATCGGTCGTTTTCGTTTCGGGTGCTTGAAAAGGTAGGGATTAGGGAATGCAAGGTTTTTCGGTCAAAATACTACCCGCAGGGCTGGAGATTTTTACCGAAAACAGGAGGCTTGACCTTGCTTTCCCGTCCAATCCCGGAATTACCTTTGCGCCCAGAACGAAAATGACTGACTGATGCGGCTTACTGAAAGGCGCAAAATGGAGGTAAACGAAAACAGAGGCAGATTGTGTAGAAAAAAACTTCAGGGGAAAATCCGTAAAAAAAAGAATCACCAAAGAAAAAGACATCACCGGAAGCGTGAAAAGGGCAAACCACAACAAAGGAAGTATGATTGTTTCCGATCCGACGGAACTTGTTCAGCCGGGTGGCAACAATCATTCTTCCCGGTTTGTCCGGCTGTGTGTGGGCGCCTGTTTCATTCATGGGGCAGGCTGACACACTCTGCATTCACTTTCCGCTTCCGGCAAAAGAGACAGCGAAAAAAAAAAATCATTTGAAAACCCGTAAAAGCACCTCTTGGCATAGGCGCAAAAGAAAGGGGCATTGCTTCATCTGTCTAAACATCGTTTAGGCGTGAGGCAATGCCCTTTTCTCCAGCTATGCGGTAGTCGGCACACGTTTGTTCCAAACTCGTTTTGGGCAATGGTGTGCCGACGGACAATACCGCTTTTACGGAAAATTCTTATGAATGAGGGGATAAAAAACGGGAGTTTATATCAAAATCTCGAATTAAATAGCTACTTTTGCATACGAAGAGTTCTTTGAAGGTTACGCAACGCGCAGAAGGATAATGCAGTAGATAACTAACTAAATCGTAACCTATTACTATCAAGAGCAATTAACCTACGCTCATTTCCAATAAATTACACTCTTTTCGTAACTTCACGGTGCAAAGGTACAAAAAACTTGTGGCTTGTGATGTATAGTAAATATAAAATGCTAATTTTGTATTAATAAACGCAATAAACTAGAGAATTATGAAAATGATAAAAAGATATGCAGGTATCTTAATGATGCTGACTTTATTGGTTGGCTTTACTTCGTGTGAGAGTGAAGAAGAGACAGAATTTAATCTGCCTGGCGAGTGGTATACTAATGAAGAAATTGATTTCGGGGCATATACCTGGGGAAGAGGTACGCTCATGACATTTAATGCGAGAAATCAAGGAACGATTGGTTCTGCTGGTGATCCAAATTATCTGGTTTTTGAGTGGAGATGGATTGATGGAGGATATAATTCAATGGAATTATTTTTCTACGGTGACCGCACTTATGCCTATATTTGGGGTGCAGAAGCTACCGGCAGGACATTTAGTGGAACATGGTATAATAATTGGCAGGATTTTAGAGATAGAATAGATGGACAGCCATTTTATATGAGGCGTCAATAAAATAATAATGAAGATTAAAAATAAAGCCAGAGTCGATTATGATTCTGGCTTTATTTTTGAATATGGGAATTTATTTTTTCAGAAACAACTTCTTAAACTCCGCCGGATAAGGCGTCTCGAACTCCATCAAATCTCCCGTTACCGGATGATAGAAACAAAGTTTGAAAGCATGGAGTGCCAGTCGTCCGATAGGGTTGGGAGCATCTTCTCTTCCATATCTTCCATCACCGATAATAGGATGTCCTAAATCTTGCATGTGTACACGAATCTGATTCTTTCGGCCGGTTTCCAGATCGAGTTCCAACAGAGAATATCCGTTGGCACGTTTGATGGTCTTATAGTGGGTAATAGATTTTGATCCACCGTCATCATATTCACTGGAACTTACATAAAGCGTTTTATCAGTCAGCCAGGAAACGACTGTATCATAATCTTTTTCCATACTTCCCTCCACCACAGCTACATATCGACGGTCAGTCACGATATCGTGCCAGTTATCACGTAGTGTCCGCTGTGTTTTTTCGTCTTTAGCAAACATCATCAGGCCGGAAGTGTCCCTGTCCAGGCGGTGAACGATAAACACACGGAATTGACGTCCGGAACGTTGCACGTATTCGTTAAGTATTGTATAGGCTGTGCGCTCTTTCTGTCTTTCTGTATTGACTGATAAAAGTCCTTGCATCTTTTCGACAACAATGATATATGCGTCTTCATACACGATTTTCAGCAGTCTGTTATTAAATTCTTTTTTTCCCTTTTGTTTGCTGATTTGCACTTTCATGCCCGCTTCAAGGGGAAAGTTGAATTGTGTGGTTATCACATTATCAACAAATACAACCCGCTTACTTAATAATGATTTTAATTTTGTGCGACTCGCATCCGGCATTTTGGCAGCCAGAAACTCCATTAGTTCCATGGGTTCTTTCACTGCATAATTGGTATATTGAGCACGTGCTTTTTCAGCAGGAGTTCTTCTAGGTCTTTTTCCCATTTCTTTTTTCTTTTGAAATTCTATTATCATCACGGATTATCGAAGTTCCAGCAACACCACATTTTCTACGTGGTGGGTGTGAGGGAACATATCTACCGGTTGAATGGCTTTCACCTTGTATTTCTCATCGAGTAATTGCAAATCCCGTGCTTGAGTAGCAGGATTACAACTTACATACACAATCCGTTTCGGTTCGGCAAACAAGATGACATCAACTACATCCTGGTGCATACCGGCACGAGGAGGATCAGTAATGATTACATCCGGGCGTCCATGCTGATTGATGAAATCCTGCGTCAGTATATCCTTCATATCACCGGCATAAAACAATGCATTCTTGATATCATTGATTTCTGCATTTACCTTTGCGTCTTCGATAGCTTCCGGCACATATTCGATACCGATTACCTGGCGAGCCTGGCGTGATACGAAGTTGGCGATTGTTCCCGTTCCTGTATAGAGGTCATATACCAGTTCGTTGCCTGTTAATCCGGCAAATTCACGGGCTACTTTATATAAGTTATAAGCCTGTTCCGAGTTGGTCTGATAGAATGATTTCGGTCCTACTTTGAAACACAGTCCCTCCATTTCTTCAAAGATGTGATCTTTCCCTTTAAATACATGCACATCCAAATCATTGATTGTGTCGTTGCACTTATTATTAATAATGTATAGAAGAGAAGTGATTTCAGGGAAAGAGTCCGCTACGAACTGGAGTAACTGCTTGAACAGTTCCATTTCGTGATCTTCTGTAATCTTGCAAATGACGATTACCATCAGTTCGCCAGTTGAAGAGGTGCGTACAATCATATTCCGCAGCATACCTTCCTGTGTGCGCAGATTGATGAAAGAGTAATCGTGTTCGTAAGCGTAGTCACGTACAGCGTTGCGGATACGGTTGGATATATCATCCTGTAACCAGCATTTCTCAATAGCCAGCACCTTGTCAAAGGCTCCCGGAATGTGGAAACCCACCGCATTCATCTGGTCATACTTCACATCCTGACGAACTTCTTCGTTTGTCAACCAGCGTTTATTTGAGAAGGTGAATTCCAGTTTGTTCCTGTAGAATTCCGTCTTGTCAGAACCGAGAATTGGAGAAATTTCGGGAAGTTCGATTTTCCCGATACGTCTCAAATTATCTTCCACTTGCTTTTGCTTATATCTGATCTGCTCCGAATAGGGGAGCACTTGCCACTTGCAGCCACCGCATACGCCATAGTGTTGGCAGAAAGGAACAGCGCGATTGGGCGACAGCTCGTGAAACTTCACCGCTTCAGCTTCGGCATATTTATTCTTTTTACGCTTGATTTGCAGGTCTACGACATCACCCGGCACTACATAGGGAACAAAAATCACCAGGTCGTTTACTTTTGCGATGGCTTTTCCTTCGGCAGCCACATCCATGATTGTTACCTTCTCCAATAAGGGAAGCTCTTTTTTCTTTCTTGCCACTTTTACACCAGTCTAATAATTACTTTGCAAAAGTAGGTATTTTTTTTGGAAAAAATTCGGGTATACAGAAATATTCCGGATTGTAATGTCGAAATTGCATTTTGATAGAAAGTTTTTTCGCAAAAAGTTTTCAAGTTTGCGAAATATCCTTAGATTTGCGAACAGAAAAAAATCATAATGTAACTTTAAACACAATATTATGGATAAAAAAAGAGTTTATACCTTTGGTAATGGTCAGGCAGAAGGAAAGGCTGACATGAAGAATCTGCTCGGTGGTAAGGGAGCCAACCTTGCAGAAATGAATTTAATCGGAATTCCTGTCCCTCCCGGATTCACAATAACTACAGATGTTTGTACGGAATACAATACGTTAGGACGTGATAAAGTGGTTGAGCTACTGAAAGATGAAGTGGTAAAAGCGATCACTCACGTGGAAACGTTGATGAAATCTAAATTCGGTGACGTTGAAAATCCTTTGTTGGTGTCTGTACGTTCCGGTGCGCGCGCATCTATGCCGGGTATGATGGATACGATTCTGAACTTGGGATTGAATGACGAAGTGGTAGAAGGTATTATCCGTAAGACAGGTAATGCACGCTTTGCATGGGACTCTTATCGTCGTTTTGTGCAGATGTACGGTGACGTAGTATTGGGCATGAAGCCTACCAATAAAGATGATATCGACCCGTTCGAAGCAATCATTGAAGAGGTGAAGAAAGCGAAAGGGGTAGAACTGGATAACGAGTTGAAAGTGGAAGACTTGCAGGAACTCGTAAAGAAATTTAAAGCTGCCGTAAAGGAACAGACCGGAAAAGATTTCCCGACTGGTGCATACGAACAACTTTGGGGAGCTATATGTGCCGTATTTGATTCATGGATGAATGAACGCGCTATCCTTTACCGTAAGATGGAAAGTATACCTGATGAATGGGGTACAGCTGTCAATGTACAGGCTATGGTGTTCGGTAATATGGGTGAAACTTCGGCTACTGGTGTTTGTTTCTCACGTGATGCCGGTACGGGTGAAGACCTTTTCAATGGTGAATATCTGATTAACGCACAAGGTGAAGATGTAGTGGCCGGTATCCGTACTCCGCAACAGATCACCAAGATTGGTTCTCAACGTTGGGCTGTATTGGCTGGTGTGACCGAAGATGTTCGCGCAGCAAAGTTCCCTTCCATGGAAGAGGCAATGCCGGAAATCTATAAAGAATTAGATGCTCTCCAGACTAAACTGGAAAATCATTATAAAGATATGCAGGACATGGAGTTCACCGTACAAGAAGGTAAACTCTGGTTCCTTCAGACACGTAACGGTAAGCGTACAGGTGCTGCCATGGTGAAGATCGCTATGGATTTGCTCCGTCAGGGCATGATTGACGAAAAGACTGCTTTGATGCGCGTGGAACCGAATAAACTCGATGAATTGCTTCACCCTGTATTCGATAAGGATGCTTTGAAGAAAGCCAAAGTGTTGACTCGTGGTCTTCCGGCTTCTCCGGGTGCTGCAACCGGTCAGGTGGTGTTCTTTGCTGACGACGCTGCTGAATGGCATGCTGCCGGTAAACGTGTGGTAATGGTTCGTATCGAAACTTCTCCGGAAGACTTGGCCGGTATGGCAGTTGCCGAAGGTATTCTTACGGCTCGTGGCGGTATGACTTCTCATGCTGCTGTTGTGGCTCGTGGTATGGGTAAATGTTGTGTATCGGGTGCAGGTGCATTGAATATCGATTATAAAAACCGTACCGTAGAAATTGACGGTGTTGTGTTGAAAGAAGGCGATTATATTTCTCTGAACGGAAGTACAGGTGTAGTTTATAATGGTAAGGTAGAAACACAGGCTGCAGAACTTTCCGGTGACTTTGCCGAATTAATGACGCTGGCTGATAAGTATACTCGTCTGCAGGTACGTACAAATGCGGATACTCCTCATGATGCGGAAGTGGCTCGTAACTTCGGTGCAGTAGGTATTGGTCTTTGCCGTACGGAACACATGTTCTTCGAAGGTGAAAAGATCAAGGCAATGCGTGAAATGATTCTGGCGGAAAATGCAGAAGGACGTCGTAAAGCATTGGCTAAGATTCTTCCATACCAACAGGAAGACTTTAAGGGCATCTTTAAAGCAATGGCTGGTTGCCCGGTAACTGTTCGTTTGCTCGATCCTCCTTTGCATGAGTTCGTTCCTCATGATTTGAAGGGACAGCAGGAAATGGCAGATACTATGGGTGTGAGCCTGCAATATATCCAGCAACGTGTAGAATCATTGTGTGAGCATAACCCGATGTTGGGTCACCGTGGTTGCCGTCTGGGAAATACTTATCCTGAAATTACGCAGATGCAGACACGTGCCATCTTGGGTGCTGCACTCGAATTGAAGAAAGAAGGAGTGGAAACTCATCCGGAAATCATGGTTCCATTAACTGGTATCTTGTATGAATTCAAGGAGCAGGAAAATGTAATCCGTGCGGAAGCTAAGAAGTTGTTTGAGGAAGTAGGAGATAGCATTGACTTCAAAGTGGGTACAATGATCGAAATTCCGCGTGCCGCTTTGACTGCCGACCGTATCGCTTCTTCTGCCGAGTTCTTCTCATTCGGTACAAATGACTTAACGCAGATGACCTTCGGTTATTCTCGTGATGATATAGCTTCTTTCCTTCCTGTTTATCTGGAAAAGAAGATTTTGAAAGTAGACCCGTTCCAGGTTCTCGACCAGAATGGCGTGGGACAGTTGGTACGTATGGCTACAGAAAAGGGCCGTGCTATCCGTCCGGATCTGAAATGTGGTATTTGTGGTGAACATGGTGGTGAGCCTTCTTCAGTGAAGTTCTGTCACCGGGTAGGTTTGAACTACGTTAGTTGTTCTCCATTCAGAGTGCCGATTGCCAGATTGGCGGCGGCGCAGGCAGCAATAGAAGGATAGTCAAATACGCTGGTTAGGTACTTAACTATCTGATAAATAGACTGTAAATACTTGTGAAAGTATTTGCAGTCTATTTTATTTTATGCCTGTTGGGTATTGATGTCCGTTTACCACCCAATATTTATTTGGTATTTATTATAAAAAACTAACTAAATGTTTGTTTAATCATAAAAACAGCTTTACATTTGCACCCCAGAAATCGACCGAATTGGGGTCTAACGTTTAATTTAAAAAAACAAAGAAAATGAAAAAGGGTTTATTATTGGTAGTTGTAATGTTAGCAACTATCGCTGTAAAAGCACAAGACATTTACGTAGGCGGATCTTTGAACGTTTGGCGTAACAGCACAGGCAACACTACTTCTTTTAAAGTTGCTCCGGAAGTTGGATACAACTTTAATGAAACATGGGCATTGGGTGCTGAATTGGATTATTCACATAATTATAATGGTGGACTAACAAAAAATTCAGTAATTGTTGCTCCATACATTCGTTGGTCTTACTGTGAAACCGGTGCGGTTCGCCTGTTTCTGGACGGAACTGCTGCTCTCGGCTTCGTGAAGGTTAAAGACGGAGACACTACTAAAGCCGGACAAGTGGGACTTAGACCGGGTATTGCTGTTAAATTGAACGATCACTTCTCTTTCATTGCCAAGTATGGTTTCCTGGGATATCGTAGAAATATAAATACGCTTGGAGATTCTTTTGGTCTTGAACTTACTAGTGAAGATCTTTCAATTGGTTTCCATTACGCATTCTAATAAGAAGAAAACAAATCAACAAATTAGGAAAGGGAGTTCTCAAAAATAGGGAATTCCCTTTTTTTATGTATAATCTCTATAAATTGCGCACTTGTTAACGAAAAAGTTGTTTAATACAAATTACAATTATACATTTGTATTGTTAAACAATGAGGTTAATAGAAACCTTTAGTATTAATTTAAAACTTTAAAATTATGAAGAAGAGTGTTTTGTTTGTTTTATTTGCACTGATTTCAGTGGCAGGTTTCTCTCAAATTACAGGTTGGAATGCCAAAGTAGGTATGAACTTTAGTAATTACACCGGTGATCTTGATCTGAATGCAAAGGTTGGATTCAAACTTGGTGGAGGTTTTGAATATGCTTTTACTGATACATGGTCACTGCAACCTTCATTATTCTTAACTAGTAAAGGTGCAAAGAAAGATGGCAATAGCATTAATGCAATGTATTTGGAATTGCCAGTAATGGCTGCTGCACGTTTCAATGTAGCAGATAATACTAATCTGGTGGTGAATGCAGGTCCTTATTTTGCTTGTGGTATTGCCGGTAAAACAAAGTTTGACTTAGGTAATGACACAGAACGTAAAGTCGACACTTTTGGTGATGATGCTTTGAAGCGTTTTGATGCAGGTCTTGGTGTAGGAGTTGCATTGGAATTTGGTAGAATCATTGCAGGCTTGGATGGTCAATTTGGTCTGGTTGATGTGGAAAAAGTTGGTAATCCTAAAAACATGAACTTCTCTATTATCGTGGGATATAAGTTCTGATAAGAAAACACCGAAAATACAGAAAGCCGTTGCGGAAGACAATTCGCGGCGGCTTTTTTATTTTATGATTGAGAAAGTCATTTCCTTTATTGGATATACAATAGGAATGTACAGTCAGTTTACTATCGGCTTTTTATTAATCTGATAGCTTTTTCAACTTTTTAAAGTGCTCGATTACGGCTAAATAGTTCTGATCCTGACAGGCGTCGAATTTGTTCCAAAGATCTCCTAATACGACAGCTCCTCCGAAACCGAAATCTTTAATCTCCAGCAAATTATCTTCATTGATACCTCCCAATGCCATCACTTTCGAATCGATAATTTTGGCTCTTTGTGCTTCACGCAATTCTTCGGCAGTATATGTTGAATAGTAATTCACTTTAGAGATACTATCATAAATAGGACTCATAAAAACATAGTCGTAAAAATGCTTTCTGTTTTTTACCTCCTCCACTGAATGGCACGAACAGCTGATGTGACCATAATAATCATGCGGCTCTTTGGGATTACGTGCATTCAGGTGGATCCCCATCAGATTAAATTCTTCTTTCAAATAGAAATGTTCATGCGTGACGATACGGCGGTGATATTTATCCGGAATAAGTGTCAATAGCCGTTCCGAATACATAGCCGGAGTTTCCGGCTTCCTAAGATGTAGGACATCCAGCCCCTCTTCGAAAAGAGCGGTAATAATCTTATCTTCTTCGACGAAGAAGGTAGGGGTGGTAACTACAATTAGTTTCATTTCTTTTGTTAAAATTGGATTGCTTAGCAAAGTTACTAATTAACTATGTCAGAAACCAACCTTTATAGTGAAAATTTGTTAGATTGCCATGTCCGCAGGTCGATTGTCCATAGTTCGCCGGCTAAAACATCTCCAAAATCACAGATTATTTTCAGCACTTCCGTAGCTTCAACGCTTCCTACAATAGCAGGAGTAACTCCCATCACACCTTTGGGCGGAGGAGGCATTCGTTGCATTTCTTCTTCATCAGGATAAAGATCCCGGTAGTTCTTTTTCTGGTTTCCATAGTTGAATACAGAAACCTGTCCTTCAAAGCCGCAGATAGCACCATATACGTATGGCTTTTTCTGTTCAATGCAGATATCGTTAATCAGGTAGCGGGTGGCAAAGTTATCACAGCCGTCGACTACTATATCATATTCCTGAATGATATGATAAGCATTTTCTTTCGTCAACCGGGTAGAGTAGGGATGTATTCTGATCTCGCTGTTGAGAGCGGAGAGCCGTTCCGCTGCACAGATAGCTTTCGGTTTGCCCAATTCTTTTTCGGAATAGAGAACTTGTCGTTGCAGGTTAGTGATGCTTACCAAATCGTCATCTACCAGTCCGAGACATCCCACACCGGCGCCTGCTAGGTAGAGAGCGATGGGAGAGCCTAGCCCTCCCACACCTACAATAAGCACTTTGGCTTCCTGCAGTTTCTTCTGACCTTCTTCTCCGATTTCGGGAAGTATGATTTGTCTATCGTATCGCATCTGCCTATCTTTTAAAATCAAAAGACTGATCCCAATCTTTCCAAACTGGTTCGCGACCTAGTTTCTTCAAGTCACGTTCCACTTCAACCGCCTTTCGCTCATCACTTACGTGAAATTGTTCCAGGGTTTGAGGATAACTGTAATATCCTCCCGGTTCAGTTTTACTCTCCGCACTCATGGTTGTAACACCGAGCGTTGCCATGTGATTTCGGATTTCTGCACTTTCACGGGTGGAATAGGAGATGTCTACGTCGTGGTCGAAGATTCGCATCGCGAATGTAAGTTGAGCCAGTTCCCGGTCGTTCATGACTACATTCGGTTGGAAGCCGCCATTTTCAGACGGGCGCATACGTGGGAAATTTACGCTGTATTTCGTTTTCCAGTAATGCTTTTGCAAATAACGTAGATGATAAGCCATCATCGTTACGTCTGTCCGCCATTCTTCCAGACCGATCAGGACACCCATGCCAATCTTATGTACACCTGCCTGTCCCATACGGTCGAAGCCGTCTACACGCCATTCGAATTTAGACTTCATGCCTCTCGGATGATATGTCTTGTAATTTGCTTTATGGTAAGTCTCTTGAAAACAGATCACTCCATTCAGACCATGATTAGTCAGTTCCTGATATTCTTCTGCTTTAAGGGGCATTACTTCAATTTGCAGGTTGCTGAAATAAGGTTTTGCCAAATCCAGCGCCCGGGCAATGTAGGGAACACCTGCTGCGGCAGGGTTTTCACCGGTTACGAGCAGTAGATTTTCAAAAGGAGCCAGTCGTTTGATGGCTTTGTATTCGTTGACAATCTCTTCCTCTGTCAGTATCGTTCTCTTCATCGGATTGCTGATGTGGAAACCGCAATAGACACAGGAGTTGGTACATGAATTAGTCAGGTAGAGTGGTACGAACATGGAGATAGTCTTACCGAACCGTTCCATCGTATATTTCTGACTAAGGCGTGCCATCACTTCCAGATAAGGAGTGGCGGCAGGTGAAATCAGCGCCATAAAGTCGTTGACATCCAGATGCTCTTTTTTACCCAATGCACGGCGTACGTCGGCATCTGTTTTGGAATAGATGGCTTTTGTCGTCTCTTCCCAGGATATTTTTTCTAATTCGTCGGAGAACATTCTTATTAAATTGAGAATTAAAAATTGAAAATTGAAATGAGGGGAGGGCAGGTTCGGTCAGTGGGCTGACTTTCTGTTTCTCCCCACTCATTATTTGTTGGTTTTAGCGCTTTTCTTTAAATCGCGTGACAATCTCATTGCACAGAAATTAGGTCCGCACATCGTACAATATTCTCCATCGATATGATGTCCTGCACGAAAATAGGTCTGCGCCCGCTCCGGGTCGAGAGACAGGTCGAACTGATCTTTCCAGCGGAACTCATAGCGAGCTTTACTCAATGCGTTGTCTCGTACCTGTGCACCCGGGTGTCCTTTTGCCAGGTCAGCGGCATGAGCGGCTATCTTGTAGGTAATGACTCCTACGCGTACGTCCTCTTTGTCGGGTAAGGCAAGGTGTTCTTTCGGAGTGACATAACAAAGCATAGCCGTACCCAGCCATCCGATTTGTGCGGCACCGATAGCAGAAGTGATATGGTCGTATCCGGGAGCAATATCCGTCACCAACGGGCCGAGTGTATAGAATGGGGCGTCATGGCATTTTTCAATCTGACGTTCCATGTTCTCTTTGATTTTATGCATCGGAACGTGTCCGGGGCCTTCAATAAATGCCTGAACATTCTTATCCCAGGCACGAAGCACTAATTCTCCCATGGTATCCAGTTCGGCGAACTGCGCTTCATCGTTCGCATCGTAGATAGAACCCGGACGAAGTCCGTCGCCTAAAGAAACGGCTACATCATATTGTGCCAGGATATCACAAATATCATCAAAGTGATCGTATAAGAAACTTTCCTGATCGTGTACGAGACACCATTTACTCATTATGCTTCCTCCACGGCTGACAATACCGCACAACCGCTTATCGGCAAGATGAACATTATGGCGGCGGATCCCTGCATGAATGGTGAAGTAATCTACACCTTGTTCACATTGTTCAATCAATGTATCCCGGTAGATTTCCCAGGTGAGGTCTTCCACTATGCCGTTCACCTTTTCAAGTGCCTGATAAATAGGAACCGTGCCGACGGGTACGGGACAATTACGGATAATCCATTCGCGTGTTTCATGGATATTTTCTCCTGTGGAAAGATCCATCAAGGTATCGCCACCCCATTTGCAGCTCCACAATGCTTTCTCCACTTCTTCATCTATGCTTGAGGTAGTAGCCGAATTTCCGATATTCGTATTGATTTTCACAAGGAAGTTGCGTCCGATAATCATCGGTTCAGCTTCTGGGTGGTTGATATTGGCCGGTAATACAGCACGTCCTTCTGCAATCTCCTGACGGACAAATTCTGGAGTAATGTGGGTCTTAATTCCCAATTCCTCGCAATTCATGTTCTCGCGGATTGCTACATATTCCATTTCAGGGGTGATAATCCCTCTTTTGGCGTATGCCATTTGAGTGATTGCTTCTCCTTTTTTAGCGCGATAGGGCAGAGCGATGTGCTCGAAACGTAAGTGATCGAGACTTTTATCGTCCCTTCTCATTTGTCCGTATTCCGAAGTAATTTCGGGAAGTTGTTCCACATCACCACGGCCTACAATCCATTCTTCACGCATACGGGGCAGTCCTTTTTTAAGATCAATGCTCATATCTGCATCGCTGAACGGTCCGCTGGTATCATATACATATATCTCCGGGTTCGGTGTTGCTATCTTTTCTTCGCCTTCAAAGCTGACACTGGGCACTTGTTCCACTTTCCGCATCGCTACACGGATATTCGGATAAAGTTTACCGGGTAAATAGACTTTCTGCGAGCGGGGGAATTTTATTTTTTGTTCCATAGTTTATTCGTTTTTAATCAAGAAAAGCCGTTAGAGGTGAACTTGCTTCTGCCACGAAGTCGACGGCTTGTAATCCTAATCCTGCTTCGTAAGCCTGTCTTCCGGCTTCTGTAGCCGCTTTGAATGCTTTTGCCATTTCTACCGGATTTCCGGCAACGGCTATTGCGGTATTAACTAATACAGCGGAAGCTCCCAGTTCCATTGCTTCGGCAGCATGACTGGGTGCACCGATACCCGCATCTACGACTACCGGGATACCTGCCTGTTCGATAATGATTTGCAGGAATTCTTTGGTCTGCAATCCTTTATTGGTACCGATTGGTGCACCGAGCGGCATAACGGTAGCTGCGCCCGCTTCTTCCAGACGTTTGCAGAGTACAGGGTCAGCCTGACAATAAGGCAACACGATAAAACCCAGTTTTACCAGTTCTTCCGTAGCTTTCAGTGTCTCGATAGAGTCAGGGAGCAGATAGCGTGGGTCCGGGTGAATTTCCAGTTTCAGCCAGTTTGTTCCAAAGGCTTCACGAGCCAACTGTGCTGCAAAAACAGCCTCTTCTGCATTACGTACACCGGAAGTATTGGGCAATAGCTGAATATTCGGATGAATAATATGTTTCAGCATGTCATCCTCTTTGTTGTCCATGTCGATTCGTTTCATGGCAACAGTAACCATTTCCGTGCCTGAAGCCAGAATAGCTTGTTCCATTACTTCATTGGAATTGAATTTTCCTGTTCCCAGGAAAAGACGGGAGTTAAATTCGCGTCCCGCAATTACTAACTTTTCCATTCTATATATATTATAAATTAAATTACTGATTGTACATCATTGCTTTACGCATGATTCAGGATTCTACGTGTTTCTTCTATCGGATTATCCGCTCCGAGAATGGTTCCCGACAGGGCTATCCCGTTTACTCCTGTGTGAAGTATGGCAGGAATATCCTCATAAGTGATTCCTCCAATCGCTACTACGGGGATTTCGATATTCGCCTCTTTCATCTGTGAAAGGATGGAGGAATAGCCTTCCAATCCCAGTACAGGGCTTAAATTCTTTTTAGTGGTAGTAAACCGGAAAGGACCGATGCCAAGGTAATCGGCACCGGCACGATAGTGCTGTACAACATCTTCGAATGTATTTGCAGTGCCGCCGATAATGAAAGCCTCTCCAAGAATTTGGCGGGCCTGGTCGATAGGCATATCCTTTTTGCCCAGATGCACACCGTCCACTTCCAGCTTTCGCGCCAGTTCAACGTGATCGTCCAGAACCAAAATTGCTTCGTGCTCTTTACAAAGCGGTTTCAGTTGCAGGGCTACTGCCTCCACTTCTTCGAGAGGAGCCTCTTTCATGCGTAGTTGGATCCATTTGCACCCGCCTTCGAGTGCCATACGTGCCGATTCGAGGTACGAGTACCGTTCGGTCTGATGCGTGATAAATTGTAGACTGACCATTCCCTTATCCTCCGCAAGCAGCTTTGATAATCACCAGGTTATCGTTCTCATGCAATATGAAACCCTCCCATTCGGTACGGGGAATCATTTTGTTGTTTACGGCGATAGCAATGCCTTGAACCGGAAGTTCGAGCTGTGCTGTCAGTTGTGTAAGGGTAGAGTCGGGAGTAATTTCCACCTCTTTGTTGTTCACTTGTACTTTCATTGTCCTATCAGAATAAATAAGTTGAAAGTAAATACAAAGAGCGTGCTTGAATGGAAAGGCGATAAGAAGAAACACAATCCCTACGTCAGTACTAACTGCCTCAGGTTCCTAGGGTATAATCTCAGCCCCTCATGGGGCACCCCTTTGTCTTTACGGGGACAAAGTAAGTGAAAAAGAAACAGAAAAACACTAAATCATTCGATTTTTTTTCATTTTTCTGTTGATTCCTGTTTTTTGATAGGATGAGAAAAGATAAATCGGGCGCCATTTTTGTAATTCTTGTCAATCCAGATATCACCTCCCATATATTGGATGGTCAGTTTGCAGATAGCCAGTCCCAATCCTGTACCCTGTACGAACTCGTTCAGCTTTTCGAAACGTTGGAATACCAGCTCCTGTTTATCTTCGGGGATTCCGGTGCCGGTATCAGTTACCGAGAACAGCATACATTGCTTTTTTTCGTCCACTTCATAATCCAGCGTAATACTTCCTCCGGCAGGAGTGAATTTCAAGGCATTGTTCAGCAGATTGATAATAATCTGCTGCAGGCGCAAGGGATCTGTGTAGAGCATGTAAGGCTCTTTAGGCATTTGCAGTTTAATGTCTACATCCATTGTCTTGTTCCGGTTGGTCAGAGTAATCATATTCTGGCAATGGTTCACCAGCTCACACCATTCATAGTTGAATTGCAGTTTTCCTGATTCCAGGCGTGATATATCCAGTACATCACTAATCAGTTGGAGCAACAGATTGGAGTTGGTCTGGACAATATCTGCGTATTCTTTCAGTTCGTTATTCTGCTCTACCGAACCGATAATCAGACTGGAGAAACCGACAATAGCATTTAGCGGAGTCCGTATCTCGTGGCTCATATTCGAAACAAAGGCACTTTTCAGTTGGTTAGCTTCTTCGGCGCGCTCTTTAGCATCACGCAATTCGACTTCAGACTCTTCCAACTTCTTTTTATCTTCCCGTAGTTGTTTCGTAGTTCTTTCAAGGTGATTCTTCAGGATTTTAGTCCGGTAATAGTAATACAGCGAAATCATTAGACTTCCTACTAATACGAGAAATATAATCAGGATGAATTGTACTTCTGTCTTATAGGCCACAAAGAACGGGATGGGCTGATTGATTACCATTGAGTTAACAGGTAACTTCTTGTTTTCAAATCCCCATTCCTTTAGTTTCTTCGCATCAAATTTATATCTGTTGGGTAAGATATTGATACTGCTGATATCAGTTTCCTTCTTGGTCTAAAAAGCGGTAGGCATATTCTCCCATGCTTTGTCCCACTCTTCATATTGCGGGACATATCCTCCGATAGCCCAGTAACCTATTGCAGTGGAAGTCATGCTGAACATAGGCAGGAGAGGATTGGCTTTGGAAAAAGCATAAACGGAGTTATTCATGTAAGTAATACCCCGGTTATCGATTCTCCAGATGCCAAGCAACATGACTGTGTTTCTGGGAAGATTGCGCAATTGACTGGCAGCCATATCGAGTGTATGGATGCGGCCATCGACGTAGGTGATAGACAACTGTGGGAAATGTTGCAGGTTTTCTTGAACCATGCCAGTTCGGCAAGTCCGTTGTATGTTATCCGATACAAATACAAGGTGTTCTGTTTCCGGATAGAAATCCTGTATCATTTCAATATCTTTTTTAATGTCATATTCGTATGTGCTACAATATCTTACGTTGTATTCCTTCATGCGTTCCATTAAGTTAATGCTTTTGGATTATAGCTTCGGATGTCGGTCGAATCCTCCGGAATACGTATTCCGTTGCGTGATGCCATTGCACAGAAAACAGGAAGCTGCTTGTACTTTCATCTTCGAGATGGAGGAAACTGCTCCATGCTTCACCACCCAGAGAATAACTAATTTGGCTTTCTTGATGTTTGTCCAGAATATCGGTCAATTTTTCCATTGATGCGCCTGCGTTAAGTCTCTGTTGCATCATATTTTCTACCATGGTCGAATATCTTCCTCCCAATTGGGTGTGGTCTCTATAAATGTGCTGATGTTATCGTAGGTATATTTAGTGTCAGAATTATAAGAGGTGATAAACAGGATTTCTTCCTCAGATTCTTCTGTGGTGGCAGCATTGCCGAAAAGGGGGAGGAAAAGGAGTACAGCAATGGAGACAATAAATCGTATTTTTTTTTTATACAGTATCATAATTGTTTGTTATGTTGTTTTATGAGTTGCAAAAATACAACTAATGCATCTGATATACAATAAAAGTCTGTTTCTTTTAATCTAAA
>SCPN01001048.1_pt1 | contig 19278 bp, 22 predicted proteins | sample 6106831 | NCBI WGS metagenome assembly SCPN01 (sample SAMN10720447, study PRJNA508395) | human gut metagenome | isolation source: Participant 1, 0 month
GAACTCTTCACACTATCCCAATCTATTCCAAATGCTTCTATAATTCCTTTAAATACAGTTTCATCATTCAAGACATCTATATCCGGAACAAGTTTTACACAAATATTAAGTGAAAGTAACGCTTTAATAATTTTTGCCATTCTGTGTTTGCCACCGCAATGAACAAATAACGTTTCAGAATACATTCCTTCTGACTGCTTAATATTATTATCAATAATTGAATACATTTTGCAATCAGAATCACTCTCACATAATACAACTTCTTTATGAAATAAGCTCGACATAATATTAGAATATTTCAAAAGAGGATCATTCCAAATTTCATTAAATCTATCATTTTCTAATACGGAGAAATTATTTGAATCCTCTTCACGAGTTATTCTCACAATCTTAACTCTTCCAGGGCAAACATCCAGAAGACCTTTTATTACCTCTTCACTATGAGTCGAAATAAAAGCTTGTTGTTTTTCTTGCAAAGTCTGTCCAATTATTCTACCCATAATATTAGCCTGGGGTGGATGCAAAAAAGATTCCGGTTCATCAATCAAAAAGGTACAATAATAATCTATCATTAGGTATAATAATATACCTGTAAAACTTTTAATGCCATCTCCTTGACTTTGAACCTGCTTATATGTATCCAACACCTCTGCATAAGCTTCCTGTCTTTCTTGTTCATCAGAAAACTCGTTTTCAAATTTTACTGCATCTCCTATACACAAAGGGATATTTCCACCATTGTATATTGGAATGAATTTCCTTACCGAATGCCTTTTTAAAATTGTCGCTCAGCCACTTTCTGTAAGTTCTGTCAAATGCCGCATAATGAATAGGATTACTCTTTGCTGCCTTACGTGTTATCAATGGTGCTGGATTGCTGATTGTAAGTCTTTTTAATGTATCTAAATATGTAACAAATAGTGGTCTAGTACTACCGAAATATTTATTTGTTCTATAATTTGATATCGTATGTGATGCAATGTTATAGCCCAACCCTGAATAATTTTTATAGCCTCCATGGTCATCTACTGTGGAAACTGTATCTAAAAAATCCGTTATACTTCCACTCCGTTTTATTATTTCAATGTCTTTTACAACAGTGGTTGTTTTTTTGCTATCGCATAACTCATAAATGTCTTTCAAGGATTGACTTTTTCCCGCGTTATTCGGACCTACGAATACAACAATATCATTTTCTTTTATCGATATCTCAAGCCCATTATTAAAAACAAGTTTCGAAATATAGCCACCCATTTTTTCTTCACCTGTTAGCACAACATTTTCTTCACCTATTGTAGTCGTATTATCCATTATAAGTCTCTCCTTTCCACCATAATATCTCTACACCATCCCAAAATACTCCAACGCATCCTTAATCGCCTTTTCCTTATCCTCCGGACACTGTGGTTGTTTCGCATCTTCTGACTTAGGCTTGTTATAGTTCTCCCTCTCAATAATACCGCACTTTCTCTTCACCTGTGCAATATAAAGATTCGTTACCTGCAAACCATGTTTCTCCAACACATAAGCTTTTATCTCTTCATAAGTCGCCTTACTCTCCGCAGATGTCAAATCCAGTTCATCCATATCCAGTCTCACATTTACATGATGCTTCGCTTCGTGGAGTTTGGACAATAAACATACTGTCTCAAGTGTTGGAAACTTTTCCAAGGTAACAGTATGCTCATCAGACTTCTCTTTATCCAAAGAAATACCATCAACTCGAACTACTTCCTTGCCATCTCTAAGAATCGGTACCGGAAATTGAAATCTGATATTTCTAATCAATTTACCATCTTCTCGTCTTTCTGGAATATATCAATACGCTCAATAAATTGCCATAAACTGTTTCTTTTCAGCATCCATTACATTCTGCATATAATTCATTAAAGCGTTCAAAAAGCCGTATATGCTGTCAGCATCAATCTGATTTTTCTTAAGTTCATATACCTGAGACTTCAAATCTGCGATTGCCTCTTCCACTTCATCTATTTTATCATATTGGATATCTAATCGTCTCTGTAAATCTGAAATTTTTTTATCGTAATGAATATCTGTAACATCCAGATTATCCATCTGCTGTTCAAGACGTGTTTTAATTGTCTCTGCCTGATGGAGATTTGCGTTTAATACAGATAACTGCTTTTCCAGATCAGAAGTATCAACTGTTGCCCCGATTCTGTCTTGAATGGCATCCTTGAATTTTCCTTCCCTAGTCATTGCCGTAATCAATTTTGCAAACACATCATCAATTTGAGACTTTTCAATGTTACATCGAAAAGTACATTTATGTCCTGTGGCATTTACTGTATTCTTGCAATAGTAGTAATATCTGGTTTTCTTATCTTTCCGCCCTGCTTTTGCAATGTTGCCATACATTCCTTTTCCACAACATGGACATTTCAATATTCCTGACAAAATATGTGCATGCTCGGATCATAGAATCTTTTCTCTTCTGTAATTATTTTTAGAGCGTTTCTCTGTGCAAGATTCCAGTCCTCTTCAGAAATAATAGCTTCATGGATTCCCTCATATACAGGGAACTCCGATTGTTCCACTACATGCGTTTCATTACGGGTTCCTGTTTTCTTTTCGGTGCGCCTACGTCCGTATGCTATCTTCCCCATATACACCGGGTTATCAATAATCTTTTTGATAAAACTTGATGAGAAACCTGGGATTGTTCCGTTTTGACGTAATTTCTTTGTATAACCATGATTATTCAAATAATTGGCAACGCCATTAATTCCATCATTAGTATGAATATACCGATCAAAAATCATTTGAATAATTTCCACTTCATCCTCTGCAATGACAAGTTCTCCATTTTCCAGCTTATATCCATAAGGTGCAAATCCACCGTTCCATTTCCCTTCTCTGGCTTTTTGCTCACGTCCGGCCATCGTCTGTACTCTTATGTTCTCACGTTCCATCTCTGCTACAGCAGCAATAATAGATATAAGCAGTTTACCGGCTTCTTTTGAGCTGTCAGTTCCATCTTCTACACAGATAAGATTAACACCATAATCCTGCATAAGCTGTAAAGAGCTGAGCACATCCGCTGCATTTCTGCCAAATCGTTACAATTTGAATACAAGGACGAAATCAACTCCGTCCTTGCCATCTTCAATATCATTCAGCATCCGCATAAATTCCTGACGACCTTTTATATTCTTACCGGAATGTCCTTCATCAGAATATTCTCCTACAATCTCCATATCTTGAAAATCTGCATATTTTCTTAGTCTTTCTGTTGCATCGAACATCCATCAACCCTGGATGGCTGTAGACTTGCCACGAGTCATATGTAACATCTTGTTTTCTTCTTCAATAGTCTCACACTACTGTATTATTCATTTGTCAACTTTCCAGACTGCTCTGCAAGCTTTTTCTCTTCTCTCTTCACTCTACGTTCCAATTTCTTAATATCTTCCGATGCCGGTAAATTTTCTGGTTTAATTCCTCTTTGTCCAAGCATGTCTCTAACAGAAGTATTATTTTCCACATGTTCAACAGTGATTGCAAATTCTCCTTGCAAATCCTTTTCTTCAACATTATAATTTGTCATTTCAGTTGCAAGATTTTTTTTTTTTTTTGCAGCAATGGTAAGTGTTGGCAGGAAATCCGCAAGTGGTCTTTTATCCTGTACTCCCAAACGTTCTTTCATCTGTTTCGTGGTAAATCCACCAAATAAAGCCTGATCTCCTTTAGACCGGATACGACCAAATCCAGCATCATCTACTCCACGTTCATAAATATTTTGAGACAATCTTTTTTCCGATTCCCTTAATTTTCCTCTTGCCTCTGTTCTTTCGATATAAGAAATCCTTTCTTCAATCAATTCCTGTTTTCTAGTCTGAACCGCAAAATAGCTTTGTGCAAAAGCAATCTGCTCCTTTCGTGGATCTCCATTTTCAGCAATAAGATAACATGCATAACGAGTAAGCATATAATCCTCAACTTCACGAAGTGCACCGTTTCCAACTTCAATTGTATTGTTAATTCTTGAAAAATGATCTTCTGCTACGTTTCCATTATTCTCACATGAAATCATTGCTTTATTTATTGCATTATCAAAATTTCTCCATTGAACATAATCCAATAATTTCATTAGTTCTCTTGCATACCAATACTCAATGCCATCCGCTTCATGTCGGATATCATCAAATTTTCTTCTGTACAATTCAATTATTCTCTTTTCCATTCAAATTTCCTCTTATGAACATATTGCTGACGCCAGCAATATGTTTTTTACTATTAATTTCTTCAATTACTCTATCACATTCTCCTTTGTGTCTCTTTCATCTTGCATTGGCCGCCTTATACCTGTATATCGTCCTCTCGCTGACATTATTTCGTTTTGCAATCTCTATCATAGCCATGTTACCGTTCTCATAGCAATCAACAAAATCATTGTAGATTGCCATCCATTTTGCATTGTGCTTCTGCCTTCCACTTAATTTACGGTTTTTATAATATTCCAGTTCTTCGCGTAACTCGGCGTTTTCATTTTCTAATTCTTCAATTCTTTTTAATGCTTCCTCGAGTGTTATAACCTTCTCCACTTCATTGTTCCTCCGTTCATGTCATTTTCGTTTTGTCTATATTATATATTGCTAATTAGTATTAGTCAATTTGATTTTGTCATACAGGAAGACTTTTCATATTCATCATGCAAATAAAATACCGCTGATATCTTTTGCAAGCTATGTCTTTCCATAGACTCTCTGCCTGAATATTCCTAATCCACTCGTCTAGATTCCATTTCCTTTCTGTCTTTAAAGTTTCATCCATATTTTAGAATCAGGGATGTTATTACATCTGCACATCCTCAAAAGCAGCATTCTCTTTTGCATCTTCATAATACTTCTTTCTCATTGCTGCTCCCCTTTCCGAATATAATTTGTTTTGGCAGCCAATTTGAATTATCTGCTTTGAGCAAATCATAAACATAAATCTTATTTGGCTTTCCCAATCCCTGGTGTCTTCGGTAAATCAAGCCATGCTCCTCCAGCTCCTTCAACATTTTAGTGCCAACCTTTCTTGTTATCTCCTAGGTTCAATAGATCTATAATTTCTCTTGATTGTAAAATGATATAGGTAATCTATACTATCACGCTACGCGGGCACCCCATTGAGTCTGAAGCCACCTCAGCGATCCGGCAGCGCCCGTTATAATACTCGCCGTATCTGTCATGTCTCTGAACATGTCTTCCTTAAAAAATCTCTTAGGTATCCTGTAAAACTTATAATCAAAAGTTATACTTCCACCACCGTTTATCCTCTTTCATCTTCAATTTCGCTACTTTATGCGAAGCAGTGCCCCGGTATATACCCGGCGCATTTTTGCTTGTTGGGGAAAATGCCCCAATCCCCTCGAACTGCGGATAAACCGCAGAGCCACGCTAACGCTTTTTTATCAATTCACTTTTTCTTTTTTGGTTCTTCCTCATATAAATAAATAACTGCTTCAAGTGCCTTTTTTAGAAGCTCTGTTTGCTCATTATTCATCTTTTTTATTTCTGCAAGATCCTCTTCTGGATACAGCTTCCCCGTTTCATTTGCTTTCTCTAGCGGTACTGTAACAACATTTCATCTCCTGGAACTGGATTTGGATATAAGGGACGTGCTTCAGCTTTGACTTCATAGTTGCGGCAGTGGGCGGTTTCCGTCAAGCTCGCAAGTCCAAAGCCAGTTTCGCAAACTTCGCTAACCGTTCAGATCGAAATAGCCTTGCCACAAGGTCGGTATCATATCCCCTTTACTCCGCAGCTGAAGCAGAAAAAATAGTCCTCATTCAGCTTCAAGCTCGGATGCCTGTCGTTGTGGAACGAACAGCAAGCCATACCGTTGCGGTTGACATTCAGCCCGTAGTGTTTGGCGGCTTGCTTTACGCTGATTGCCGCCTTGATGGTTTCATAGATTGTCATAGAAAAACCTCCGTTCATAGTATTCAGAAAACACGAAACACCCGCCGTGATTGGCAGGTATTTGACGCTTTCTTATGTAGAAGTTATGCCGGATTTTAAAAACAGGCTAATGACAGGACAACTCTTATCTGAGGACGTAGATTTCTTCGGCTACTTTACATGATATAATTAGAAAAATGAAAAAACAGGACAGGAAGGCAAGCATGAACCAAGAATTGATGACTTTGGATTTTTGGCAGGATACGGTCATATATGAGGGCAAAACATTTCCTGTCGGTACGCTTGCCTGTGATGCACTGAATGTCCCTGCGGATACCATTGCAAAGGCGAACGAGCAAGGCGAGAAAATCAATCTGCTGCTCGGAACATTAAACGCCGGACAGGATGCTTGTGCACTCTGTCCTATGGCAAGGGAAGCTACTCTGGCGATGCTGGATATTCTCAGCGAAACCCCGCCATTCTCTTATATGGACATATCAAAGCACAGAGAACGGATAGAAAGGGTCTTTACTGCGGACAATGCACTGAAATATGTGGAGTTTGCCACAAAAGCCGCAACCAATTCTTTGCAATTTGAAGAAATCCAGAACTATGCCGAAGCAATCACGCTCCAGCGCTATACCGCCGTATGCGGGCATCTGGCCTACTCCCTTGGGGAATACCAAACGGCCATGCTTGATTTTGCAGAAAAATCGGATTGCAACGAAGCAGACCGCACCGCAGAGGGATTTGCCAGAATGTTCGGCAGCTATTTCACGCCGGAGTTCTCCATCGCTGAGGGCAATACCTGGATGTCTGTCGCAAATAACTCTGTTCAGTATGTGGCAACCATCCGTCCCGGCGAAAAAGTTGCGAAGCTGGTCAAGCGGATGCACTATGTATCCTTTGTGGGGATGTTCCGGTCTGATCTCTTTGAGGGCCTGTGTGTTGGTCATGCACCGAAGAAATGCAAAATCTGCGGAAAGTGGTTTCTGACCACCAACGCAAGGCACACCAAATACTGCGGCGGCTATGCACCGGGGGACAAGCTGCACCGCACCTGTCGGCAGATCGGCAACCTGAAAAGCAGAGAACAACGGGAGCTTCGGACGATCATCCGGTGAAACAGATTTATGAGAAACGGCTGAACACCATAAACCGCTATGTGAAGCGTGGTACTCTGGACGCTGATCTTGCAGAGGTTATGAAAAGGCTGGCAAAGGATAAAATGCTTCGAGCGCTGAGCAATGTCGCCTATGCCAAAGGTGATTACGAAAAAGAGATGGGACAGGCGGCTTTGCTAAATGAGAGCCTGAATTATAGGAACACTTAAACTCGGAGGGTTATACGAATGTTAGAATTAACGAAAGAACAAATGGAGGTTATTCAAAAAGCTATTTCAAAGAAGGCTGAAGAAAGTGTACAGGAATTTGATAAAGAATTAGATATTGTTGTGAGCAAGCTATCAACAGAAGGGTGGACTTTACCCGCAGAATTAAATATTTACGCAGTCAAAACAATAGCAAACACAAACAAATTGGATGATATCAATGCATTTTTGAAATGGTTTTTTACAATAGAAGATTTTCAGAAAACCAAAGATATGGTGAACGGAATCAAAGCATCTCCCATTAAAGAAGGACTGAAAAATCTCACAGACCAGTGCTGGCAAGCATTTCAAAATAAATTGTATGCTGTTTGTGCAACATCGCTACTCTCGGTTATCGAGGGTATTCTGTCAGAATTTAGCGATGACAAGCAAGATGTAAGGATGATGAAGGTTTGTCAAAAGAAGGTCGATACCTTCCCGTCAACAGGAAGTACAATTCAAAAACATGTATGGATTTCTTATAACAACTTCATCCGAAATCTGTATCAAAAAAGCGATTTCTCTGCCGATGAACCTGAAACGATAAATAGGCATTGGCTATTACATGGAAGATCGGATTTTGAAATTGACGAGATGGATTGCATCCGTCTCTTTAATGCAGTTCAAAGCCTATGTATGATTGTAAAAGTAGAAGCAAAAGAAACACAATCTGAGAATTAAAATCAGGCTACTATCCAGAAAGCATTTGTTTAGAAGGGAGGTGCGCTATGCTGAAGGATTTTATATGGAATATGACCGGATACATACCAAAACACCAAGTCAATCCGCACGGTGATGGCATCATTCCCTATGTGGCAGAGCGCATCTTCCAACTGGAACCGGAGCCGCCAGCGGTGGACAGTCTGAACGAATACATCCTGCCTGCCTTACAGGAAAAGAACCTTATATATTTCTCATTCTTCCTGCACCACTACGAGCCGCAGCTCAACAAGCGCATCAAAGACTTTCTCGGTGTGGACGGCGGCGATTTGTACGACACAGACCGATTTATAGATATAAAACTCTCCTGCCGGGAGCAAATGCTCCAAAAGCTGATGGACTATGATCCTGCCAAGGGTGCGGTCAGTGAATTTGCAAAGAAATACAACTGCGACCTTGCTTGAAAAGCGGCTGGCGATCTGCATGACCTGCGGGCGTGTCGGCTCGTGGAAAGGCCGCCCCACCTTTGAAGAACTGGCGGTTATGTTTGAGGGCAGCACAGCAGAAATAGTTCGTCTTGCCGACTGGGATACAGTGAAAACAAACAAATTTGCAATCAGAGCAATAGCCTATCTTCTGAACTGTGAGAACGAAAAATTGCCCAAGGAAACGATGGTGGCATTTGAATAACGAAGGAGTGAGATACATGGAACAATTATTGATTATTGAAGATGATATCGGTTTGAATCAAGGCTTATGCAAAGCACTGAAAGCAGATGACCGTCAGATTATATCCTGTCATGATCTAAAAGCGGCAAGAGAGCAATTGCTTTGCGGCGGTGTATCCCTGATTCTGTTGGATATCAATCTGCCAGATGGCAGTGGGCTTGAGCTGCTCCGGGAGGTCAAGGAAAACATGCCCGGGGTTCCTGTTATTCTGCTGACTGCCAATGACACCGATCTGGACATCGTAGACGGACTGGAGAGGGGCGCTGATGATTACATTACCAAGCCCTTTTCTCTTTCGGTTTTGCGGGCAAGGGTGAATACCCAACTGCGAAAGCAAGCGTCAAACCATAAAAATGCGCCGTTCCATATGGATCTATTTCACTTTGACTTTGAGGCTATGACCTTTTATGTGGGAGATTCAAAAGTGGAATTGAGCAAAACAGAGCAAAAATTACTGCGTCTGCTTGTTGAAAACCGTGGTCGGACCATGACCCGTGGAGACCTTGTAGACCGGATCTGGACAGATGGCGCAGAATATGTGGATGAAAATGCTTTGTCCGTTACGATCAAGCGTCTGAGGGATAAGCTTGGTGCACAGAAATACATTAAAACCGTCTATGGAATCGGTTATAGCTGGGTGACCAAAGATGAATAAAACCGGTATTGTGATCATACTGCTATGTTTTCTGGCGGCGATAGCTGTTGTATTATGGGAGCGGAGAAAGGCCAGAAAAACGATGGAAGAAATCGAAAGGATGCTGGACGCTGCCATGACCGGCTCCTTTTCTGAAACCAATTTTAATGAAAGCCGGCTGTCTGCTTTGGAAACAAAGTTTGCACACTATCTTTCCGCAGCAGAAGCATCTTCTCGAAATGTAGCACAGGAGAAAGACAGAATTAAGTCCTTGATTGCGGACATCTCCCACCAGACAAAAACGCCGATTGCAAACCTGCTGTTATACAGCGAGCTTTTGATGGAGGAAACTCTGCCTGTATCGGCGAAGGCAAATGTGGTGGCGCTGTACAAACAATCGGAAAAGCTGCGATTTCTGATCGATTCTCTCGTAAAGCTTTCCAGACTGGAAAATGGGATCATTTTACTCTCCCCCGCAAGGAGCACCAGCCGCTGCTTGAAAGCGTAGTAGAACAATATGCCGCCAAAGCTGCTGAAAAAGGGTTGTCTTTGCGACTGCATGATACAGATATTTCTGCTGCCTTTGATATGAAATGGACAACAGAAGCGCTGGCTAATATCGTAGACAATGCCATCAAATATACAGAGCATGGCACCATTACTATTTCTGCCGTAAGTTATGAAATGTTTGCAAGGATCGATATATCGGATACCGGCACAGGCATTCCGGAAAGTGAGCAAGCAAAGATCTTTGCCCGTTTTTATCGTTCAAAGGCGGTTCAGGAGCAGGAAGGGGTCGGCATCGGCTTATACCTTGCCCGACAGATCATATCCGGCGAGGGCGGTTATATCAAGGTTGCTTCCGTTCTGGGAAAAGGAAGTACGTTTTCCATATTTCTGCCGAAATAACAACAATTCTATCAAAACTGTTAGATTTCATTTTCCGCCGGAAAGAATGTGGAAAGAATCCTGTGCGATAATCTGTATGTATCAAAGGATGATCTCTTTGCATACATACAGATTTTTTCATGGAGGTACTCGTTTATGGAAGTTTTACAGGCAAAAGACCTGAGAAAAATTTATGGCTCCGGCAATAATGCGGTTCATGCGCTGGACGGAGTGGATTTAAGTGTGCAGAAAGGCGAATTTGTGGCGATTGTCGGTACATCCGGCTCCGGCAAGTCTACCCTGCTGCATATGCTGGGTGGGCTGGATCGTCCTACAAGCGGCACAGTCATGGTGGACGGGCAGAATATTTTCTCCCTGAAGGAGGAAGCTCTGACCATCTTCCGCCGCAGAAAAATTGGCTTTGTGTTCCAAGCATATAATCTTGTTCCGGTGCTGAATGTGTATGAAAATATCGTTCTACCCATTGAGCTGGACGGTGGCAAGGTCAATAAGGATTTCGTACAGCAGATTGTACAGACACTTGGGCTGGATGATCGTCTGGATGCGCTGCCCAATCAGCTCTCAGGCGGTCAACAGCAGCGTGTAGCCATTGCCCGTGCGCTGGCGGCAGCACCCGCTATCATTCTGGCAGATGAACCCACCGGCAATCTGGATTCCAAAACCAGCCAGGATGTATTGAGCCTTTTGAAAGTCACCAGTCAAAAGTTCGCCCAGACAATCGTAATGATCACTCACAACGAAGAAATTGCGCAGATGGCAGACCGCATTATCCGTATCGAAGATGGTCGGATCGTCTCCCAGAACTAACGGGAGGTGGCTACGATGAATGTCAAAAACAGAAAATGTATTTGGAAATTAAGCTGGCGTTCTTTATGGGCATCCCGTAAGCGTAATATCATTGCAATCATTGCCATTGCGCTGACAACGCTGCTATTTACCTCTCTGTTTACCATAATAATGTCCATAAATTCCAGCTATGAGAATTACACCTTCCGTCAGGTGGGTGGGTACTGTCATGGAACCTTTAAGGAAGTGACAGAAAAACAGATTCAAAAGATTGCCGCCCATTCAAATATAAAGGAAATCGGCAAGCGCATCAGTACCGGCTATATAGACAGCGGTGCATTTGCCAAAGTACCTGCCGAAGTCAGCTTTATGGATGCCAACTGCACCAAATGGAGCTTTGCCAAACCTACCACCGGACACATGCCTCAGAGCGGCAAAGAAATCGCCATGGACACAAATGCCTTGAAACTTCTGGGTATTGAGCCGAAGTTAGGAGCAGAAATTGAACTTACCTATACGGTTGGTGCTTTATCCCAAATGCCTTATGAGAAAACAGATACATTTACTCTGACGGGATGGTGGGAATATGATGATATAAGTCCTGTTCACTATATCAATATCAGTGAAGAATACGCAAAGAAATAGAATCGGAAGCTGTGTCCAATGGACTGGACCGTTCCGTATTGATTTGAATGTGATGCTGGCATCCAGCATGAACATCCGTGCTCAGATGGAGCAGGTGGATCTGGACTTAGGGTATGCTTGGGATGAAACAGGTGAAGGGGAACTTGTACGCATCGGTGTAAACTGGGGCTACACTTCTTCACAGCTTGGCGAAAGCATAGATGCATCCATACTAATTGCGATTGTCGCTTTCCTTACGTTGGTAATCTTCACAGGTTATCTGATTATCTACAACATATTTCAGATTTCCGTTACCGGAGATATTCGATTCTATGGTTTGCTGAAAACCATTGGTGTCACACCCCGGCAGTTGCGGCGCATCATACGCCAACAGGCACTATTTCTGTGCGTTGTAGGCATTCCGATTGGATTGCTGTTGGGATATGGTTTCGGTGCATCTCTGACGCCAGTCGTAATGGCACGAACCACTTTTGGTGTCGGCGTTTCCACCGTCAGCACTTCACCGTTGATTTTCTTTGCGTCTGCTCTGTTTGCGCTAATTACAGTTTTGCTCTCCTGTTCCCGTCCGGGTAAGATCGCTGCAAAAGTTTCTCCAGTAGAAGCAACAAAGTACACTGAAATTGTAAGGAGCAAAAAGAAACACTGTACTACCCATGGCGCAAAAGTACATCAAATGGCTTTTGCTAATTTGGGGCGAAATAAAAGAAAGACTATCCTTGTGGTTATCTCTCTTTCGCTTTCCGTGGTGCTTCTCAATATTCTGGTCACTTTTACCGGGGGCTTTAATATGGAAAAGTATCTTGCAAAACAGACCTGTGCGGACTTTATTGTAAGCTCTACGGACTATTTTCGTTATAGTCGCTCTGGCAGCTTTATCTCTCAGGAACAAATTGAGCAAATTGAAACCAATATTTCTCCGTCCCTTTCTGGGTGTGGTTACAAGCTGACGGGCTATAAGCCATATGGCTGGATGAGTGAGGAACGCTGGCTACAGGACATGATGCACTATACATCCGAGGAAAATGCAAAAGCCCTCTTGGAACAGCAAAATCGTCGTGATGATCTTGTGAGCCAGCGTGCATTGATCGAAGGTTTGGATGAATCTCTGTTTGAGAAACTAACTGTGGTTGAGGGCGACATATCCCCTATGTTCCAAGAGGATTCAAAAGCAATCGCTGTAGTAGTCCTTACAGATGATTATGGCAACGTAAGTAATCTTGATTTTTACCCGCCTGTAGGTTCTATTCAGACCATAACCTATATTGATGACGGGCATGATATTGACAGCCGTACCGGAAACCTTTGCGATGAAAACACGCCATCGAAATATATACAGTTTCAGATTTCAGAAAGCCATGATGTAGAATATACAGTATGTGCTTATGTCACAGTGCCACACTCTATGAGTTTCCGCTATTATACAACAGGCTACAGTTTTGTGCTTCCTATCGAAAAGCTAAATAATGACAGCCAGCATGAGAGTATCCCGATGTTTTATCTGTTCGATACTCCTGATGATAAGGCAGAAGCATCTGCGGAGAATTATCTTACTGATTTGACTGCGAATGACTTGTCCGAATTGATGTATGAAAGCAAAGCAACACTCCGAGCCGAATTTGAAGACTTTCAGAATATGTTTCTGCTGTTGGGCGGATTGCTCTGTGCCATCATTGGACTTGTGGGTGTTCTAAATTTCTCCAACGCCATGATGACCGGTATCCTTTCCCGCCGCCGTGAATTTGCTGTGCTTCAGGCTGTAGGAATGACGAACCGGCAGCTCAAAACCATGCTGATCTACGAGGGGTTGTTTTACGCAATGTCTTCCGTAGCGGCAGCCTTTATTCTGTCGCTGTTGGTAACCTTGAAATGCTGGTTCTTCTTCGAGTATCGGTTCACCATTCTGCCTGTCCTGCTGACAATTCCGGTATTTCTTCTGCTGGGGTGGCTGATCCCCTGCATGATGTATAATAACGCAGCGAAATGCAGCGTTGTAGAGCAATTAAGGGATGCTCAATAACTGTTAAGCAAAAAACGGTCCTCTGCCAATGAAAAGGCAGAGGGCTGAGTTTTAATCTAAGGGTTTACATTCAGTTACAGTTTTTAGATAATTTCGGGATCACCGTTCAATATCAAGTCTGCATATCCAATCGGATCATTGTAGATCAGATAGTCCAATTCTGACCGCTGATACATATTGTCGGCGACCCCATTCTCCACGGCGATGGTATCAATGACAATCATGCTGCCATCTAAGAATTTCAGTTCCACACAGGCATTATCCATGTTGAACTCACAAGAAATCAATCTATCCATTAGAAACCTCCATTCTATGGGATGTTAGATCATCCCAAAATATTTGAATGCTTCTCGGATTGCTTTCTCTTTTTCCGGCGGACACTGTGGCTGTCTGGCAGTCTCCGCTCCCGCTCCGGTCGGCGCAGAACAGAGATCCACCGAACCTCTTGCGCCCTCGGACTTCGGCAGATTATAGTTCTTACCGACCCCAATCCCACATTTCCGCTTAATTTATGAGATATACAGGTTGGATACCTTTAACCCACTATGCTCCAGCACATAGTCCTTGATCTGGGTGTAGGTCGCCCCATCCTGAAATTCGGACATATCCATATCTTCCAAAGAGAACTCAACCCGAATCTTTTCGAGTCGACCTCACCCTTGGAAAGCAAGACAACCGTCTCAACATGCCCGGTTCTGGAAATTGGTCAATGGCAACAACTCTTTCCATGCGATATCCCTGTTCGATCATGATATCGAGATCTCTGGCAAGACTGGTTGGCTTACAGCTGATATATATACGATTCTGTCTACCTGATAATCTATGATGTGCTGCAATGCCTTAGGGTGGATTCCATCACGCGGCGGATCAAGTACTATGAAATCTGGTTTTTCTTTGATATCACCAATGACTTTTAATACGTCACCTGCTATGAATTCACAGTTGTTCAGGTTATTGAGCTTGGCATTTTCTCTGGCTGCCTTTACTGCCTCTTCAACAATTTCCACACCGATGACCTTACCTGCCACAGGAGCAAGCAACTGCGCAATCGTTCCTGTTCCACTGTACAGGTCAAAGACTGTCTTATCATTCCTGCCATCGTCAGAGATATCTCCCAGGAATTCTCTTGCCGTCTCGTAGAGAACTTCTGCCCCCAGGCTGTTTGTCTGGAAGAAGGAGAACTGTGATATCTTAAACTTTAATCCAAGAAGCTCTTCATAGAAGTAATCCTGTCCGTATAGTAATACGGTCTCATCACTCTGTACAACATCAGCTACAGAATCATTTTTTGTATGAAGAACGCCTGTTATTTTACCTTGTAATGGCAATGCAAGAAGCGCATCCACATATGGCTGCAGATCCTGTTCTTCCTGAGTTGTAGTAATCAAGGCAATGAGGATTTCGCCTGTCTTCTGTGCCTTACGCACCAGTAAATGACGAAGATATCCTTCATGTCTCATTCTATGATAATATGAAGTACCTTTTTGTGTGAAGTAATCTAATGTGGTGTTTAATATCTTACGATAATCCTCATCCACCAGCTGACACTCTCTGACAGATACAATATCATAGAAGCTTCCTCTCTTGTGCATGCCCAATGATAATGGTCCGTCCTTGACCTCATCTCCAAAGGAAAATTCCATTTTGTTACGATATGCACTCTGTACTGGGCTGCCCTTGATTCCTTCAAAGATGTGATTAACATATTCATCTGTCAGCTCTGCTTCTCCATCAAGAAGTGCCTGTTTTGCAAAAACGGGTGTCAGAAGCTTTCTGACCTGCCCTTTCTTTAACTCTAGCTGTTTATCATAAGGTAAGGTCTGGTATGCACAACCGCCACATACACCAAAATGAGGACAGACACTTGGAATTTCATAAGGTGCATTTTCCAGAACATCCAATAAACGTCCTTCTGCTTTACCCTTTCGTTTTTTGGTTATCATGAAAGATATTTTCTGTCCAGGAAGTACATTTTTAACTACTACCTTTTCATCTTCGCAGCTCAATACTCCTTTATTAGGGAAATCAAGTTGTTCCACATATCCTTCACATATCTGTCCTTTTTTCATTTTGATACCTGTACCTTTCTGTATGTCTTACTTCCACTTACCTAAAAATGCGGATAAGCAGCACTTCGCGATCTCGTTCGCTCAGTCGCGTTGCTCGCCATAGTCATAGAGATAAATTCTCATACAAGTATGAAATTTATCTCTAAGCCCATGGCTCTGCTTATTCACGCAAAAAGAGGATGCCTGTTGCAGCATCCCCCTATATCTTCTGCATAATCTTATTCTGGCTTCTTCTCTTCCTTCTCAGGCTCTTCGTCCTCGTCATCAAAGAAATCATCTTCCAGATCATCATCAAAATCGTCATCGAAATCATCCATGTAATCTGGTGTCAGATAACGGTATACTGCATATGCGATACCGGCAATTACTGCAATGCCGCCCACAATAGCGAGTACCCATACCCATACATTAGACTTCTTCTCTTCCTCTTTCTTCTTTAAACAACATGTTCTGCCTAATAAATTCTTCTCCTGAAGAAATTCTACTACATCATCCCAGCTCTTCATGTTTACCCCTTCTTTCTTTATCATTTCATACAATAACATTATCGTCAGTTGATATCAATATGATAACACTTTTGCCTGGTTTACTACTCTTTCTGGAAATTAACAGAAAGTTACTATATTTTTTGCAATTTTGCAAACGCAGCGTACATGATTTTCTGGCCTGCTCCATCGAAAGCAACTGTTATTTTATAATCCCTGACATCCTTTTCAACTTTCTGCACTGTTCCATCACCATATTTTATATGGCGTACTCTGTCTCCAACTCCATAGGAAAGTCCTCCCTGTGTTGTCGGCATGCCCTTGGTAAGTCCATCCAGGGATTTTGCTATATAGGGTTTATTAGCCGCAGGTGTTTCTTTTTTCTTAATCACTGCCTTAGGTCTGGATACTAATATAGATGCGATATCCTTTGGCTGCTGCTGTTTCATAACAGGTGTTTTGTTAGAAGGAACTGTTGCCGTTTTGACAGTTGCTTTCGCTGTCGGCATTTCCCAGTTATTTTTCTTCACTGCCTGTTCTGCCGCTTCCCAGTTATTCCTTGGCTTATCAAACACATCATCTGACAGAACCGGCTTCTGATATACGGTATTGAATCCACTTCCTGCAAATGGTTTAGTCTTAAAATGGCTGCGTTCTCTGGAATCCTCCTCATAATCATCATAGCCCCACTTCTTAAGCACCGGTAATTTATTGTCCATCAGATTCTCCGGAATCTCTTTTATGAAACGGCTGATTGGATTATACTGTGTTTCGCCGCGCAGCATACGCTGTTTTGCATAAGTAATCGTAAGATCATCCTTGGCTCTTGTGATGCCTACATAAGCCAGTCGGCGTTCCTCTTCTATCTCTGTTGGATCATCTGATGTGATTGTCATATAGCTTGGAAATACGCCATCTTCCATACCGGCGAGATATACCTGGGAGAACTCCAGACCTTTGGCACTATGCAACGTCATTAACAACACTTTATTATCGTCTTTATCCACTCCATCAATATCAGCTACCAGCGCCACTTCTTCCAGAAAAGCTGACAGGGATGCTTCCTCTCCCAGTTCCTCGCGCTCCTGTTCAAAGCTGACCACCTTGGAGATCAATTCATCAATATTCTGCAGACGGTCTTCTGCGTCATCATCATCTGATTCTTCCAGCTCTTTTGTATACTGCGTCGTTTCAATCACATCTGTTATTAAATCTTCCAGAGTACCATGCTGCAGCTTTGTACGGAACATCATGATCATAAGAGCAAAGTTGCGAAGCTTCTCGCCTGCCTTTCCTATAGATGTGATCTCATCTATTCTCTGCATGGCCTCAAAGAAGCTGATACCCATATGGTCTGCAAAATCCTGTACCTTATTCACACTTGCTGCTCCGATTCCTCTTCGTGGCACATTGATGATTCTCTTTACAGCCAGATCATCCTTTCCATTGTCAATCGTTTTCAGATAGGCTAACAGATCCTTGATTTCCTTTCTGGCATAGAAGTTCACTCCTCCTACTACATCATATGGGATTCCTTCGCTGATGAAACTTTCTTCCAGAAGTCGTGACTGGGCATTGGTTCGATACAGCACTGCACACTGACCGTAATCACTGGTTCCCTGATATTTTTTTGATTTAATATCACTTGCTATGTATTCAGCTTCATCATATGCATTGTCAAAAGGTCTGAAATGGATTCTGTTTCCACTTCCTCTGTCTGTCCACAATGCCTTGTCTTTTCTTCCAATATTATTATGGATCACATTGTTAGCAGCATCCAGAATATTCTGCGTAGAACGATAATTCTGCTCCAGCTTAATGACTTCAGCATCCGGGTATACTTTCTCAAAATCAAGAATATTGCGGATATTCGCTCCTCTGAATTTGTAAATAGACTGGTCATCATCACCTACAACACACAGATTACGGTTTCTCTGGGCAAGAAGACGTATCAGCTCGAACTGGGCTGTATTCGTATCCTGATACTCGTCCACCATAATATACAGGAAACGGTTCTGATAATTCTCCAATACTTCCGGGCATGCTTTGAACAACTCTACCGTTTTTACAATGATATCATCAAAATCCAGTGCATTATTCTTTTTTAATAACATCTGATATTCTTTATATGCATTTGCAATTTTACGCTTGTTAAAATCTCCCATTGCTGACATTTCATAATCGAGCGGTGAAATCAGATTATCTTTTGCAGAAGATATTGCTCCCAGAATTGTCTTTTCCTTCAGCTGCTTGGTGTCAATATCCAGCTTCTTACACACTTCCTTCATGACACTCTTCTGGTCATCCGTGTCATAGATTGTAAAGCTGGTATCATACCCAAGTCTGTCAATATGTCTTCGAAGTATTCTGACACAGGTGGAATGGAATGTTGCTACCCAGATGCTCTCTGAACCATATCCCACAATATCATCTACACGCTGACGCATCTCTCCTGCTGCTTTATTGGTAAAGGTAATTGCCATGATATTCCATGGATTAACACCTGTATTCTCTATCAGATAAGCAATTCTCCTGGTCAGTACGCTTGTCTTGCCTGAACCAGCGCCAGCCAAGATCAGAACCGGACCCTGAGTAGTGAATACGCCTTTCTTCTGTTGTTCATTCAGTGAATCATAGATACTCATGACATTCTCCCTTTATTTTGTATAATAGACTGATGCTTACAAGCATCTTAACCCAGTATACCAAAAATACATTCGATTGCAAACACCTAAAATCAAATATCTATGCACATCTTATTTTCTCCCGGCATACATTAACCTAAAATCTCTTTCTATGGTGGTTCTATGAAATACTCTCGTAAACTATGCCAGTTAGTTCTTTCACTTCTGCTTCTGACCTTGTGCATTGCAGTCGCAGGATGTAGTTCCAATGATGAGAATTCTAATTTAAAAACAGGTGTTACGGAAAAGGTAACATTAAATGAAGTGGCACATTCTCTCTTTTATGCTCCTATGTATGTTGCAATAGAAAAAGGTTATTTTGAGGAAGAGGGAATTGACCTCGACCTTGTGACCGGTTATGGCGCTGATAAAACCATGACTG
>SCPN01000771.1_pt1 | contig 19217 bp, 37 predicted proteins | sample 6106831 | NCBI WGS metagenome assembly SCPN01 (sample SAMN10720447, study PRJNA508395) | human gut metagenome | isolation source: Participant 1, 0 month
GGAACGTGGAAATCCTGCCCAGCTCTGCCCGGCGCTTGGTCCCTGACCGCGGAAGAGGGGCGCGGACACGGCGACCCTCTACTATATGGATGATCAGCAGGGCCTGTATTATGCCTGTAATACGTCGGTGGTATGTGAGGGATATCTGAATAATACGCTGCTGGAGTATGGGGATAATGGCGCCCGACCTTTGAGCGGGAGGGAGGAATCCTACCGCGCACTGGCCCCGAGGTCCTGCTCCTGCCGACGCACCGGCAGCACAGCGCTATCAGGTGACAGCAGACCTTGGAGCTGAGCGACGAGACAGTCCCGCCTGGAGAACTGGAGCACACGTTAGGGTTCAGGGCGCGGATTGGTATTCCATCAGGGCGCATGGGTCCTCCAGGACGGAGACAGGCTGCAGCTGAGCCAGAAACGGAATATCTTTTACGAAGATGGGGAGGCCCTCTCCACAGCACGGTATCCAGTGGGGCAGGGCAGCGTCTCCCTGTCCGAGGCAGTAGAGGCAGGGCGCAATCTCTTCTACAAAGCATTGGAGGGCCTGGTGCGGTACGACAGCCAATGAGCACAGATCTATCTGAAGAGACACTGGAGCAGCCGGAAGGCGGATGGGAGATCCGCTTTGGTTATACGCTGGGGGGAGCAGATGTAAGCCTCGAGGACGGAGAGGCCGCCTCGTTTACGGTGCGTGAGGACCGGATTACATCCCTATGAGATGCACCTGCGCTGCTATACGGCAGCCGGAGAGAGACCCTGGTGCTGCCGGAGACACAGGCGATCGCGGCCCTGTCAGCTCTGAATCTGGAGGCCGGCGCATGATTTGAGCCTGTGCTATCGGGATGACGGAAACAGCGCCCAGGCGTCCCTGGATGGCCGGATGAGGAGGTTAGTGCCGTTGGAATGTCTAAAATAAAATATTATTCCTCATTTTAGCTACTGCTCAATGGAATTTTACTGGTCATGGCACTGCAGCAGGAGTTGGAGCAGAGAACAGGACGCCAACGCATCCCTGACACAGGTGCTGCAGGCGCTGGAGAAAAATGGGATTACTGTCTCCCGGCATTCTGCCGGAAGAGCTTCCCACTCTGTTGGTGGAACAGGAGAATCTTTGGGACCCCTCCCAGAGCAGGCGCAGGCCCTCTGGGGGCACTGCAGCTGGGAGGATGAGGGGTGTCCGTCTGGTCTACCGCGGGGCAGCCGGACGGCTAGAGCCTTCAGTAATGGCCGCTCTCCGCTTTAACCCGGGAGAGATGATGCTCGATGGACGGGAGGGCTGGTCCACGGGCTGGCAAAGCTCTCCTGTCTGGAATTCAGCGGAGAACTGACCGACCGCCAGCAGCGGAGGAGAGATCTTCACCTTCCAGCAGAATCTGGACGGTGTGCCGGTCTTTAAAATGCCGTGGCGGAGCTCCACTATCAGAATGGCGGCTGCACACCATGGAAGGCCAGCGGTTTTGGGGCAGTGAGCGTTTTTAAAAGAGTTGATATGCCAACGTCCCACCATGCTGATGCGCTTTCTGGGACAGCGCAATGAGAGCGGGCGGATGTTCAGCCAGATCCTCCATTACGGCGGGTATCATCTCCAACAGCCAGCCGCCTTACCCTACACCGGTCTGGTATGTGAGAGACCGACAGCATACCATAGCCGCTGAACTAGGAAGCGACGGGGAAAATGCAGCAAACAACGCCGATAAAAATACCCGGCGGTTCTGCTGATCCGCCGCCGGAATTATTCTACCATAACTAAGGGAGAAAGAACGGAGTTACTCCACCACGTCCAGGCGGATCTTGCCGCCCTGCTCGGGGATTTGTCGTAGTAGACGGTCAGGTCATCGGAGTAGGCCGGGCCAGCTCAAAGCGCTCGTACCCGGTATCGGCCTCAAACCAGTGGTAGTCCGGTTTGTAGCACCAGACCTTCTGAGAGACAGGATGGAGGAGTCGCCCACCTTCAGCATATGGCTGTCCGGATCGTGGCCGCCCGGCGGATGCCGGAGGCGGACTGGAGGAGATCGATGCGGCCCAGTTTCTGCTGTCCACCCTGGGTCTCCAGCGAGGCGGCGATACCCACCGCATCATCCGTGCGGAGATCAGCGGAACCGGTGATCAGTTCGGTGCCGCCCTGAGGCTGAGCGCCGTTTTCACGGTGATGGACGCGTTGCTGAAATCCGGGGTTGTCGGGATTGTGACGGCCGGGCGTATATTTGGCAAAGCCGTAGTCATACTGGTCGCCGGTCGCATCGTCAAAGACAGGATGTTGTACTTTCCGGCATAATCCTTGCCGGCGTAGAGATCTTGGAGGAGGGACGCTGGTCCGGGTGAGCTGGTCAAAGGTGATCTCATGAGGCTCACCGTTGCCCACCCGTTCAAACATGCGGACATTCTCCGAGAGGGAACGTCGTTGAGGGTGCGGGAGGCCACGTTGAGGGTACCGCTGACGCTGCCGCCGCAGACGGGTGAGGAGAGTTTCCCTTGCTTTCCGGAGGAGATGGTGACCAGCTGGCCCACCATCTTGTCGGCAGAGGCCTCGTTGAGACCGGGATCGCCGGTGAAGACCACCTTTTCGCCCTTGGCGTTGAAGAGGTCCAGGAGGGCTTGACCTCCGCACTGCTGGCGGAGCATTTCTCCACGACGCCCACCGTGGTGGAGCGGGCCAGGAGGGATCCAGGGCACCGGCCACCCGGCCGTCAGAGGTAAAGAGGAGCGTCACCTGATCGCCGGGACGGAAGGCAGCCAGATCGGCCACAGCCCGGGAAGAACGGTAAACTCCTGTCCCAGCAATGGTCAGCTTGAGGGTGCGGTGGGTTGATAGGCGTTTTCATACAGGCCGGTGAGACGCAGGTAATCGGTGACCGGATGATATTGGCGCCGCTGTCATAGGTGGCCACATCGTACTGGCGCAGGTCAGCGACTGTGGCAGGGACACCGTTCTTGTAGAGCTGATAGTCGGTGCGTCCGCCCGCCAGGGAGGAGAAGGGATTGGTGGTGCCGTTCGGCTTGGTCCGTGCCACCATGACGCTGTCGCTGGACTGGGAGGCGGAGGAGAGATAGACATAGTCCAGCTTGCCCGAGGGGCCGTAGCAGAGGGTCATGGGGGTGCCGTTGTAGAGATAGGACCATACCTTTCAAAGGTCGTGGCTTCGCCGTTTTTCCAGACCGGAGTTTCTGGGAGAATGGTGATCTTTCTCCGCCGGCTGTGATATAGTTTGCGTCCACCGTGCCGGAGACCGTGACGCGCCGGACAGAGTCGTCCTCATTGGGGCGCAGAGTGAGGAAATTGCCGTTTTTGTCCTGGGCCATCTCACCACGGACGCCCAGCAGCGAGGAAGAGCTCAGTGCGCTGGGTCTTGGGGAGCGGGTATCCAGGCCGTTGGCCACGGTAACGGTGGTGGAGCCGCTGCTTTGGTTTTATCCAGCGAGAGGAGAACGGTGTCCTCCGTGAGGGTGCCGCCCAGCTTTTGACCAGATAGCACTCCTCCGAGCCCTTCACATCGGTAAAGAGGAGGCGGAAGAGCCCGCCGCCTCGCCGCGGGTCAGCGTGGAATTGCCCTTCAGGCCCAGGCCCTGGGTGAGCCCGTTTCTCCGGCCACCGAGAGATATCCGTCATACCAGGTGGAACCGGTGGCGATATCTGAGGTGGTGTAGCCCAGCACACGGGTGAGAATGGCCACGGCCTCCATAAGTAATGGCGCGGTCGGGCTCAAGGCTGCCGCTGCCCACGCCCAGAATCAGGCGGTCAGCGGCAGGCGCTCTCGCCCTTGTCCGAAGAGGTGCTGAGGTAATCCGCCAGCCTCGCCGCTGGTGGTCAGGGAGGAGGCGAGATTCACATAGCCCCGGGCCCAGTGCTTGGGACCGACGTCCAGGAAAATGGTACGGTTGCGCTGGGCGGGCTCCAGATCGCCCTTGCCCATCACATCCACCGCCATTTTGCAGAATTCCGCCCGGCTGAGGGTCGCCGAGGGGCGGAAGGAACCGCCGCCGGTGCCGTCCACTACGCCGAGCAGGCGGAGGATCTCCGCCGCTTCGGCGGTGTCGGCATCGCTGATGTCGTGGAACGCGGAGCCATCGGCCGCGCCCACGGGCAGGACCAGCAGTCCTGTCAAGAGTTGCCGCGGCAAGGGCCCCGGCCAGAATACGTTTACAGTTCATGCACTTCTCTCCTTTGCACTTGGGATCAATCCGCACGCAGTGCTTCCACCGGCTGGAGGCCGCTGGCCTTGATGGCGGGATACATACCAAAGAGGACGCCCAGCACCACAGAAACAGGAAGGCGCCCAGAGCAATGGGGTACTGGGCAGCAGCAGCGTCCCGTCCAGCAGGAAGCGGCCTGCGATCAGTGTGCCGATATAGCCCAGACCAATGCCGAGCAGGCCGCCGATTCCGCAGATGACAGCGGCCTCAATCAGAAACTGGGTAATGATGCTCCGCCGTTCGGCTGATGGCTCCAGGATGCCGATCTCCTGCGTCTGGTCACGGTGACCAACATGATGTCTTCATAATACCGGATACCGCCCACTCAACAGGAGATATGGCAATTCCGCCCAGAACCATGGCCTGCATGTTGCTCTGCTGCTGGATGGAATCGGCCGAGGCATTGTCACTGCGGATGTTGTAGTCTCCCGCGTGGCATGCCGGTGGCATCCCTTTGAACATGGAGCTGAGGAAGGCATCCAGGGTAAGGAATTCCGCGGTGGCCGAGGCGCTTCTGGCCTGACCACGAAGGAGTTGATGGCGCTGTTTTGGTTGAGGGTACGGTTGAAGGTATAGGCAGTGAAAGGAGCATATGTCCAGCTCCGGCCAGTTTTCCAGGTCCTTGCGCTCATACCAGCCTACCACCAGGAAGGGCTGACCGTTGATGGTGATGGTCTGCCCACTGGGTCCACGAAGTTGAAGAGGGTCTCCTTGCCGCCCAGGACACAGACGTTGTTGGTGTTCTGAATGTCCAGAGGGGACAGCCCGGCCGCCGCCAGCGGCAGTAAGCTTGCAGGCGCCGTATTGGTCTGAACCGAGGACCACCTGGATCATGTCCTCCCAGTTTTCATAGTGCTGGGTGGACAGGGTCTTGGCGCCATACTTGATGATCATCTCGTTGTAGAGATTGATGGTGGGGTCACGCCGACCACCAGATTCTGCATGCCCAGGCAGTAGTCATACAGGTCCTGGAAGACAGTATTTCCGCTGTCGCCGCCATAGAAATAATAGGCGTCCACACTGATCTTGTTGTTGCCCCATCTCTCAAAGTACTCCAGGTTTTCTGGTTCTGTCCCTGAACCACCGAGAGACCATGATGACCACCGAGGCAACGCCGATGATAATGCCCAGCATGGTGAGGAAGGAGCGGGTCTTTTGCAGGCGATGGACTTGAAGGCCATCTTAAAGCTTGCAGCAGATTCATGTCCAATCCACCTCGGGGGCGTCGGAGATAATGACGCCGTCGGAAAGGCGCACCACCCGGCGTGGCGGCGATGTGGTCATCGTGGTAATGCAGCAGGATGGTGGTCCCTCCCGGTAGAGATCTCGAAGGATCTCCAGCACATGTTTGCCGGTCTTGGAGTCCAGAGCGCCGGTGGGCTCGTCCGCCATGATGATGGGGCGGGTGGCGATGGCGCGAGCGATGGCATCACACGCTGCTGCTGTCCGCCGGACATCCACTGGGGCGGTGGTGGGCACGTTCGGCCATGCCCATCTCCAGGGCTCCATGGCCAGGTCCCTGGTCCCAGGCCGGTACACCCGGTAGATCAGGGGTCACATTTCCAGGGCATCCAGCTCCTGAATGAGGTTTAGCCCTGAAAATGAAGCCGATTTCCGGTTGCGGATGCGGGCCAGCTGACGGTCGCTCAGAGAGGTGATATCGGTGCCGTCCAGATAGTAGTCCCCGTATGTGGGGATGTCCAGACAGCCCAGTACATTCATCAGCGTGGATTTGCCGGAACCGGACTGTCCGACGATGGCGACGGAACTCTCCCGGTCGATGGACAGGGGACACCGTCCAGAGCCCGCACCTCCTTTGCCCTCGTTGTAGATCTTATAGAGGTTCTTGATGTCAATGAGCATAAAGACACTCCCATTTACCAGCTGGAGCTGGATTCGGTCATAGTTGACAAAGACCTCCATGCCTTCCTCCACGCCCGATTTGATCTCTACGTTCTGGGTATCCGAGATACCGGTCTCCACCGCGACGGATAGTAGCCGTCCTCGGTGGAAGGGTGCGCTTCTGGCCAGGCTCCACCTCGGGCAGATCCAGTTCCAGGGTGTTTTCCGCTCGCTTGCTGTCAGCCTTGATGAACACGACGGTCTGCGGGTTGCCGTCCTTGTCCAGCACGCTCTTGACGGCGCTGCCGGGGATCAGCACACAGTCGTCCGACTGGCTGGTCACGAAGGAGTAGTTGACCCAGGTCGCCATCCACCAGGCTGCCGTCCATATTGTCCACCGTGAGGGTCACGGGGTAGTTGGTCATACCGTTGCTGCTCCCTCCTTGCCTTGCTCATCAATAGAGGTGACGGTACCGATGTAAGTAGAGCCGTTCCAGTCCAGATCCACGGTGTTGCACGGCTTTGATAAAGGAGGATGTTCCGGTCATCCACATAATGGTGACCAGCATCGTGGTGGAGTTGGAGATGATGATGACGGTATCGCCGCCTTGACCCTGTAGAGCCGACGGTCAGGGTACAGGCGGTCACGGTGCCGTCGATGGGGCCACGGCGTTGAAGTTGGCAAGAGCTCTGGGCGTCCTCCAATGCCTTCGTGCAGCAGTGGCGATCTCATCCTGCTTGGCGGCGGTGACTGGTCGTTCAGGGTGTCGGAGCCCAGGGTGAGCAGGGTCTGTCCGGCCGTCAGTCATTGGCGTAGTTGAGGAGGTTGGAAGAGACCACGGGCCGCTGGCCTTGGTGGTGATAGTGCGGGTTTCATAGTACTCGGTCTTACCGGAGGCGTAGGGGTAGGCGGAAGTGCCGTCGGCCGGGCGATACCCGAGGCATCCATTCCAGCGGTCAGGGTGCCGGGGTTATCGAAGACCACGACCACTTCAAAGTGGACGGCGCGGGGAGATATAGCTGACCTTGTTGATCTTTTCCACCTTGCCGGAAAAGTCCCTTCATGACAGCGGGGATATTGACCGACATCGCTCTGCCCCACCGCGATGCTGTTTTCTATGCAGGCATAGCTGAAATAGAGGGAGAGCTTGATCTTATCGTTGACCAGTGTGGTGACCTCTGCCCGCTGGAGACATCCTGGTCCGGGGTAAAGGTCTGCACATTCATCAGTTTTCCGGCGAAGGAGCCTTGACCACCAGATCGGAGACCTTGCTCCTGCAATTTGGAGAGCTCCGGTTCAGGTTAGACACCTTTCCTGGCGTCCGAGGACGGCCTCTCAGCGGCTTCACTGTAAATGGTGTACAGCGGCTGTCCAGCTGTGACGACATCGCTGGATTGACGAAAGACCTCCGTGTACGGTACCGCCCTCAGTCAGTGTGGATGGCGGCGCGATTCCTTGGCTTTGGTATCATTGCCGCTGCCCCTGTACCCACACCTGGATGGTACCGATGGAGGCGGGGACAGATAAATCTCGCCCTGCTCCACTGGAGGGCTGAAGGACAAAGCGCCAGAGCAGATAACCTCCGCCGGGCCAGAATGGCCAGCAGAATAACAAGGTAATGATTCCCTTAAGGTGTTTCTTTCCGTTTTTTCTGGCGGGCAGTGGAGACGGGGCGGATGTAGTGGGTCCTTGCGAGAACGGGGTCCGTTGTTCCGTCATAATTCATCTCCCATGTCTGGATAATAGTTCACCCCATTGCATCAATAACTACTCTATAAAAGGTATTTTCAAAAGGATGACAAGTTCTTTAATAAAACCCTTAAAATTTCCCGGCTTCTCCTTTGACGCGGCCAGGAAGCCGCAAAAGTTCCCGGAGGAGGGGATGCCAAAAGAAGGCGAGTACATGGGAGCGTGTTTCACTTCGCATATGGATAGGACGAGACCAATGGTTATGGAGGGAGGGTTTTATCATGAAATGTATTATTTTAAAGCGAAAGATCCTGGCGGCAGCAGGCTGTTTGATGCGGTGGCGGCGGCCATGTTCGTAAATCAATAACCACATCCGGCGTCGGTGGCGTATGGCCCTGGAGCGGGAGCTGCCGGCGCATTTACTCGGTGTGGAGCGGGACCAGAAGATGCTCCATTCTGACGCAGCCTGGTGGTGAAAGAGCGGCTCTGGAAACACAGTTCCAGGTTTCGCCTTTACCCAAAAATCGCGCACCGGCTGAGGGGAAGCCGCAACGGAAAGCGTCTGCCAGCTCACGGTATCATCCATGGAATAAAGTAATCTCGGTGCTTTTTATTCTAAATGAGTCAATATCGTATCTTTGCGCGCCGGAGAAAACCTTTGCGGCAAAATGGCTCTGTAATCATCTGATGGTAGCGTGATCGAGGTTTGGCGGAAAATCCATGTCGGAGATGGTAGAAACATACACGGAAGATGAAATGATCGAATCAGATTGACGAGGACTGCATCAACATTTTGCAATTTGTTCGTGGAATTTTGTGTCAGCATCCTGATAACCTCACCAGCACAGATCAGAGAAGCGTGAAGCGAGCTGAGACGGAGCAGTTCCCTGGCACTCCTTCTGTGGCGCAATTGCGTGGCGGCTGCTGCAATGTGCGGTTCCAGCATAATGCGCACATCGATCGATCCATAGCTAATTTCTTATTGTGCAAGAAACGGTCAGGCCCAGCGGGTCGACCGGTATTCCTGCGCTTTACTGAAATGTGGCAATCTGATCCCCGCTTCCACATCCAAAATATTGCGGCCGACCAATTGCTTGATCGTTCTACGCGCAATTGAAGCTTCACCTTCAGCATGGAGAGCCTCAGCCTCATTTGGAAGCCGATCCCTCTTCAGTTGAGAGACAAAAATAAGTGAAATCAGTTTTCGGTGGTCCTACTGGTGCGAGAGGGCTTGAATTCATATCGATAGTGTTTTTTGGGAATCCATATGCACCCAACCTTTATGTTTTGTTCTTTATTTTAGACTAAGGGTTTGTTTAAAAAGCAACTGCGTATAAAGATCGGATAATTTCCTTGAATACATAATACTGAATTAAACGTGGAATAAGTACAATATGCACAAAAATAAAGAATAATAATGTACAAATAGATAAAATATCTTGCAAATATTACAAAAAAATTGATTTTTCAAAAAATAATGGTATGATGAATTTAAAGAAAGCAAAAGTAAAAATAAATTTAATTTACTCGCAAAAGAGAGAAAAAGGAGAGGAATCTATCATGGAATTATGGTCAAATGAAGAAGAAATGTTTGAATTGATGAAGAAAAGCTGTTGCATACGCCCGTTGTCGGCGATATCCTGGACAAGGCGGGATATGTCATCAATTTTGCCTGCAAACATCAGGACCACTTGAAACGATGGGCCCAGTTCCTTTATTGATGCAATCCGTCCGGACAAGAGGAATGGAAGATTGCCGGATATGCCTGCACCGTCCTGAATGCGATAGTCTTGCTATGGAGAGCAGAAAACCTTTGATATATGACGGAAGTAATTGATCAGCCAGCTGAATTTGAAGTCTATATCGCAACTGTAAGTAATATGAACAGTTCTGGGATACTGACGGCTAGCAGCGCGGACCCGCATGCCGCTGGTGCAGTTTGTAGATGGGTACAGCCGAGATACGCCGCGGTTCTGGAGCAGAATTTCCCTGTTTTGCACCGGATGCTGGGCGATTCTTCCATTCGCTCCTATGAGAGGTGCGCTGCCCCATTGAAATTGACAGGTTGCCTTCCATCCAGGAATGGCGACGTGGTATTTGAGCATTGACGAGTAGCTGATCATTCCGCGCATCGCGCCTGGAGATCTTTAAAGGAAGCTGATCAAGGCCGCCGGAGAGAAGCGGTACGATGAAAAGAAATTGAGAGAATGGAAATGTCTGCAACAGAGGCATTTGAGAAATACGGGATCTTTATAACGTCAGGGAGGTAATACAAGAGGCATCCGAGAGAACAGAAACAAGTTAAAGCAAAGGGTAGTAAATATGGCATCACCAAGGATTCCTGATTATGCTCATTTTGACCATTATTGTCCTGGTTTTCTTGATCATGAAGACTCAATCTGCACCCCCACCTTTGCACCCCTTTGGTCGGGTCTGGATTCTGCTGCCTGGGATTCTCGTAGAGAGTCTGACGACATTGACCGGCGGTTTCTAAGCAGTACCACGACAAGCCTTGGCGTCTCTATCATGCCGGGGCCATCCTGGCCATGGCGTTCAGGATACAGGCGCGGCAAAATCAATCACCTCCTTTCATCTGTCCTTCCATGGAAAAAATTTAGAGCTGCTCCCCCTGCGTTGACGGCCTACATCGTCCATTCCTGTATTTGAGACATTACCACGATCCCTTCCAATATTGCGAACGTGCTGAGCAAGAGAAAGCGACATTTCCATGAGTAAGATGGCGGCTCCTTTACGAAGGCGGCCTGAACCTGACTCCATGCGGTAGTGCCCCTACGCCTGGCATTTGGCCGTCAGCATTTCATGCTGGGGCGGATCTGGGTATGACGATCAGCTGGGGAATTGTCACTTTCCTTGGCTGCGCTGGATGCTAACGTGGGTGGCCCTGAGAAAGTGGACCGAAAAAGAGTGGATTGAGCCGGTCCCTGAGGTTGTAGCTGAGATTCAGGAGACGGAGTCGGACCGCGTGGAGGACATCTTGATCCGTGGAGAGGATCTTGCCTGGAACATTGCCGGCCTTCTGACCATTCTCACTGATCCCGGTGGTTCTGATTGCAGGAAGCTCTTTTAATCAACATGTGCGTGGCGGAAGATGGCAATCCAAGTAACCACCGGTAATTCCCTTTGGAGATAAAACCAGCCCAATGGGTGTCATTTATACGGATGCTTTTGGGATGCTTCCATCTTCGTGTTGCCCGCAAGAGCGACCGTGATTCTCACCCACAAAGAGCAGGAAAAGTTCCATGACATCCTTTTGAACAGCTGGATCGCAAGAGGCTGTAGGAAGTTCTGCCGGCCCTGCTAATCACCAGCATGTGGCGGCTTCTCTGCCGTCATCAAATCTGCCCCGCGATTGACGGACTGGCATCTATGATTGTGGAGTCCGGTATCCCGGGCTGCTTGGTTCCGTTCCTGATCAGTGCGACTCATGATGGCGGCGGTAGGGGATCGGCTACTACCGCTGGTATTACAGCGGCCGGAGTCGTCTTGCCCATGATGGGGACACTGGGGATCACTCCCGTTGCCACCACGCACTGGCGATTGGAGCCGGTTCGATCCTGTTTAACTATATGAACAATTCCGGATTCTGGGTCATCAGCCGTTTCTTCAACTTGAATTTGGAAGCAGGGCATCAAGTACATCACGGTGCCCTGGAGGAGCAGTCTGATGTGCTTTATCCTGATTTCGCCATTTTACTAGCATTGGAATCATGTAAGGATCACATACTGGATAGCAGAAAGCTGGCTGCCACTTTGGGAGTAGCAATCATAAGGGCAGGACTATATGCAATGGAGCTGTACAACGGCTCCGTAAACCGCAGTCAAAATGAGCGCTTTGTGGCCGCGGCAGTTCGATCGCCCTTCAACTGGCAATCGGGTAGGACCGAGAGCGACATTCAGAAAACAGGTTCCAGGACGTCCTGGGAGACAGCCATCCGGAAGTGAGCGCATCTGCTCTCAGAACAGGTACAGATCGGCGTCTATGAGAGCGGCGGAAAACCGGGCCGGTTCCATACCACGGATAATCGGGATGGATGTGCCCCAGCGGGCATGATGGAATGAACTATATTCTGGCCTCCAGAGAGCATAGCCGATATGGTGGAGCTTCATGGCCGGTTTGTGCTCGTGGGACGGACTGGTCTTGCTCTCCTCCTGTGATAAAAGCATTCCCGGTCATCTCAAAGCGGCGGCACGCCTAAATCTTCCTTCACGGTTTTGTGCCGGGCGGAAGTATGCGTCCATCCCGCAACATGACATCTGACATTGATGAGATTGGCGACCTGACGCTGCGCCAGGAGCGGGACCGGGACAATCCGGCCGTAAAGCGAGATGCGCAATTATAAGCTGACGGCCTGTCCGTCGGTAGGAGCCTGCCAGATGTATGGAACAGCCAGTACCATGCAGATACTTGGCAGAAGCCATGGAAAGGTTCCTTCCGGCTCTCATGCCCTGGTTTAACTACATGGGATATTGATACTTATGCGAAGAAAATGCCGGCAAGGCCGTTATGAATCTAATCCAAAAGGGGATCACCTTTGATCAGATTGTGACAAAAGAGGCAATCTCGATTCATTGCGCGGTATACCAAGATGATCCATATTCCGGATCTGGCCCGTGAACTGGGGATCGATCTGCCGGTGGAACTGTTTGACGAGATCATCATCACAAGATTCCGCATATTGCCAATATTCTTCCCAGCGGAAAATATCCCACCGAGTGGTTTCAGGGAGGAATTCTGCGGTCAGTGGCGGATGCGGAAGCATCTGAATTTGATGTGATGACCTGTACGGCATGACCCTGGGAGAAAATCTGGAATGTCTGGCAAAGACGATTTCTGAACGGAATGTCGGATATCTGGCCAACTACAAACTGAACGTGGATGATGTCCTTCTCCCGGAGGAGAAGATAAAAGAAAATGGATCGGTGCCGTCCTGAAGGGCAATATTGCCACAGAGGGCGCGGTGGTAAAATATGCAGCCATTGCGGAAAACATGCGGGTACATGAGGGACCTGCCGTGTCTTTGACAGCGAAGAAGACTGTTATTATGCGGTCATTGATAAAAAAGTAAAGCCTCGGAGATGTGCTGATCATCCGGTATGAGGGACCGAGGTTCCGGAATGCCTGAAATGCTGATGACAACAGAGTCAATTGTTTCCGACAAGGATTTGAATGGAACGGTGTCTCTGGTAACCGATGGACGCTTCTCCGGTGCTACAAGAGGACCCGCCATCGGACATGTATCTCCGGAGGCAGCAGCCGGCGGAGAGATCGCGTATATCAAAGATGGGGATATCATCTGCTTTGATATTCCCAAACGTACGCTGAATGTAGTCGGATGTGAGGGTGGAAAATGGAGCCCAGAGCAGGTCTGCAGTGTTTGAGCAGCGGAAGAAAAGTCATGCAGCTCAAATCGCTTGGTTACGAAAGGGCGTATTTAAAAAGTATACGGAGTATGCCAGATCTGCAAATGCAGGGAGCTGGAAAGAGAGGCCGGGGACCGTTGTATGAGTACAATGGTCCCCGGCTTTTTGCGGACAAAAAAGCATGGTTCTTGTTGCCCTAACCTGTGGTAAAGGGGTTGCGGAAGTAAAATGGGAAAATAAAGAAAAGTACTTCCTTTAATTCTTCCTTATTTCCATAGCAAGGTAATTGAGGTTAAAAGATAGAAATTGTACATATATACAAAATTATAGATATAATAAAAGAATAATTGACGAATTAGACAATTGAGTACTATACTTCAGGTATCTAATTCGGAAGTGTATGACACAGATTCCTGCAATAAAAGAAATTTTGGAACAAAACGACCCGTGAGCATCGATATTCAGAGGGAGGCCGTAATGCGATGGATATGAAGAAAGCGGTATAACAATCCGAAGAAAGCACGGATTGTGGTAGAGAAATGTCCCATTGATTCGACTGGAAGCCCTGCCACTGCCACCGGAAGGACAGGTATTTGAATTTGATTTGAGCGATGTCCTTCCGATTTCTGTGGCGGCGTTCCACAATCTCTGGCCGCAGCTTCGGGTTCTGGAACTGGGGAAGACACCGGGATGAAACCCCAAATGTGACCCGGGTGGCTTGTCCGGACCCGGACAAGCCCACGATTTTCCGTATCGAGGTCTTTGAAGAGCCCGGAACAGAAGTAATGGGGAAACACTCCTTCGATCACAGAAGGCTATGGATAGCGTAACAGAAGATCGCACAGAGTGGTAAAGGTGCGGTCAGAAAATAAATGAATGATGGATCAGGAGGGAATTGAATTATGAAATGCAAAATATGCTGGCTCTTTATGCGCAGCGGCGTTCTTCCATCTCTTTGCTGGCCGGATGCGGCGGCGATCCGCCCCGTCGGGCGATCCTGGTACTGCCAGCGGTGGAGGGGAAGATACCACGAAAGTGGCGATGATTCTGACCGGATACATCAATGATGCCGGGTGGAACCAGTCCGCATACGAAGGCCTCCAGATGGCAGAAGAGGAGTATGGTGTGGAAGGCCTATACAGAGGCGGTTCCGCAGCCGGACTATGAGACCGTGATGCGTGCCTATGCGGATCAGGGTGATTTGATCATCTGCGTTGGAAATGAGCTCTCGGACGCGGCTTTGGCTGTGGCGGGATCTTTCCGGACGTAACCTTTGCGGTAATGAACGGAAACTATGCGCAGGAACCGAATGTAGGCCCTATCGTTTTAATACGCCTCAGAGCGGATTCCTGGCAGGCGCGGTTGCAGCCATGTATTCTGAAACGGTGTGGTCGGCATGATCGGCGGCAGCATCAGCCCTCGCACATCAAAGACTCGGTGGAGGCCTTTGCTGAAGGTGCCAAGTACATCAATCCCGATGCCGAGGTGTTGACCGGCTATACCGAGTCTATGACCGACATCGCCAAGGGAGAAGAAATGGGTATGGCGTTTATTGAGCAGGGCGCGGATGTCCTATTGCCAATGCAAACTCCTGTTCTCTGGGCGTAATCGATGCGGCCAAGGAAAAAGGAATCCGCCATATTGGATACATCAGCGATCAGTATGAGGTGGCGCCGGATACGGTCATGGTTTCCATGATCCAGAGCAACCAGTTTATGATCAAGACCATCATTGAGTCGGTCATCAATGGGAATTCACGGAGCTTCACCTGTTTGGTATGCCGGAAGGCGCGCTCTACCTCAGCGACTTCAACGGGCATGACGAGATTTTGACAGAAGAGGAGCAGGCAAAGATCGAAGAGATCATTGCAGGGATCAACGACGGCTCCCTGGCCGAGGCCGGCATTCTGCCCAAGTCTACCTTTGATCAGTAACATTATCAAAGTAAAGGGTTAGATGATCACCGCCGGGGAAGGGAACTTCTCTCGGCGGAATTTCCAATCATGGAGTATGTGCTGAGCACAGATGCGGCAGCTGAGCGGAAAAAGAATTGCAGCCGTATGGATCTGAATAGAGTGGGGGAAAACGCGAATGGCAGAAAAAATTCTGGAAATGCGCAATGTCACCAAGCGTTTTGGAAAATTGGTAGCAAACCGGAGTGTCAATTTTGATTTGGAGCGGGGCGAAGTGCATGCCCTGCTGGGAGAAAACGGCGCAGGTAAAACGACGCTGATGAATTGCCTGTATGGGATCTACAATCCGGAGGAAGGCGAGATCCTGCTCCATGGTAAGCCGTTAAAACTGAGCAACCCCAAAGATGCAATTGCCCGCTAATATCGGCATATGGTGCACCAGCATTTTATGCTGGTACCCCTCGCTGACCGTGCTGCAAAACATTGTTTTGGGACAGGAGTGCCGCATACCCCGATGAACTTGAGTCGGGCTAGAGCACAGGTGGAAGAGCTGTGTGAGAAATATCATTTCCAACTGGAGTTGGATACCAAGGTGGCCGATCTCTCGGTTGGAGCACAGCAGAGAGTGGAATTGGTCAAGGCCCTTTACCAGGGCGCGGATATCCTGATTCTGGATGAGCCCACGGCAGTTTGACACCGCCGGAGGTAGAGGGACCCTTTGAGATCTTGCAGCAGTTGGTATCGATGGGGAAATCCATTATCATCATTTCCCACAAACTGTGGGAAGTCAAGCGGATCTCCGGGTCACCGTACTTCGCAGCGGAGAGGCGGTTTCCACCGTCAGCGACCAAGGATGTGGAGGAAGCCGATCTGGCCGCCATGATGGTCGGAAAACGGGTATCTCTGGAGTATGAGAAGACGCCGGTAACCACAGCACAGAATATCCTGGAACTGAAGGATGTCTGCGCCAAGGGCGCCCATCTTGCATCCCTCCCTGGAAACATGTTTCCATGCATATTCGAGAGGGTGAAGTGCTTGGCATTGCGGGTGTGGACGGAAATGGACAGCTGGAGCTCTCAGAGGTCATTATGGGTCTGTTGCCGACCCAATCGGGAAGCGTCTATTACCGGGCGAAGAGATTACAAAATGCCGACCCGAAAACGGATCGAACAGGGGATTTGCCCATATTCCGGAGGAGCGAATGACACAGGGACTGGTCGCCCAATTTCAGTGCCAGTGAAACATGATCATCAACTGTTATGACCGCCCGCCCATTACCAAAACCATCTCTTCAACAGCCGGCAGGTCAAAGAGAACGGAAAAAGCTGGTAGAGGAATATGACGTGAGACCGCGGGACCCAGATGCGCTGGCACGGTCTTTTCCGGCGGCAACCAGCAGAAGATCATCATTGCACGGGAGTTTGCACAGGACCCGAGACTGAGTTGTGGCGGTCCAGCCCACGCGCGGTCTGGACATTGGCGCAAGTGACTTTGTGCATGAAGTTGCTGGAGAAAAAAAAAAAGGGGCGGGCGTGCTGCTGATCTCGGCGGATCTGGATGAGGTGCTGGCCGTATCCGACCGCGTACTGGTCATCAATGAAGGGGAGATCATGGGAGAGTTTGTCCCGGAGAAATCGACTATACCGAAATCGGTCTGATGATGGGTGGAACCAAGCGGGACAAACAGCAAAGGCAGGTGAAACGGCATGATCTGTATGAATTTTGGTGGAACGCAAGTGCGCGTGGAGCGCAAGAAACGGACGGAGAGCCCCCTTCAAAAGTGCTGGGAATTGGCATCGCACTGCTTCTGGTCATCCTTGTAACGGGGATTATCATTTGCACTTTCTGGAAAGTCGCCCATTGCGGCCTTTCAGTGCATGATCAAAGGTGCCTTTGGCACGAAAAACAGTGTGGCCGAGACCTTGATCAAAGCGGTGCCCTGCTGCTCTCTGGCCTGGGCCTGACAATCTGTTACCGCACTGGCCTGACCTCGGTAGGCTCGGAAGGACAGATTATTATGGGCGGGCTGATGGCCACCATCGTGGAGTCAACCTGGGCGGCCTTCCCGCTCCGGTGGTCATTCCCATGGCCATGATCGCAGGAATCCTCGGCGGAGGAATCTGGGCCGGTATCGCCGGATTGCTCAAGGCGAAGTTGGGCGTCTCGGAAGTTATCAATACGATCATGCTCAACTATGTGGCGACCTATCTGGTGGCCTATCTGGTGGACGGGCCCATTCAGGAGGCGGCGGGCACTATCCGCAGTCTGACCTGCTGGGAAAAAACGCGTGGCTTCCAATCATCCTGCCGGGGACGCGGATGCATCTGTGTAATTCTGGCTGCGGTGTCGGTGGTCCTGGTATATATGCTCCTCTGGAAATTGCCGCTGGGCTATCAGATGCGGGCCGTGGAAACAATCCCATCGCGGCAAAGACAGAATGGCATCAATGTGGCGCGCAACATGGTGCTGGCCATGTTCCTCTCCGGTGCCTTTGCCGGTCTGGCGGGATCGGTGGAGATCATGGGTATCCACCACCGGCTGATGAATGGTTTCAGCTCCAGCTACGGCTTTGATTCCATGGCAGTTGCGCTGCTGGGCGGCCTGCATCCGGTGGGTGTGACCATTGCGGCCATCTTCTTCGGAGCATTGCGTACCGGTGCCAATACCATGCAGCGTACGCTTCAGGTACCGGTGTCTCTGGTCAATGTCATCCAGGGTCTGGTCATCCTGTTTGTTCTGATGCAGGCACTGCTCAGCCGGTTTACCATTCGGATTATCCAGCGGAATGCAAAGGAAAAGGGGCAAAACAGCATGCTTGATATCGTAAGCGGCTTTCTTGAGGCAATGGTTCGAATGGCCTGCCCCATTATGCTTGCCAGCCTGGGAGCACTGTTTACTGCGCAGCGGCATCATCAATTTCGCCATGGAAGGCATTATGATCATGGGGGCCTTTTGGCGTGTATGGCTCCTACCTGTCCGGAAATCCCTGGGTGGGCGCACTGCTTGGAATGCTGGGCGGGTTGGCCGCAGCGGTGGTTCTTGGCATTATGAGCATCACGGTCAAGGTAGATCAGGTCGTGGCGGGTACCGGTATTAATGTGCTCTTTCTTGGACTGACGAGCTACCTATGTACGGTGCTGTATCCCGATGGACAGCCCTCCTCGGTGGAGGCCTTTCAGAGCGTAGAGATTCCGGGCCTCTCCTCTCTCCGGTAGTGGGCGTATTTTCCAACAAAATCTGTTGGTCTACCTGGCCTTTTGCTGGTGCCGCTGATTTGGTATCTGCTCAATCGCACCACTTTGGACTGTGCCTGCGCTCGGTAGGTGAGCAGCCCATGCGGCGGACAGCCTGGGCATCAATGTAAACCGGATGCGTTATATCGCCATTCTGCTGGCCGGTATCTTGGGTGGACTGGGCGGCGCGGCCTCTCGCTCGGACAGGTATCCGTGTTTATGGAAAACATGACATCCGGACGCGGCTATGGCCTGGTCTGCGGTGACCGGTAGGCAAAGTGGAATCCCATCGGCATCATGGGAGCCTCCCCTGCTCTTTGGCGGTGCGGAAGCGGTGCAGCTTCGTTTCCAGGCGCTGGGCATTGAAATTCCCCAGCAGTTCTTCCAGATGCTGCCCTACCTGCTGACCATGATAGTGCTGGCCGGTGTAGTAGGCAGAACGGTCGGACCCAAGGCAATGGGTAAGCCGTTTGTCAAGGGAGAGCGGTAAATGGGATTTTCAGCACAGGAGATGCGCTTCACGATGTATTACCCCGAAGGGAGTTCTGCAGGACAGGGGCCTTCGAGGGATGGGGCCACGCCAGAGAAAATCCGGACCGTACTGGGAGGTTGATTTCCCGCTCCGCCGGAAGAGCGCCTATCTGTATGGGTGTATGGTGCTCTCCTTTGATGGGAAAATGGGGTTTCCGGACGATCCGGAGGGGACCCTGATCTCGAAGGAGAACCGCTTTGATCCGGTATGGGGGCAAAGACCGATTTTTGGATCATGCAGGTCTGCCGGACCTATGCCGACGGCGTGATTCTGGGCGCGGGGACCCTGCGGGCGGAGATTGCCTAAATGTGGTGTTCCGAGATCGCCGATCGGATTTGATCCAGAGTGCGGCCTGCACTGGGAGAGAACTGGAAGCGCCGCTGGCGCTCATTCCGTCCCGGTGGACGGACTGGATATTCCGGTAGAGCACGCTATCTTT
>SCPN01000653.1_pt1 | contig 19190 bp, 36 predicted proteins | sample 6106831 | NCBI WGS metagenome assembly SCPN01 (sample SAMN10720447, study PRJNA508395) | human gut metagenome | isolation source: Participant 1, 0 month
AGCGAACCGCCGGACCAGACGGCTCCGTGCAGTGCGGCAAATTTGTGGTCGGTCGGTTTCACCAGTTTCATAAAGTGTTTCCGCACCATATCCGCGTACTCACCATGCAGCGCACTCTCCATATCGGTATAGACAACAACCTGCGCCGCAACTTCCGCGCGGACGTTGTGATAGACCACTCCGAATCATACTGTGCGCCCACGCCGGCGCGTGATTTCCGCTCTGCCTGCGGGATGCCGAGACGCTCAAACGTATTTTTGATGTCATCCGGCACATCGGACCACTTTGCTTTCATTTTGGTATTCGGGCGGACATACGTTACGATGTCATCCATGTTCAGAGCCTCGATCGACGGACCCCAATCCGGAATCGGCATCTGGTTGTAGATCTGTAAAGAACGCAGACGGAACAGTTGCATCCAGGCAGGGTCTTTCTTCTCATCCGAAATTTTCTGTACAATTTCCGGCGTCAGGCCGGCTTTTACTTTATAGGCATCCTTTTCATCGTCTTTGAAATCATAGATGCTTCGGTCAATATCCTCTACATAACTTTTTTCTCTCACAGCGTTTTCATCCTTTCTGTACCTTCGGTTTTACGCCAGTGACTTTTCGTATTTTCCAAATCCGTCCCGGTTGATCTCCTCTACAAGAGATGCATCGCCGGTTTTGACGATTTCACCTTCCACCATGATGTGGGTCTGATCCACCATCAGCGATTCCAGAATCTTCGTGCTGTGCGTGATGATCAGAAGACTTCCTCCGCATTTTCTGCGGTATGCCTCAATTCCGGCAGAAACGGTGCGGACCGCATCGACATCCAGGCCGGAGTCGGTCTCATCGAGAATGGTAAGGGACGGCTCGAGCATCAGAAGCTGCAAGATCTCGGCTTTCTTTTTCTCACCGCCGGAAAATCCGACATTCAGATCACGGTCTGCATACGACGGATCCATCTGCAGAACTTCCATTGCTTTTTCCAGTTCTTTCCGGAACTCAAACAGACGCATCCGTTTGCCGGTCTTTAACTCGACGGCGCTGCGGATAAAAGAGCTTAAGGTTACGCCAGGCACCTCAAGCGGATTCTGAAACGAGAGAAACAGTCCCATTTTGGCGCGTTCATTGACCGGCTCTTCTGTGATGTTCTTTCCCTGGAACCAGATTTCGCCGCGTGTCACGTTATATTTCGGATTGCCGAGCAGCGTATTGCCAAGCGTCGACTTTCCGGTACCATTCCGGTCCAAGCAGCACACGTCTCCCCTTTTCCAATCGTAAGATTGACGCCGTGCAGGATCTCTTTTTCTTCTACATTTACCGTTAAATCTTTCACTGTTAAAAGATTTTTTCCCATATTGATATCCTCCTTATTTTGCTTCGAGGTTAAAATCTCTGTTTTCGCCTCCGATTGTAGACCTTTTTTCCGAGTATTTCAATCGGATTTATATATTTGAAAAATTTTATCAAAAAACGCACCTGCCGCCGGATCTTTTTTTCCGCACGACAGGCGCGTTTTCTATCAACATTGTTTCAGCCGATTCCGCCCAGCACGATTCCGAGAATCAGAACCAGCACACAGATCGGCACGTAGATATATTTGCAGATCGGATAATACAGATCCGTGAATTTGCTGCTTCTTCCCTTGTCTACCTGACCGCGCAGCCGCTGCTTTCCGCAGATCCAGAAGAACATGACTCCGGCAAGGCCGGCGCCGAGCGGGCAGATGTAGATCGACAGAACATCCATCCACTGGGATACAATGCCCTGGATCAGAAGAGATACGACCACACCGATAACCCCGATCACACCGCAGGCTGCTACTCTTCCGAGATGAAATTTTTCCAAAATTGCTGCAATCCGGTGCTTCCGGTACGGTTAATCAGAAGAGGTAAGGCCGGCAAAAAAAACAGCGACAAAGAAAACGATTGCGATCAGCGCGCCACCCGGCATAGACTTTATCAAATTCGGAAGGAAAATGAACAGAAGTCCAGGTCCTCCTGTATTTAACTTCCAAGTTCCCGTAGTTGCCATCGCCGGGATAATAACCAGCGCAGCAAGCATAGCAGCGAGCGTATCAAAAAATGCTACTCTTCCGGCGGCGGCCGGAATATTTTCTCCATCCCCTGACAAATAGGAACCATAGATCAGTGTTCCGTTTCCGGCTACAGACAGGGAAAAGAATGCCTGACCAAGTGCAAAAATCCAGGTCTTCGGATCTGCAAGTGCTTTTGGTTCCGGAAAATATAACGGTATCCATCCGCTGCACCGGGCTGAAAGGCAACATAGATACCAAGTGCAACAAACAGGAGAAAGAAAACAGGCATCAGCACCTTATTGACCTTCTCAATTCCCTTACCAACACCAAAATGCCAGAATGACCATCGCAACCACAAGAGCTACGATCTGCCAGAAATTGTTTCCAAAACGCAGATGCCATGGATTCAAACGTCTCCGCAAAATCCTCTACGCTCACAGCTGACAGTGTCTTTCCAGTAAAGGTTCCGATCATGTACCTGAAAATCCACCCCATGACAACCGTATAACCGATCGCCATTGCCAGGGAACCCAGCACCGGAATCAGACCAAGCGCCTCTCCGGCTTTTCGTTTTCCTTTCGTTTCACATGCAAAACCGAACGCATCAACCGGACCGGATCTTGTGGCACGGCCAAAACTCATCTCCCCGCTCACACCGGTAAAGCCGATCAGTGCAACGAACAGGAAATACGGAATCAGAAAGGAACCTCCTCCGTACAAGGAAACCCGGGTAGGGAACATCCAGATGTTGCCCATTCCAACTGCAGAGCCGATGCAGGCCAGGATAAATCCCCACCGACTGTTAAATGACTCTCTCTTTTTCATACTGCTCTCCCTTTTTCTTACTTTTTCTGAAGATATCATGGCCAAAGTACCTTTTGACTCCAACATCTTCTGAATATTTTAGCATAAGCTATTGGGAAAAGCTATAGCATTTCTCATCTTCCTGCAACTTCACTTTATATTTTATGCTTTTTCCGCCTTGCTGCTGCCATTCCCGCGGAGAACATCCGCAGTGGCGTTTGAAATAGCGGCTGAAATGAGACAGATTGGAAAAACCGCAGATTTCCGCGGTCTGTCCGATGGAAAGTGCCTGATTTGTCAAAAGATTTTTCGCCTTGTCGAGCCGTACTTCAATCAGATCGCTGTGCGGGGTGCTGCTAAAAAACTGTTTATAATAAGAATAAAACTGGCTTTTTTCCATATTGGCCATCTGGCAAAGCTTTTCTGTCGTCCAGTCTTTCTCATAATGGCTCAACATCTTAAGGCGCAGCTCCTGGAATTCCTGATACAGTCCGGCCGGCTCCTCTGCCGCTTTCTTGTACAGCCGCATACCGCGCGATGCCGTAATCATCATCTGACGAACCAGTGCTTCCTCATATTCCACTGCGTATGGATCTTTCACAATGTATTCCCTCTGCAAAAGGCGAATCAGCTCATCAATTGCTTCCGTGTTCTGTGGATAAAAAACAGCATTCTGCGGAATTCCATACGTTTCACCCAGATTCTTACCGCACCAGAAATGGACATAGCTGTTGCGAAACTTCTGAACAGCCTGATAATGCTGCTCGTGATCCGGCGTGTAAAAAAGGCAGGCATTTTCCTGTGCAATGAAAACGCAGTTCTGTCATACACCTTCATCGGCGTTTTAAACAACAGAAACAGATAGTCCCCGCTGCCCTCCGGCCGATATATCGTCTCATAATCGGCGTTGGATCTATTATATTCACAAATATGAACTGAAAATTCCATTCTTCTCGTTTCCCCTTTTCTTTTCTTCTCCCTATTTTACCGCAAAACCGGAAAAAAAGTCAAATTTGCCGGACAAAAATCTCTGGTTTTTTTCTATCTTCCTGTTAAAATTGAAACTATCCAAAGCGAAAGCGAAACGGTGGAATAAAATCATAGACACGCCGGTGATCCTTTGTTTTTCTGGATCGTGTCTGAAAACGAACATTTCTTTTAACAGGAGGATTTTTAAGTATGAAAAAAGCGAGATTATCATTGACAAATATTTTCTCACCGGAAAAGTTGACAAACGAATCTTCGGTTCCTTTATCGAGCACCTGGGACGCGCCGTTTACGAAGGCATCTATCAGGAAGGAAGTGCTCTCTCCGACGAGCAGGGCTTCCGAAAAGATACCCTGGATCTTGTCAAAGAGCTTCAGGTACCGATCGTCCGTTACCCGGGCGGAAACTTTGTCTCGGGTTATCACTGGGAAGACAGCGTAGGTCCGAAAGACAAACGGCCTGCAAAACCGGATCTTGCCTGGGGCGTGATTGAGACAAACGAATTCTGGTCTGAATGAGTTTGCGGACTGGTCGAAAAAAGCCGGCAGTGATATTATGATGGCCGTTAACCTCGGAACCCGCGGACCGGAGGATGCCAAAAATGTGCTGGAGTACTGCAACTTCAAGGGCGGCACCTACTACAGTGATCTGAGAAAATCCCACGGTTACAAAGATCCACACAACATCAAACTCTGGTGTCTCGGAAACGAGATGGACGGTCCGTGGCAGATGGGACATAAGACCGCTTCTGAGTACGGACGTATTGCAGCAGAGACTTCCCGTCTAATGAAATTATGGATCCGACGATCGAAACTGTTGCCTGCGGAAGCTCAATCTTACGATGCCAACCTTCGGTTCCTGGGAATATACGGTTCTGGACGAATGCTATGATGAGGTGGATTACCTTTCTTTACACCAGTACTACGGAAATTATGCAAATGATACTGTCGATTTCCTGGCAAGCTCCAAGGGCATGGATGATTTTATCTCCGGTGTAGTTGCGATCTGTGATGCAGTCAAAGCGAAAAAACACGGCAAAAAGCAGATTAACCTTTCCTTCGACGAGTGGAACGTATGGTACCACAGCAATGAACAGGATAAGAAGCTGGAAAAATGGGTACAGGCACCGCATCAGCTTGAGGATGTTTACAACTTTGAGGATGCACTTCTCGTCGGAAGCATGCTGATCACACTCCTGCGCCACGCAGACCGTGTCAAGATTGCCTGCCTCGCACAGCTTGTCAACGTTATCGCTCCGATCATGACATCCGATACCGGTGCATGGCGTCAGACGATCTTCTATCCATACATGCATGCAAGCGTATACGGCCGCGGAACCGTCTTAAATACACAGGTTCTGACACCGGTTTACGAGAGCAAAACGTACGGCGAAGCTCCGTATCTCGATTCTGTCTGCATCTGGGATGAGGAAAACGATGCACTGACCATTTTTGCAGTCAACAAGAGCCTGGATGAGGATATGGAGGTTTCCTGCGATCTGCGTCAGTTCGAAGGATGCCGTCTGGCTGAGCACATCGTGCTGACAAACGACGATATGAAAGCGGTCAACACCGAAGCAGATCCGAACCACGTTACTCCGACCCATTCCGATGCCACCAAACTGGAGAATGGAAAAATGCACACCGTTCTTGGAAAACACAGCTGGAATGTGATCCGTCTTACAAAATAATGGAACCGTATAAGGTATGGCCTGAAAAACAGAACATCTGAATTTTTCATCCAAACATATGCATAAAGGAGTTTTATTTTATGGCACAGGCATATTTATTTGTTCATTTTCGGGAAAAAACAACACCGGACGGCGAACAGGTTTATTTCGGCATCAGCCGCGATGGTTTCCACTGGGAAGCTGTCAACGACGGCGCTCCGGGTGCCGGCCAGGGATATGTGCCGTTTGTTGCAGACAGCCTTGCTTCCGGAAAATTTGTTCGTTCTGATGCTTCCTTCTCGTTCCCATACGGCTACAAGCATGGAACGATTCTTCCGATTACAGAGGAGGATTACGAGCGGATCAAAAACCATGACTGGTCAGATCACGGATATCAGTAAAATCGCTGTCCGCCTGATGGGATTTTCATACAAAAAGAACTGCGGCAGGCTTCCTTTTGGGGAAGTTCCTGCCGCAGTTCTTTTTCGCTTTTCTTTTCCGACAAAACCCATCCGCTTCCTTTTTGTTCTGGCGGACAGTACCTTTTCTGCAGATTGGTAAATGTATCGTTTTGATGGTGTCTGAATTTTTCTTTATCTCTGTGCCTGTGCAGCGGTTCTTGCATGGAACATGCGGAAGACGCCGGTCTGCTCGATCAACTTCGTCAGGCTGTAGAAAATGATGGAATCGATCGGCCATAATCAGGTTCTTTAAGGCACGTGCCGGAAGAAGCACCATGATTCCTTTTCCATACAGCATGCTGATCCACAGGGTGTTCAGCAGTACGTTGACAGTCAGCATAACGATGAACTTGGCTGCAAGCACACGTTTGATGGTCAGTTTTTTGCGATAGTAGAAGCATCCATACATAAAGATGCCAGCATCGCATTAAAGGTGAATCCGAAGAAGAACGGGCCGCTCGGTTTCAGGAAGTATTTTACGACATCAAGAATGCCGGAGAAAAGACATCCTGTCACTGGTCCGAACAGGTAATCGACAAGGCGGTTCGGGATTCCGAAAATCCGATGCGGACATAAGGTCCGATATCAATCGATGCTACCTGGTTCAGAATCATCGCCAGCGCTGCGAACATGGCACAGGCTGCGAGGGTTGTGACTGCTTTCAGCTCTTTTGCTGACTGCAGAAACATGTTTTTTGTTTCTTTTGCTGTTTCATTTGCATTTTTCTGCATAAAAAAATTACCTCCTTTACAGATATCTGACTACAATAGGAGATAATCTCTTGTCTCTATCTTCTGTTGCAGCGAGATGCAATTCATATACCGCAAGATTTTCTTTTCGTCTCCCCTGGCTACTCTCTATCCTGGGAGCACTTTACGCATATGAACTTACTCTGCAGTTGTTTTTGTCCTGCTCATTATATAGTAAAATCCCCTTGATTTCAAGAGGATTTTACATTTTTTTCTAATTTTTTACGATCAAATATCAGCCCTGCATTTTACGGTCTTTCCGGTGATAAAACGGAGACAAACGCAAACTTTTTATCCAGCAGTTTTCCCATCAGCACAATGCCTTTTCCCATCGTAAAAGCAGCTGCTACCGTTCCGATTCCAAGACCTTCGATTCTTCCAAGTCCGAAGAAGGTGAGCAATGCGGTTACCATAAGGCAGGTCACATCGAAGCCGATTTTAATTCTGGAATACGGCACTTTCGTGATATCAGATACTTCACGCGGGAACAGATCTGTCGGGACAATCGGGAGCTTGCAGCGGTTTGAAAGCGCAATACCGAAACAGAGAATCAGATAGCTCAGCACAAAATAGAGCACGCGCAGCGGCAGATTTACCGGAAGACGTGTAATCCAGAGCTCGTGAAGATCCATCAGTTCTCCAAACACAAAGCCGACCACAAAACTGAACAGGTAAGTGGGGACGAATTTTTTCCGCATAAGCATCAGCGTACAGACGAGCAGTCCCTGGAAAATATACGTCCACGTTCCAAGCGTAAGCCACGGCATCACCTTCCGGAATGCATACGGAACACTCGAAATCGCCGAAATCCGGACCCGGAATGCAGCATCAAAAGAACGCCGAGACTGTTCAGGACGACAACCATCAAAAGTGCCAGTTCTCCGCGCATGACTGTTTTTTCTGTTTCGTTTTTCATAATAACATTTCCTCGATTTCTATGTATTTCTTATATGGTCAGATGGCTTTGTGACGTGTGCAAAGACAGGGAGCGCATTTTCTTGCTGTAAATGCACTCCCCTTCCATCGGATCTTTCTTCTTTTATTTTCGGATCTGTCCCGTTCCGTATACGATATTTTTAATCGACGTCAGCGCCAGCAGTCCCATCGGGCCTCTGGCGTGAAGTTTTTGGGTGCTTATTCCGATTTCGGCACCGTAGCCGAATTCGAAGCCGTCGGTGAAGCGGGTGGAGGCGTTGACGTAGACCACCGCTGCGTCGATTTCGTCCAGGAATTTCTGGGCGTGGGTGTAGTTGTTGGTGATGATTGCTTCGGAGTGTTTTGTGTTGTAGTGGTTGATGTGTGCAATCGCTTCGTCGATGGAAGAGACGGTTTTGATGGACACGATGTAGTCGAGATACTCTTTTCCCCAGTCCTCTTCTGTCGCTTCTTCTGCTTCCGGCATGTATTCTCTTGCCTTTCGTCTGCGCGCATTTCCACATGTTTTTCTTTTAATCGTTCCTCCAGAATCGGGAGCAGTTTTTCACGTACATTTTCGTGTACCACAATCGATTCACATGCATTACATACACCGACGCGCTGTGTTTTTGCGTTCAGAATAATATCCACTGCCATGGAAAGATCGGCTGTCTCATCCACGTAGATATGACAGTTTCCGGTTCCCGTCTCAATGACAGGAATCGTGCTGTTTTCCACGACAGCGCGGATCAGTCCGGCGCCGCCGCGTGGGACCAGGACATCGACATAGCGGTTCATCTTCATAAACTGCGCCGTCGTCTCGCGGGAGGTATCTTCGATCAGAAGCAGGGCGTCTTCCGGCACCTGCTCCTCTTTCAGTGTTTTCCGCAGTGAGGCAACAATCGCCGTATTCGAGTGGATTGCATCGCTTCCGCCTTTTAAAATCACGACATTTCCCGTTTTGAAGCAGAGTGCAAATGCATCCGCCGTCACATTTGGGCGTGCCTCGTAGATGATACCGACAACACCAAGCGGAACACGTTTCTGTCCGATCAGAAGACCGTTCGGGCGCTTTTTCATTCCCAGCACTTCCCCGATCGGGTCATCCAGCTCGGATACCTGACACATGCCTTCTGCCATTGCTTCAATCCGGCTTTTATCCAGAAAGAGCCGGTCCAGAAGGCCCTGGGACATGCCTTTTTCTTTTCCATGCTCCATATCCAGCGCATTGGCTGCGATAATCGTTTCGGCGTCTGCCACAAGGTTTTCCGCTGCTTTTTTCAGCACACGGTTTTTCTTCTCTGTCTCCATGATTCGAAGCACAGGCTCCGCCTGGCGGGCTCTCGTTCCGATTTCTTCCAGCTTCATCATACTCGTCTCCTCCTCGTGTTGTCTTATCGTAATTGGCTTAACGGTAAATCTTCTGCTCTGTCACCAGCATCTGCGGCAGAACATCCGTCTCTTCAAACGGCACCGCATCAAACAGCTGAAACTCAAACGCCGCTGCAACCGTTGTAAACCCTAGATGTGCGGCAAGAAAGCGGTCATAAAATCCTTTTCCATATCCGACTCTGTGGCGCGCCGGATCAAAGGCCACACCGGGTACCAGCAGAAAGCCCTCTTCCCGCGTGCAGACCTTTCCGCCGTCCGGTTCCATAATGCCAAAATAGCCGGATTTCAGCGTGGAGAAATCTTTGATCTCATAATAAACCATATCGTCGCCTTCCACGCGCGGCACAGCGACCGTCTTTCCCATTTGCAGGGCCTTCTCGATCAGATCCCGTGTCATGACTTCTTTTTTGAAGTCCATATACGCAAAAAAGCAGTCCGCATCCAGAAACTCCGGCAGAGCCGTGATTTTTTCATAAATCATACGGCTCTTTTCCTGAATTTCTTCCTGTGTGGCTGCTCTTCTTCGGGCAAAAACTTCTTTTCTAATGTTTCCTTTTGCTTCCATAGCGCTCCCCCAGATTTACGATTGTTCCGTCTTTCTCCTGCATATCAATATTGTCGAGCTGGGTACGGAGGTTCATTTTCACGGCTGCAATATATTCTCTCCGCAGCTTCTGCTGCTCTTTTCTCCGCCGGTGTCAGCCCTCTGCTTTCGCCTTGCGGGCAAGTTCGTTGATTCTCTGTATATTAATTTCCATTTTCTGTATTTTTCTCCTTTGTTTCAACTCACAGTCGGTATTTTCACAGAGTCTGACATGTCGAAAATAGTTCGACTGTGACTCGCCTCATGTCAGTGGAGGATACCGATTTCTCTCCGCCTGCCACTGCCGTTATGTTTCTTTTAACAATTCATCCCACCGCTTTAGAAGCGAGGGACTTGCTTGATTCGGTTAAATGACCGGATTTTCTTTTTATCTTACCGCAAAACACAGGATCTGTCCAGCCGATCTGAGAAAATCCTGAAATCCAGCTTTATCACCGGATTTCAGTCTCATCTGCATAATTATCCAAAACAATCAGAACCCATGTTTTTCCAGGATTCAGTTTAATCTCCTCTCCATTGCTGTCCCGGTACTTTGTGACGCCCCACGGATCATCCTTGCTCCATGTCACGTCGATGGCCTTTCCGCTTGTGATATACGTTCCCGTTCCGCCGTTTACCACATCGATATCGAGATATTCCGCATTGTCATCATACTTTTTCCAGGAACAGTACTGCACGATAATGTTCTTCACCGCAAGCTGTTCCTGTGTCATCTCATCGATCTGCGGTTCCCCGAACTGATAACGCAAATACGTGCCGCTCGCCTCATCGTACGAAAACCACGGATTGTTGTGGAAATATCCGCCCGGTGCCACATAGGCGGCATTTCGTCCCTGTTCCAGCGTTTCCGGTTCTGTCTCGGATGCAAACTGAAAAAATCCGTCATAACCGTCTTTGTAAGATGTCCGGTAGCCGCAGAGATCGATTCCCGCTGCAATCCCGGCCGCATCCAAATACGCATTGTGCGGCGACGGACGATCCGACGTCCGGTAATACACCTGTTCCGAATACTCCATGCCGTTCACATTGTCTATGTGATCCGATTCGAGCAGCGGAATCGCATACGCCGCCTGTCCATAGTGGTAATACAGAGCGTCAAATCCGCTGCCATATACACATAATATTCGCGGCAGCTCCGCACCGATCCGATCTTTTCGAGATCATCATAGTTTTCAAACAGCCCCATCAGGCGCGTAATGCCGCCTTCGACCGGCGCTTCATAGATCACTCCCGCACGGCTGATACCGCTCTGCGGGCAGGCGCTGATGATATTACTCAGCATAACCGCCACCGGGCGCCTTCTTCCCTGTACTTCGGCGACAGGTTCTCCTGTCAGATAACTTTTCACCATACCTTCCGGCAGCGCATCCTCCGCGGGTGTCGGCTCAATCGCTTCCGGAACCAGCGGCTCCGGTGCCGGATCTTCGGTCGGGGCCGGTGGTTCCGTAGCTTTCGTTTCTGTCTTGCTTTCCCCTGCTGTCTCTTCTGAGACATAAGAGTTCCTGCCGATGCAGTTTCCGGTGCCGTTTCCCCAATTTTCCGGCATCCGAACAGCATCATGCTTCCCAGCAGAGCAATCCCCAATGTGTAAAACCCTCTCTTTTTGATAAAGACCCCTCCTTTTCTGCTCTCAATCAGTCTCTTGTGATACCGAGACGCTGCAGCACCTCTTCCTGCTTTGCCTCCATCACGGCTGCTTCCTCCGGTGTCATATGATCATAACCCAGAAGATGCAGCATACTGTGTGCAACAAGAAAAAGCAAATTCGCGTCTTAAAGAATGACCGTATTCCTCCGCCTGCGCTCTTGCGCGCGCAACAGAAATTACGATATCACCCAGCATCAGCTCACCGCTGTCCGGGTTAAAACAGTCATCTCCCTCTTCCGTCTCCAGAAAATCGAACGAAGCCGGAGAAGGATAATCTACCATCGGGAAAGAAAGCACGTCTGTCTCCCGGTCAATGTTTCTGTGTTCCCGGTTCATGGTGCGGATATTTTCCGGATCGGTCAGAATCAGTTCTACTTCTGCCTCATACGGGCACGCTTCCTGATCCAGCACACCATTGATTACCGCTGCTGCAACCTCTTCCGGATCAAATCCAAGGTCAAAATCCTGTTCATTTTCAAACGTCAGTGTCATTTATTTTCCCTCCGTTTTCTCGTCGTACTTTTTGCTCTGCCGCTGTGATTTTCCGGCTTTGCTTTCTTTTCATAGTCATCGTAAGCCTGTACAATCTTCTGAACCAGCGGATGACGGACAACGTCCTTGCTCGTCAGCTCGCAGAAGGAAATTCCGTCTACTTTTTTCAGTACCTGCATTGCCACATCAAGGCCGGAGCGTGTACCGGAAGGAAGGTCCTTCTGAGAGGCATCTCCGGTTACAATGACTTTGGAGCCGAAACCGATACGGGTCAGGAACATCTTCATCTGGGCCGGTGTGGTATTCTGTGCCTCATCAAGGATAATAAACGCATTGTCGAGCGTACGGCCTCGCATGTACGCGAGCGGCGCAACCTTAATCAGGCCTTTTTCCATGTTTTTCTGGAAGCTCTCGGCTCCCATGATCTGGTACAGTGCGTCGTAAAGCGGACGCAGATACGGGTCAATCTTGCTCTGCAGGTCGCCAGGCAGGAAACCGAGTTTTTCACCCGCCTCAATCGCCGGACGCGTCAGGATAATACGTCCCTACTTCATCGTTTCGGAACGCGGTGATCGCCATCGCCATTGCAAGGTATGTTTTTCCGGTTCCGGCGGCCGACGCCAGAAGACGACCATCTTTTCCCGAATCGCATCCACGTACGCTTTCTGACCGAGTGTTTTCGGTTTGACCGGACGGCCTGCGACCGTGTGGCAGATGCAGTCGCTGTCGATTTCAGCAAGGCTGCTTCCGCTGTCCTCCATAACAAGTGAGATTGCATAATTGACGTTCTGTGTGGTGATATCATTTCCGCGGCGTGAGAGCTCCAGAAGCTGTGTCAGACATTCCTTTGCGCGCGCTGCATTCGATAGCCGGGCCTACAATTTTAAACGCCGTCCCGGGAGATCAGCGTAACACGCCGGGATCTCATCCAGGATTTGATGTGTTCATCAAACTGGCCGAATACTTTCTTTTCATGTTCGATGGGCAGTTCCATCTGCAGATTCTATCATGTTGTTATTCTGTTCATCACCATTGTTTCCTTTCCATCCGACATCTTCTTCTGCATTTCGCAGGGCTGTGCTTCTACGGCCCGTTCTATCACGCGAAGTGTCCCTTTTGTGATACATGACGTATCGTTAAGTTCTATTGTAACATGATTCTCCGATATTTGGAAGTCCTTTTTCTGATAAATTTCTGTGGAATTTCTGATAATTCTGCGAGGCTTTTTCTTTTGCCTGCGTGTTCTGAGTAAGTTTCTTCTGAACTTCAAAAGGAAATTTCTGACGGTAGCCGAAATAAAACGGAAGGGCAAAGTTTTCTGTCAGATAAAGCTGCTGAAGGGATACTTCCTCGTCTGCTCCATTTTCCCTTTTCTCTGTTTTCTGATCCGCCGTTCCGGTCATGCTCCGCAAACTCTCCACAAAATTCTCCGGCAGCAGATTTCCAAGGAAAAATCGGTAAGCAGAAATCTGGAATACCGGCGTTTTTTTCCTGCTTTCTGGAAAATATGTCCGTACCGTATGGGAAAGCGGAAAGGTATCATAATAGTACCACGTCGTCTCAAGGTCAATATCCGCGTCTGCGTGAACATAAGAATAATCATACGTTTCCCCACTGTCATTCACAAGCGGAATCTCGCCCTTTACAAGAATGTCTCCCAGCGACATATCACCGAAAGGGCACCTGCGGATGCCGTTCCGATGTGATAATACGCCGACCGTCCCTTCTTTTTTCGCCACAAGATTCTGCGGATCATCTGCTTTTTCTTCGATCACATAGCCGTCTACGTTTTCTTTGCAAAGGGACAAGAGGCTGCGTCCCTTCTATTTTTGCGGACACCCAGGTCAGATTCGGAAACTGCTCCCGCAAATACGATGCGGTCTGGCTGCAGTCCACACGTTTTTCAACTTCCGCGAGTGAATCCAGCCGCGTCAAGGCTGTTTAAGATCGTCTGCGTACTTTGTTCGCGTAATTTCCTTCCACATGAATATTCCAGATGAACTGCGACAGCGTGTAAAGTCCCGCCAGGCAGAGAAAAATACCAATAAAAAATGCCTTTCTTTTTAAACTTCGCCGGTAAAAGAAAGGCAGTCCCTGTTTTTTCTGTATTCGGATGCGCACACCGCTCTTGCGGCGGATCGGCAGGAGGCGGAAAAAATCTTCCGGCGAAGAGCTCATCTAAAACAGCCCTGAAGTGTTCTGTCACGTCCCACAGTGTGATGTTATGGTGCCCGCACAGATTGAAAAAACGCTCCGGTTCACGGCCCGTCACACGAATCCGCACACTGCCTTTCCAGAAAGCCTTTCCCCTCTGCAAACGCACACCCCCTTTTCAGCATTGGAATGATTGGAATCATTACACTTATTGAAACGTCACCTGATCGATTCTCCCTTCCACCCGCATCTCCTCCCCGGAATACGAAACAATCCGGATTCCCTCTCCCACAAGGAGCAGCCTGCCATATTGTGTAAGCACGCAGAGGCGGCACGCATTATATTCCAGAATCCTGCGGTAATTTTCAATCTGCACTTCTCTCCCGCCGTAAAACGTCACAACCGGCTCACCAAAAGCAAGATCTGATGGAACCTGCATCGCCGAAAGCAGCTCCCCGCCCGGCGGATGGAGTGATTTTTTCTGCTTTTTCTTTTTTCGCATCCAAAACCTCCTCCGCTTTGCGGGTCTGCTTTTTGTTCTATCGCTATTTTATGCAGAAAAAAGCACAAAAATACCCCGCAGCCGCTGGGGTTTCCTGCCCGATCAGGCTGCAGGGTTTCATTTCCCTTTTAAAAACATTTTTTGCAGGGTTCATACCCCTGGGCTTCTGCATTTTCTCTCGTCATCTGATATGCCCGATCCGGATTCATTCTGCCGCAGTTATTTTTGTTATGGTACTTCGATCCGGTCTCTGAAATCCAGACGAGCTGTCCGCCATACGGATCCGATTCCTGCGGTGCTTCCGTTACCTGCGGTTCTTCGGCAGTCACTGCCGGCTGTGATTCTTCCGCTGCCTGCGTTTCAACGGTTTCTTCCGCCGCAGCTTCTATGGTTGGCTCAGGTGTCGGCGTCTCGGTCGGGTCAGCCGTTGGAGTTGGGGTAGCAGTCGGGTCGGGTAGCGGTCGGCGTTGGTGTTTCGGTCGGTGTTGCGGTCGGCGTTGGTGTTGATGTTTCAGTCGGGGTCGACGTCGCTTTTTTCGTCGGCGCTGCCGTAACGCTGACGGAAACAGACTCTGCAGATGCCTTCTGTGTTTCCTTACTGCTGTACGTCACAGGTGTCAGCGCACAGGCGGAAACCAGCAGCAACACAGGAAGCAGCACAGGAAGTGCTTTCGCCACATGAAACCGTTTCTTTATCGTATTCCAGGTAACCGGAAGCAGGAAGATTCCAAGCAGCAGCAGTGACAATGCATATGCCTTCTCCTCTTTCCAGTAACCGGCTCCCGCCAGCATCATCAGAATACCGAACAGATACCTGAGAAAATTTCCTGCCTTTCTCAGCATATTTCATTCCCCCTCTTGTGTATTTTCTGAATTTCTTACAGCGAAATCCTCTACTGTAAATACGTTTGAAAGAATGGAAAATTACATCACAGATTACGATTCTTTATAGAAAATCATGCTGAACCATATGACCATATGCTCGCCGAGGTAATAATCCATCATGTTTTTTTCAATCAGGTTTGCAACAACGATGCCGTGGCTCTCGATGCATGGATGCATCAGTTCAAGATGACGGCAGCCGCCTCTCGGGTAGGTACATTTATCGCAGAGCAGGAATCGGAGGGAAAGGGAAGGTGAGCAGGGTTTTGTCTTTTAAATGCTGCTCGATTTCGCGTGTGATTTTTTCGTGCTCCGATTTTGTTTTTAATGTCTCATCCATATCCATGATGTTGTCCACTTCTGCGATGCTGGAGAAGAACAGAACGTGATCGTAGTTCATGCAACGCTCCTTACAGACTTCAACAGTGCCGACCGCCGGCGGGCAGGACCAGGAGGCTCCGTAGCGGGAGCACTCCTTTTTGCAGATCTGGCGGACCCGGTCATTGAATTCGATGTCCTCCGGTTTTACAAATGCATACTGATAGATAGGAAACTGGGTAATATATTCTTCGATTTCTGTCTGTGTCATTTTGTCATCCCTTCTCTTTTGTTACAGATCTTTTTCCAAAAAAGCAAATACCATATTCCAGTACGTCTGGAGCATGCGCCCTCTGGTTCCAAACAATTCATGCTTTGCGCCCGGTACTTTTACCATTTTTGCCATGCCGGGACGGCGTTCTGCCATTTTCCGGATCATCCGCTCCTGGGCACGGTTGGACACAAGATGATCGTTCTCCGCCTGAAATAAAAGGACAGGAGCCTCGATCCGTTTCCATCCGCTCCGCATCAGATCGCGGTACAGATGTGCGGCGGCATGGAGCCATCCGTAAGAAGCGGCATTTAGGTGATACAGCGGCTCTTTTTCCCGCTTCTGCTGGTAATAGAGAAAGCGCGGACGGGAGAGGGACGAACTTTGTTTAAAGCTTTCGATTCCCTGGTATGGTTTCTGTCCTACCACATACTGTGTGCCTCGTTCTGTGGCACAGGCAAAAGCTGCGATCCGTTTTGCATCGGCGAACGGCACTTTTCCGGTCAGCGGACGGATCATCGGCGAACTCAAGACCACTTTCCGGAACAGATGCGGCGCTGGCCCTGCTGCGATTCCGCCGCCCATCGAGTGAGAATAGAGAACGAGCGGAAGACCGCATGCCTCTGCTTTTGCTTTTCGTGCAACAAAGAGCAGATCTTCTACATAACGATGGTAGGAATCAACATAAACAAGCGACGGATCTTCCACCAGACGGTAGCTCTTTCCGTGGCCGCAGTGTTCCGGCAGATAAACATGAAAATGCTCTTTGATAAAATAATACACGATCTCTTTATATTTCTCTGCATTTTCCGTAAAACCGTGTGAGATTACAACAACACCTCTCGGGCGGAATGCGCGGTAACGAAGAACATGAATCGGATGACCGCTCTCCCTTTCCCAGTAAAATTCTTCTGCATGAGCGGCGAGGTACGGCTCCACCATTCTGCATCCGCTCCGCATAATTTTTTTCCTGTAATACGCGTGTTCTCATTAGCAAATCACCTGCTTTCATCCAGATACGAAAGGATATCCTGAAGATTGTCTATGGTACAGTCCGGTGTAACTTCAATTTTGTTCGGAAGATGATCCGGGTTGTACCAGCAGGTCAGGATTCCTGCATTTTTTCCGCCGCGGATATCACTTGTGAGGGAGTCGCCGACGATCACAACCTCATCCGGTGCATAACTTCCGATTTCATTCCATACCGCATCAAAAAAAGCCTTCTGCGGCTTGTCCACACCGACCTGTTCCGAGATAAAAACGCCATCCAGAAGCTGGTCAAGCCCGGAAAAGCGGAGTTTACGCTCCTGTGCAACAGTGGTTCCATTTGTTACTGCATACTGTTTTACGGTAGCTTTCAGCTGTTTTACCAGTTCATCTCCGTGATCGCAGAAGAAAACCTTATCGCCGAGGCGGATCTGATATTCATCATTGAATACTTTTACCTGATCCGTCGGCGAGTCCTTCCGATTCAAAAAATTCATGGAACCGTCCAAGCATCACCTGTTCTCTCGTAAGCTCTCCCGTCTCCAGCCGCTCCCAGTAACCGCGGTTGATCACGCTGTAGCGCTGCAGCATTTCGTCCGTGCAGGTTCCCATATGAAACTTGTTGAAACAGTAATCAATTGCATATCGTTCCGACATCTTAAAATTCAGAAGTGTTCCGTCGATGTCCCACAAAATTACTTTTATCAAAGAGAAATCCTCCCTTGGTTTCATTTGTATTTTCCAATTACCTGTTTTTCATTCTAGCATAGATTACAAATACGATCAATTGTATTTTAGGCATTGTATCTTTTGAGAAAAAGTGCTACGATAAAAAAGAATTTCCGTGAAAAAGAAAAGGAAGAAGGAAGAAATACTATGAAATTTACTTATCCAGCCGTTTTTCATAAAACCGAACAGGGAACCTACGAAGGTTATTTTCCAGATCTCGCCTGCTGCTATGCAAAAGGGGATACCCTCGACGAGGCGCTGGAAGATGCCATTCACTCCGCCTATGACTGGATCTCTCTGGAACTGACGGAAGAAGAACCTGATTTTCCGCCGGTATCGGATGTGGCAGATCTCGGGAAAAGCGAAGGTGAAATTGCAAGAAATATTGCCGTCAACATCCGGCTTTTTGAGGGATGGGACGAATAAGTTCAAAAAAGAGAAAGAAAACCGTATTGCTGCGATATTCGAAACGCGGCGATACGGTTTTCTTTTTATCTCTTCCAGGTTTTCAGTCTTCTTTCTTCTTTGCTGATCCGCAGCGACTCTCTGATTTTCTGAATTGTTTTGTTATGTGTCCAGTCATCGAGACTGTTTTCTTTCAGCAGTTTCTGTGTCTTTTCCGGAAAATGAATATAACAGATCGATACTGCCCAGGCGACGGCCATTTTTACGTAATAGCCATCGTGATGAATCTTTTTCATCTCCTCCAGCACAGCATCGATATACGCTTCGTTGATAAAAAAGTCCAGCAGACACACAACACCAAACCGGATTTCATATTCCCGGCTGCTTTTCAGCCATTTCTGCAGATATCCATACCAATACTCCTGGTCTTTCTTCATAAAATGGCATCGTTGCACAGGAGCTGTCACAGATTCCCCAGCTGTTGATCATCGGCACGAAGCGGTCCAGTTCTGCCGTCTGTTCTTCACGGGTCAGCTTTCCGTAGCCGATCATCATTCCGCGGATCAGAAGCTCCTCGTAGACTTCCGGATTAAACTGTTCGGTATAAACTTCATAGTGGTCTCTTGCTCCGTCGCTTGCAATCCATCGCGAAACCGGAATGCGGACACCAAGAATCCGACAGTTCTGTCCCGGAACAAGAGAGCTGTGAAATTCCCGGTATTTTGCATCTATATTGCTTTCCAGTTCTGCCCGAATGGCCTGCATTACTTCCTGTTCCATATGATTCCCCCTCTCTTTTCTTTCTCTTTAAGATGTTTTACACGCTTTTTACAAATGTTTAACCCTGTTATTTCTGCACTTCTGATAAGATAAAATTAAAGTAAACGATAACATCCACCCTGCCAAATGCCAGATCTTTTCCGGCTGAAAGGTGAGTCTTATGAAAAAGAAATATACATTTTTTCAAAATATACCATTCCTGTGCAAATTTCAGAAGCAGCCAGCCCTTGCAGAAGAAGCGCCAGTTGTTTCCACAACGCTTTAGTCATTCCGTTTCCGGACCAGCAGAAAGATCTTATATTTTACCGAAACCCGGATTTTACCGCCCCTCTGCCGGTATCCATTCCCCGTCGTTTTCCGGGAAGCCGGATCTTTCTATATTCAGCGATCCCGAGCACGATCTTGCGGCAGTTCCAT
>SCPN01000856.1_pt1 | contig 19168 bp, 28 predicted proteins | sample 6106831 | NCBI WGS metagenome assembly SCPN01 (sample SAMN10720447, study PRJNA508395) | human gut metagenome | isolation source: Participant 1, 0 month
CATGAGGTGTAATGTTTGGCATCTGCACCCAGTAAATGTCATTGTATCTGCCGACCATATGGTTGAATCGGTGTTGCCAATGCATCGCAACAAGGGGCATTCCATTATCATCATAAAATAGGAATCCACTATATCAATCTATGGACTTCTCCACTTTCGGTGCATTTCTGTCCTCAATAATCGCCTGAAACATTTGTGCCACATCCTCTGTAATCGGCAACACTCTTGTTCCTGCATCCGTCTTTGTGGTTTCTATGATGTATCGCATATCTGATGTTCTCTGCAACTGATGGTCGATATTTATGGTTCTATTTTCAAGATCAATGTCTTTCAGCGTCAGTCCACAAAATTCCGATATTCGCATTCCTGTATGAAAGAGTATGTACACTACCTCATAATATTTACAGTACACCACATCGTCATGCACAAACTTTAGGAATTTTCTCATCTGGTCTTTTGTGATTGCCTCTCTTGTGACTGTGTCATTTACCAATACTCCGGCAAGCTGGAATCCGAATGGATTCTTTACCAAAATGTCATCATCCACAGCCATCTGAAAAGCTGGTCGCAGCACTCCCCGGATGGTATAAATGGAACTGTAGCTTTTCCCATCTTCCTGTTGCAATTTTATAAGGAACAGCTTTGCATCGGAAGTTTGTCCGTAGGCTCCAGTTTCCAACTGTATACAAAATGTGGTTTTCCATCAATATGATATTTATATTGATATTTTCCGTCTGCTCTTACGCTTTCTCCCGGTCTTAATACTCTGCGTTTGGAGTCCCGCCTTGTCTGTCCTCTTCCTGCCTTTGCCATTATACCCGCCTCCTTAGTTCCGGATGGTTACGCAGATACCTTTCAAAGGCTACACGAAAAATCAGCTTGCGTTCTCCGTAATATGCCAGAAAATCTTCTCCATCCAATGTAACGATAGATGCCAGCTTATAGCTTTCAATCGTTTTTTCATTGAAATCTCCTGCACTATCATATACTGGAATTGCAGCTCCCTCCGCTACAAATTCCGCTTTATCCTTACAATCCTTCGCAAAGATTCTATAACCATTTTTATATGCACGAATAACTGTCGCTATCTTTCTGAAATCAGATTCCTTTTCAATTTCATTCATAACCTTTCCGGCTGCAACAGTCGGCATACTGTAAGTTCCTGTACTAATATCCCTACCATTTGCAAGAATATCCTCTCTCGCCTCTTTGTTTCTCATCGCATTCCAGAACTGAATATCATGTTCTGGCTGTGCCGTAATCTGTGTATTACTAATCATCCTCCTTGTGCAAAGACACGTGTTCAAAGAAATCTAATGCATCTTGTCTATCTTTAATTTGCTTAATAATTGGCTTTGCTACACTACTGCTCATTTTTTATCCTTTCTTAGATTATGTATTTTAAGTATATTCCTTATTGCCAATCGCTACAAATAAAAATGTCTCATTTTTCCTAGTTTTCCCAATTCTACTATATTTTTGTATTTTACAAGATTCTCCATAAAACTTGCAAATTCTCCGGTCAGAAACGTGAACCCATGAGAGAAAATTTTGAAATATTATCAATGATTTGTGATTCTCTGACCTCTCCTTCGACTATAAACACTTTATAGTCTTTATCTGCCATTAAATGCACCTACCTTATACATTTTCTGAAGATTGCGTGCCTGTCGCAGTTCCTTCTCTGTTAATTCAGAAATATCTTGGATTCTATTATTTTCAAGTAAGAAGTAGCTGTCCGGTCTGAGAAGATCATTGCTCATCAAATCTGTATTATGAGTCGTTGTAAATATCTGAACACCGGATATCTGTTTCAGATGCCTCTGCACCGATTCCGATAATTCAAAATGGTAAAATGCATCAAATTCATCTATGAATACAAATGATGCTTTTTCCATACGGATATACCAATAATAAAACAGAGCCAATGATCTGGTTCCGGTAGAAGATCTGTAGAAAATTTCAACTTATTCCGTATTTTTTTTACGGCATCAGCGATCAATATGCATAACTCACCTGGGCCTGTCTCATTCATGCTGCAAATCATAAACAGATTTTCCGTTTTTATTTTGTTTTTTCGCACGATATACTACCACATTCTGAATTTATCTACGGATTTTCCGTTTTTATTTTTAGTTTCACTATAATTATTCCATATGCAAAAGGATCTCACTTATCCGAAAATTAGCAGAACAGGTTGGATGTAAAACAGTTTTGCTTACAAATAAATCTCCTTCAGCAACTCCACACCCCTATCTCTATCAAAAGGCATTCCCATCTGCAAAAGTCTTACTTCCAATTCATCTAGTACACTGATTTGCTCGATATATCTATGTATACTCTCTGTCACCAGCCCTTCTGATTCAACTTTTGTTCCAGCTGTGACAATCTGCAGCAAGCGGAATACATCGTACTTATGCTTCTTTAAATCCTTTTCATTGACATGCTCACCGGCTCTCTTTCGTTCTAAAAGATTAATCCACGCATACATTTTGAATGGAATCAGATGCTCTGCTCCCAAAACACCAATACCATCAACCACTCTACGTCCGGACATCATAAATTTATAATAGTCATCGTTCAGAAGAATCGCTGATAAACTGGAAGTATCATCATCAATATGAATCGGTATAATTCCCTCTTCAATTTCAAGAAGATATCCCGGCTTTCTTGAAAACAACTCAATCATAGTAGGATAACCGAATTTGCCTTCTGTGAAGCGGTAAAAGTGCATATTCTGTTCATTCTTCCATCCGCACTTATAGCCGCCTTCTTTTATGTATTCCCAGAATATGCTCGCAAATTCTGGGAAGTTGTCCTCCATAATCAGGATCATATCAATATCTTTTGTCGCTCGAAACGACAAGTCTGCCTCTGAGAGTAGAATATCGCAGGCAGTTCCGCCGATAATAGTGTAATAATCCGTATAATTTTTAAATTTTTCTCTAAAAGAGTCTAGCCCTGGTACCATTTATAATTCCTCCAGCAGTTTCTCAACACTCATTTCTATTCTTTCGTCTTCGTTACCTTTGAATGTACATGCAAGCGAAACAGGATCAACACATCCTTCTCTTGCAAAATAAGAAGGATTGTATTTCCATAATTGTACCTTCAAGCAGTCGTCTGTGTCTTCAAATCTGACATCCACAATTTCCAACTGGTCAACAACTTCCTCGCCCTTGTAGATTGCCCGTTCCTCAATTCTAGGCGGATTCAATTCTGACTCCTGACTAAGAGCGGTTTCTCCTGCGCTAAATGATTCAAAGGTTGCTTCACATCGCATAATTGTAATCTCTTTCTGGACCGGATTAATCAAATATGCTTTTGCATTTTCATAATACTCTTTGCGTGAGTGTAATTTCTCTTAATAGCAATCTCTGTTCCGGATTTCATCTGGCGGATGAGTCCCATTCCCTCTAATTGGGCTGTTGCTCTTGTAATGGACGTCTTGGTAAGATTCAGCTTGTTCGCAACTTCACTTTTTAACACAGATTCCTCATCTTCCATATATAACAATTCAAGGAAACACCATCTGTGTTGCAGGCATCATCTTATCTGCCTTGACAAGCTGCTTGCGATACACATCCTGCAATACAATTCCCATAAATGGTAAAAATACATTTCCCGGCAGATCCACAAACGGAACTCCGCTTTTTACCAGAGCATTTCTCATGGATACGCTGTTTAACGCTACTTCATATGCTACCGGACACTGCAATGCTTCCTCATACTTTGCTTTCTGCTTTTTCATTGCAGCAACACTTAGCTCCGTTTCCTTCACTACATCAATTATTGCAAAGTTAACACCCTATATTTCAACCATCATAATGTCACGCATAGTCATAAAAATCGGCAATTGTAATTTATTCTTGTATTCTGCTATTTTTACTTTGCAGCCGAAATACTGCTCTAATTGCTTTTGCATATGACGTCTCCTTGTAACATGTTTTTATTCATGATAACATATTTCTTGTTACTTTTCAATATTTTATGTTATTTCTTTATAATCGACCTGGTTTTTATGCATGTTTAGGTAAGGTATACGATTATTATTAAAAGTACAACCACATAATATGTATTGCAGTCAAATATCATAAACAAACCGACACTTAACCGACATTCAAACCGACATTTTTATGTAAGTGAAAAGAAGTCCCCGAAGGAACTTCTTTCGCCACAAATCATATTCTTTTTTATCGAGGGAAGTCCAGTTGATAATCCTACTGTTTTACAAAATAGGAGTACAATGGGGGTACAAATCCCATCCACATTCCCTAAAAGCCTTGATTTTAAGCCTTTTCAGCCAAAAGTACGGTTTCTGGGCAAATTATAGCATATTGTTGCAAGTCTATTCTTACAATTCCATCAGAAAATGTTCATGCAGCGCACGTTTCACCTGATCGAAATTACCTCGCTCCGGACATTGGATGGAAACAACCAATCCCTTCTCTGGGAGAATCGTTGTAATCTGTCCGAATGCGCCATCAGCACGATAGGATCCTGGATATGGACTGATCCAGAACTGATAGCCATATCCTACATGCCAGAGATCTGCAGATGGCTCGAAGGTAAATTTCGGGGTGGACACCTCCTGCACCCAGTCCCTGCTGACAATCTGCTTGCCCTTCCAGTTACCCTCAGCCAGATAGAGCTGTCCCAGTTTCATCATCTCGGTACAAGTCAGATACATACCTCCGCCGCCATTCGGATGTCCCTGTGGATCATGCTCCCAGAGCGGCCATCCCATATCAAGGGGCTGGAATACCTTCTCATACAGATACTCTCCCATCCGCTTGCCAACGGCCCGTTCTACCATATGAGCAGCCAGAATACTGTCGGCAGAGGAATAGCAGAATGCACTGCCTGGCTCCACAGGAACCGGCTGCGCCATCATATATTTCTCATAATCCGGTGCGCCGATGCCCGGACGTCTGTCCTCATTCATCAGAAGTGCCTTACCAAAGCCACTGGACATGCAGAGCAGATGTTTCAACTGAATCTTCTCCAGATTTGGATCCGGATTTGAAGGAAGTTTATCTTTAAACACTTCCGCCACATGATCTTCCAGCTTAGTTTTCCTCTTCCATTGCGAGTCCAACTGCTGTTACCGTAAAACTCTTGGTATGTGAATAAATATTTCTCGGTGCATTTGCTGCGTAGTGCATCTCACAGAGTACCTTGTTCTCATCTCCGACACTGATAGCTTCCAGCGGCAGATTGTGGCTGCTGGCATAACGATGAAATTCCAAAAACTTCTCTTCCAGTAACATAATACATCTATACTTTCTGGCAAATCTCTGATGTCAGTCCGATATAACCGATGGGACGTGTCGCAAGGTTAAAACCATTCTATCTGACATCTCCAATCTGGTTCTATTATCTCATACACATCTCTGCATCTGTCGGCAGTGGCATCAGCGGTGCGGACGGCAGGGTCTGATACCAATAAGCAACACTGGTGTAATCATCGTAACGCGGTCCGGTCCAGCCCATGTTGTCGAGTGTCATACGAAACTTATTCTCAAAACGGATCGGGTCTGCAATATGGAAATGATACAGCAGGAATCTCTGCTGTCCGTTATAGAATTCCCGGTTGTCTCCATAGATTGCATACATGCCGGTATATAGCCGCTGAAGGTCTGATAGCCTTTGATGATGATGTCATTTCCAAATCCATAGGAACCGCCGAAGTAATCTTCAGTTCCGGTATAGTGGATAGACGGATACGGATCATCGTCCAGATACATGCGGGCTTCGCCTTCTACCCAACAGGTATTGTTGCCATTCATACCAGTTGCCAGAGTCACACCAACAAATTGTCCCCTGCCTTCGATTCCGTCAACGATTGTGTAGGTACGACCCTTCTGAACCGGGTGCTCTTGGCGATAGGTGGCATGGAAATAACCAGCCTCCGCCGGAATCTCCTGATAAGCTCCGGTGATAATATAAAAGAGATTTTCATCCTTGTCACCACGGTTTTCCATCGTGATCCGAGCTCTTTATGGAACGGCATCTCAAAATAGCTGTTATAGCCGAGACCAGGAGCTACCAGCATCATGGCAGAATTCAACACCGGATATTTGCCATCCCAGTCCACGAAATTTTCATCATAGGCACATCCGAAGAATGCAGAGAGCGGAGCTTCCACAGACGGATATTCCTGATCATCCCAATACATACGGATGATAAAATGGTGCCCGACATATCCGGTAAACCACATATGCTGGATCACACCCGGTCCTGCAGCATCTACCAGAGTTACGGTTTCTGCAGGAATTGTCACGGTCGGACGAAGCTTGGTGCAGTCACCGCCATGGGAACCACCTGCGCGTACACCGGTTGGATTCTCTGCGGAAAATGCAAACGTTTTGGAGTTCTGGATCATACAATAGTTGTTCATATTCTTCTCCTCTCTGATCAAACCTGGATCATCTGAAATTATTGCTTACTACGCTATCGCGTTTCTCTATTCACTATAAATTCACTATAACATTTATCTCCATGAAGTGACGTAATTACAGAATCATTCCGTCTGCGCCCTCTCATTTTCTTCCCGGATAATCTCCTTTAATTCTTTTCGCATCACATCCAGTGGAGCCTTCTGTCCGGTCCATAATTCAATCTGAGCAGCCCTCTGGAACTGGACATATCAAGACCATTCAGGATTTTGCAGCCCTTCTTCTCAGCATTTTTCAGGAATGCGGTCTTGGAACGGGTTGTAGCAGGCATCAAAATAAAACTGTCCTGGCCTGATTAGTTCAAATCTTTGTATATGGGTTTTTGTATTGCCCGTGGTTTTGTGTTCTGTCACCGTATTGAAGGTTTTTCGTCTTTCTCATACGGTCATAGAAATAATCAACGACAAGCCTGACAAAATACGGCATATTCCGCTGCATCCGATCTCCATTTTTTCTCTCGACGATTTCTTCGACAACTTTTTTCAGCAGCTTCCGGCATTGTTTAAATTCCGCCTCCAGTTTATGGATCTCTTCGCAAAACAGATTCATGGTATAACCATCTCCTTTATTCAAGCGCTTAAACTGATTATACCATAAATCTATGAACAAAGTTTATCTGTAAAGAAAATTGATACAGAGTTTTTCAAAATCGGTCCATCTGCTCCCGCCCATTGCCTTACCACAACTTGTATTGCTTAAACCTATCGTTCGAACAATGCAAATACATTGTCCGGCAGCTGACAGGTACCAACAATTCGCCCACGCTATATTCCATAAATGTCCCTCAAATCCTGCTTGCTTCAGCGGAATATGCCACATAAAAATCATATGCCAAAATCTCTTTTCATTTCAGCTTCAATGGCATCTGCTGAGTAAACTCTGCCAGCTTTTACATCAGACATACCTTTTTCAATTTCTTTATCAAATTGTTCTTTCGTAAGAGAACCATAGGTCAACGGTGCCGTTCTTGGTAATTTCATTTCAAATGGAATTCCCTTTTGCAAAACAATCTGCCGTAGAAACATTTCTACTGCGACATTGGAATTCTAACTGATCTAATACACTTTCAGCCTGTTCTTTAGTTCAGGCTCAACTCGAACAAACACACATTTGCTGTTCTTGCCATAATCATGCCTCCTTCAACTGTATTCTATCACAGATGCTTTGCCAAATACCATTCCTCATTCCCCAAAGCCTGGCTAATTTTAAGCCACTTCAGACAAAGTACGGATTCTGCCGTGGCAAACAAATAGTATTTTTATCATTGTTTTGTTTCTCCTTGTTTTCCCCCGGAATCCCCTGTTTTGCAAGGGTTTCCGGGGTTATTGTGATATGCTCTGAAATTACAGATTGTGGCAAATCAGAGCAAGATTGAGCAAGTTGTTACTACCTGTTAGTAGTAAAAATGGTAGTAAAAGGGAACTTCTTACTACTAAGGGTTTTTACCACAAACTGGACAACCGTCTCCTCTTCTAGCACGATTTGCAATAATTGCTTCCCACTCATGCCCTTCTTTACACTTCCACCACACTTTTTTATTACTTTGAGACTTAAATTCACATGGAAACAAATTTCCATTTTTATTATAATTCCATTCACTAGCAATTTCTGGTCTTAATGTCTGCAAATCATTTTCCCCCTTAATAGCGTATCTTCCAGAACAATAGGGACATCCACTTCCCTTTGCCCTTGTTGATATTGTAGTTTGCCACGAATGATTTTTGCAGCATTTCCACCATATTTTTCTTGCACTATGCTCTTTAAAATCACTTGGTGTAAGCCTTCCATTTCTATCATAATTCCACTCTTTTAATAGTGGAGAATCGACCGACATTAAATCATTTTCGCCTTGGTCCTATGTCAAGAGGATGAATAAATTCTTCTTTTTCACATTGCAACCCCCACCCATTTTCCTGTATGATAGAGATAGATTAACAGTAAGGAGGCATACAGTTATGTTGCAGATTAAAAATCCGGTTTTGCCGGGATTTAATGCAGATCCATCCATTATCCGCGTGGATGATACATATTACATTGCAAACTCTACGTTTGAGTGGTTTCCGGGAGTTCGTCTGCACGAGTCAAAAGATTTAGTACATTGGAATCTTCTTCCATCCGCATTGTCCACGACGACATTGCTTGATATGAAAGGAAATCCGTCATCGGGAGGTATCTGGGCGCCGGATCTTTCCTATGCAGATGGAAAATTCTGGCTGATTTATACGGATGTAAAAGTAACCGAAGGACCGTTCAAAGATATGATCAATTATCTGACGACGGCAGAAGATATCCGCGGACCATGGTCGGATCCGATCCGTGTCAATGGTGTGGGATTTGACGCATCGTTGTTCCATGATGATGACGGACGCAAATACTTTGTTCAGCAGACATGGGATCATCGCGAATACCACCATGCTTTTGACGGTATTACAGTGACAGAATTTGACACAGAGACAATGAAATTAAAACCGGAGACAGCACGTACGATCTACGCCGGAACGGACGTTAAACTGGTTGAGGGACCACATTTGTATAAGATCAACGGATATTATTATCTGTTTGCTGCACAGGGTGGAACCGTTTGGACACATCAGGAAGTAGTAGCTCGTTCAAAAACGTTAGATGCGTTGAGTTTTGAGACAGAGCCTGGCGATCCGTTTATTACAAACTTTGATACGCCGGAACTTGAGATCCAGAAGCAGGGACATGGTGCTCTCGTAGAGACTCCCGGCGGTGAGTGGTATTATGCAAGTTTGTGTGGAAGACCGTGGAACCACGAAAATGAAAGTTCGATCGACCCACGCGGCTGGTGTCCGCTTGGCGTGAGACGGCAATTCCAGAAAGTATACTGGGATGAAGAAGGCTGGCCTCGTATCGAGGGCGGACATGGCGGAAAAGTGCTTGTGGATGCGCCGAAAGATGCAATCTTGACAGAAGCACCGGCAGATCATTCGATGCATGATGAATTTGACACACCAAAACTTCATGATGAGTGGAATACCCTCCGCGTACCATTTACCGAGGAAATGGGTACGACAGGGATTGCAGGCTGACATTGATCGGAAAAGGATCCCTCAGCAATAAGCATGAGCTTTCGTTGGTGGCAAAACGCTGGCAGGCATTTAACTTTGATGCCGAAGTGAAAGTGAAATTTGATCCGTTCAACTATCAGCAGATGGCTGGATTGACAAATTTTTACAATGATAAGCACTGGTCATTCGCTTTCGTTACGTGGAATGAGAAAAATGGCCGCGTGATCGAAGTAGCAGAGTGCAATCGTGGCGGATATCGTTCGTTCCTTCGCGACGATGCGATTCCGGTACCGGATGATGTTGAATTTGTGCTTCACAAAAGTAAAGAGCAGTCTTACAGCTACGAGTATTCCTTTGATGGAAAGAACTATACAGAGATTCCGGGCACACTGGATGCCGCTGTATTGTCCGATGATTACGTACTCCAGTCATACGGTGGATTCTTCACCGGAGCATTTGTCGGCATGGCATGCGTGGACTACTCCGGATACGATCAGACAGCAGAATTCCGCAGTTTTGACTATAAAGAACTGGATTAATCGATTAATCAATAGCAAGAGCCTTTTTTAAACCAGGCTCAATCAGATGGCTGGCGATGCCGCAGAGGATTTTGGGAAAAAGGACGAAAAGTCCAGGAACCGGGAAGACGATGAGGCAGGCGCCGGCCATTGTAAATAGTGATGTTAGAATGTAAATAGTACAAGTTAGATATGGAATAATCCTTAATATAGATTTATTATTAAAGTTAAAGATTGGAGGATTAAGACATGGCTACACAGTACTCAGAAGAATTTAAGAAAGATGCGGTAAAATATTGGGAAGAGCATAAGGATTTAGGCATTAACGCATGTGGTAAAAATCTAGGCATATCTAAAAGTACACTATCTACCTGGCGTAAACTTTATGAAAGTAATGAGGGTAATATACCAACCCGAGGAAGAGGCAATTACGAAAGTGATGCTGCAAAAGAAAATGCTAGACTTAAGAAAGAATTAAGGGATGCACAGGATGCTCTGGAAATATTAAAAAAAGCAATCGGCATACTGGGAAACTAACAGAAGCTATATACAGCAAGAACTGCAAATGAAATATGAGGGAACAAGGTGGACGCCGGCTTAATGTTAGCGGTGTGCTGAGACATTTAGGCGTCTCTAGAAGTGGATATAATACTTTGAAAAACAGGATTCCAAGTAATCAGGAGCAGCGAAAAAACAAAATAAAGGATAAGATATGTGATATTTATGATGAATCACTTTCAGAATTATGGTGCTCAAAATAACAAAGAAACTAAAGAGGAAAGAAAGAATTGAAAAAGAGACGGTAGGTAATTATATGCGTGAAATGGGCCTGAAGGCACAATGGATTAAACCATATACTATAACAACTATAGATTCAAATTTTAGTGAAGAATACAAAAATATACTTGATGAGAAGTTTAATCCTAATTCCCCTGATGCGATATGGTGTACAGATATTACATATATTTGGACTTATGAAGGATTTGTATATTTAACAAGTATAATGGACTTATATTCAAGGAAAATAATATCATGGGTATTAAGTGATACCCTTGAAACAAAGTGGGTTGTAGAAGCTGTTAATAAAGCTAAAAGGGTAAGAAATGCTGACAAACCATTAATTATGCATTCAGATCGTGGCAGACAATATACGGCTAAAGATTATGAAGAAGCAACAGCAGGAATGACGCTAAGTTATTCGAAGAAAGCATGTATTTATGTTGACATCCAGACGGGTTGCAATATTCCTATTAGATTCTCCTTGGGCTTTGTAAAGAAGCATCTTAGCCCGGTCAACTACCTGAGCCTGAATAGTTCTTGTACGGACAAGGGACTGGAGATATTCAACATCATCAGAGTTTAATTCAATTGCTTTTGCGTATGCCATACTGGTACCTCTTTCTTCTTGATAATACCAGTATAGCATAGAACTCACAATATAGCATAGTTATTTATTTTTGTTGTACTACCAGACTATGCCCCTTTTGCCCCATTATTCCCTTGATTTATAAGGCTTTTCACAGTCCTGCTGTGGCAGATGAATAACACTCTAAATCATAGTTTTGTTTCTCCTTGTTTTGCAAGAAATTCTGGAGTTATTATGATGCAATCTGTATCCCTTAAACCTTAATAGCCAATCCTAAAATAATCCAAGTATGCCTTATACTTATCCTGTGCCGTCAGACATGTATCCGTCAAATAACCTTTCTCTCTGTCCAATTCTTTCAACCCACGATAATAAAACATCTTCAGATTATCCTCAATAATAAATGGAACAATATTATATTTCAGACATTCTTTGAATATAATCAATAGCCCTACACGACCATTACCATCCTGAAATGGATGAATTCGCTCAAACTTCACATGAAATTCCAGAATATCTTCAATATCAATTCTACTTTAAATATTTTACTTCTCTTTATTGTTCTTCAATACCAGTCTCTTATGCTTTGAAGAATATACCCAGTATTTTGAAGACAGTTTCGGACAGCTCTTTGTCTTGATTGAAGACACTTTCACTGCTTTTGCCAGATATGGTTTCCACGAAATACCAGCTTCTCCATATGCTTTTCCTGATTTGTAGTAGTTGTCATAAACAGCCGCTTTACCTGAAATTCCTGCCACTTCATAGCGTCCAATAATGGCACCTTTTACTACTTTCTTTTCTCCTTTAACTATACCGATATTATAATTGCAGGCTGCCGCTTCTTTTTCTCTTCCTCTCGCATACGCTTCCTGCCATCCTGCTATTCCACCTATGTAACTGACTGCATTTGTTTTTGTAGAAACACTTCCTGTATTATAACAGTTACGCACATTACAGATGTCTGCCGCTATACCACCTACTTTTACCCCACCGGTTTTTACATTTGCTGCAATCTTTCCTGTATTATAGCTTTCAGTGATTGAGGCTACATTTAAACCACCTATACCGCCTGCTCCTGATTCGATACCTGTTTTGCCTCCTGCCACTCCCAATATCTGAACTGCTCCCGTATTATAACATCTCATGATTCTTGTGTCTGTTTTGCTTGCAGCATTTACAATTCCTGCTGCAACTGTTCCAACATCATTACTGTTATTTGATGCGCTAATCTTTCCGGTATTGTAGCAGGATACCATCTTCTTACCAGCTCCATACACTTCACCTGCTATGCCAACTGCCAGAACTCCCCCACTTGCATAATCACCTTTGCTTACATTTTTTGCAGTGATAGTTCCTGTATTTTTGCTGCCTGTAATCCCCTTTATACTGCCAAACAGACCAATTGCACTAATTTTTTCACTTGCCCAGCGAAGATCGCCGTTTATCGTAATTTTTCCTGAATTTGAACATTTTATTGCCGTACTGTCATATGCTAAACCTGCAATTCCGTTTGCATCACCACCCTGGTCGTCTACGCTGTCTGCATCCTCACTATTGGTAGTGTCATATGCATTTACCGTAATATCCGCTTTGTTTATGCATTTTGTAAATGTGCATTTGCCGTTGGCTAATACTACTACTCCGGATGCACTGCTTGTAGTACCGCTGACTGTTATTTTTCCACTGACCGTAATATTTGAAAATGTACATTTGGTTGGATATGCTGCAAGTGCACTTGCCTTTCCACTCTTTTTTAACGATATGTTTACATTGCTTAACGTCAGATTTTTAAATGTTGCATTTTTTGCATATACAAAAAGACTCGCATAATCTGTGTATACACCGGCAGAATAAGTATAACCTTTAATCTTGTGCCCTTTTCCGTCTAATGTTCCTTTAAACTGCTTGTCCCATTTTGTAAATAAAGACGTGTTTGCCGGAACAGTAATATCTTTTGTCAGATAATAACTTCCTGATGGATTATCCTCAATCTTCAGGAAATCATCTGCCGAACTAATTGCTACCGCCTGTGCCGCCTGCGTTTTCTGTGGATGTGCAATTATAAAGCACCCTGTCATAAAAACTGCCGCAAATATTCCTGTTGTCACTCTTCTTTTCATGGCTGTTCCTCCTTGTTCAATGCTTTTCTAATGAATTTACAAACATTATACTGTGTTTAACATCAAATCAAGAAGGTTTGCGTGAGTGGTACATATATGGTGCGAATTGAATGTTGGCGACATTCCTTTTTAAATACGAAGTTTTAAAATTACAAATTTCTTATCTCCTATTTTCTGCCCTTCCATCTCCACTTTCCAAATCCACAGTTTTGTGCTGATTGATACACTGGCAGAATAATAGATTTCAGTTCTCCTGCAAATTCCGCATAATCAAGTCCTTCTCTGTAAACACGCTCCCTAATCTCGTCATTGTTAATATGTTCTTTGGCACATTTAACGAATTCATCATGAATGATGTCATACTTCCACATCAGCCGATACGATTGATACTCCTGTCTTGCCAGTTTTTCAAAATACATATCCCACTCAGGCAGATTGTTGCTTTTAGAACTGTTGATACTCTTTGTTGTCGGATTCAGGTTCCACATTTCATCATGTGCCACATACGACCACGGAACAAAATGGTCAATCGACATGTCTTTTTCATTCAATATCTGACCACCATATATATCCCGCACCTGTTCTATTGACAAAATCATCTTCCAATATTTTTTAATCCTGTCAAGTTTGCGTTCCTGTGGCGGGTATAGTTTATCTGCAATTCCAGGTACACTTGGATTGCGCTTTTGAAGATATTTAATCATTTTGCATTCAAGCCATCCCCGGATAATTTCCTTATTTTTTACAATATATTTCATCCAATCTTCTTGGACTGTTATTTTAGTAGAAAGACCTTCAAATTCTTTAAAATAATAAATCAGCCTGCTTTCCTGATTAATTTTCGTAATCAGTTTACTTTCTCCTATATCCCATGTTTTTCCCTTTATATTTACCATAAAAGGTGCCTGCAGACGATACGGAACATTCCGTGTTAAAATTCTTTTTTTACTTATAATTTCCCTGTCATCAGTATTCTTTAAAAACTCTAATATAGTCGATTTTTTCTCACATGATTTTAATTGCGGATTTTTAGCCTTGATTAAATCTATCAGCCCCTCCAATGTATCTCTGGGTCCGAGGTTAAGATGATATGCCGTTACCATATACCATGCTTCTGCTATCATCTCATCGACCATCTCTTCATAATCTATTTCATTTTTGCCGTCAATTACATTTGTAATAAGCGCATCAAACCAAAAGAATTTATAACATTCACTGGTATTATCAAATAAACGTCCGAGATATTCGATATTTAGTTCTTCGGAATATGGTAACTGCATACACTCACCCTCCTTTCATTTATCTGTCGATTGCCTTTTTTATTTATCCATTACATTATCCCTTCCACCTATCCCAATCGCACCGAATCCCTTCTTCCGTCTATCTGAAGCACTGCTTTGGATGTCACAACATGACTGTCACCGTTTTTTAGCCATTTGACAACTTTTCCATCCTGCAGTATTAAAATATCAGCTTTCGAGTGACTCTCAATTTTATATTTTTTAGCAGCCGCGTCAAATGTCACCGTACAATTATTCTCTGCTATGGCATTCATGTTTTTAAGGCTGTTTGATGCCAATGCATCCATTGCATCAGCCGTTGTTCCGATTGTTACAGTCTGTTCATTTCCATCTGTGAGATTCCATGTAAGACCGTGGTAAATTCCGTTTCCGTCACTTATCTTTCCGACAACAGCATTACTGTTTTTATTTTTCTGTTCATCCTTTTTGTCGTCTTTTTTGTCATCGTTCCTGTCAGAACTCTTGTCTTTTTTCTTTTTCTTCTTTGTTTTCTTTTTTCGGCGTGTTTTCCTTTTTGTTCTCTTCCGACGTGAACCGTCATTGTCATCATCACTGCTCTTATCATTATCATTTCCATAACGACCAAGTCTTCTGTCCGGCTGCCTGTAGCCACCTGTCAACCAGCCTACAAGTATAAATATCAACGCAAATACGTTAAGCAATGTAAAAAGATAAACTCCGGTCATTAAAAACGGTCTTAACTGACTAAATAACAGCAGTACAAGCACCATTTCAGCTGATGTTGCAAATGTAAATACCGTCGGCAGAAACATTGTCTTTTTTCCCTCAGCCATAAACAACATTATCATTGAAAGAAAACACAATATTATCGGAATTACTATTGCCGCCCCACAAAATACCATTATCTTTGCTCCGCCCGCATTATTTATATACAAAACACTTTGTTTTATATCTCCCCATGTGTATGGTGATTTTAGTATATAATCATCAGAAAGAGCACCTGTTTTAAAATATGTATAACCAGCTTTTCCTCCGGTTTTCAAAACTTCCACTCCTGAAAGCGTCATGTCGCCTGCTCCTGCATTAAACTTACAAAACGGAAGCAGCAAAGACAATAATGCCAGCAACAGTAAAATTCCTGCTATATTCTTCACCAGCCTACCATGAGTTCTCATTTAAAATTCCTCCTTAGATTAATATGATGCATGTTCTTTACACACAACAAAGTTTCGATATAAACCTTTACGGTGAACGCTTATGCTTTGATTATGTCATGTAATCATATGCAACATTCTCAAGTTTCCATTCCCCTGAAACTTTCTTATATGAAAAATCATATTCTGTCATTGAACTTCCTGTATCTCCATTGTATTTTTCGGAAGTTTCACGCACTACCAGCACTACATTTGCTTTATTTTTTCCAACCTTTGAAGCAACCTGTCTTACACATTCAACCTTAGTAGACTTTACTCTCTTATCAGGAGACATTTTCATTTCATTATCAATAATTTCCTTTATATCATCCTTTGTCATCTTATAATACGAAGATTTTTTGTCAATATTATTTAGCAGCTTATCCATCATATGGGAAATCTGCTCATTATCACTTGTCGATAATTTCACACATTTCTTATCATAAATTTCAGCCGGATGGTAGACCTCGTTAAGTTTTTTAATATAATCCACCGATTTGCTTTTAAGTATACTTTTCTGATACTGATTTTCCGCTGCAAATGAAACTCCTGCAACGACACATATTAACGCTCCACAACATAAAACTCTTAACATTTTTTTACCCATATTATACCTCTTTTCCATACATTTCGCCTTACCAAAAAATTTACTCATTGGTGCATAACCTGACATCAGGCTTCATGCTTGCGAGTGAACAGTAACCATAAATTATCTCTTATATAATAACCTAAACAGATGCAACATAAAATATATTTTTTATTACATTTTCTGTGTTTTTTTAGAATGAGTCACTTATCATTTTTATTTTTTTCAAATCAGTTTATAGTTCCATCAAAAAATGCCACAGAAAACACGATAAATTCGTGACATCCTGTGACACTTGTTTTTTTAATTATTCAAAATAATGCAGATATACATCATCAAGAGACAACTGCATTTCTTCCGTTATCTCATTATCCGGTACATCATCTATAATATGAAGTGAAAGCCCCTCATCTCTTTGAATGATATTTCCAATTCTGTATTTCTTTTCATACTCTCCTAATTCTTCTTTAGAACAGAGTATTTCCTTCACATAAGGACGCACCTCATTTATCAGCACAGACGGTGCCTGATTTTGTATTACCTTTCCTTTTTTTATAAGTATTACGCTGTCTGCAATACATTCTACATCGGCTGCTATATGCGTTGCCAGAATGATTATTTTCTCCCTTGCCATATCGACAATCATGTTTCGCATGGCAATGCGTTCCTTTGGGTCAAGACCCGCCGTTGGCTCATCAAGAATCAGAATTTCAGGCTTTCCAAGAAGTGCCTGTGCAAGCAGAAGACGTCTTTTCATTCCACCTGAAAATCCACCTGCTTTCCTCTTTCTGTCATCATACAAATGCACCGATTTAAGCAGTGTATCAATCTGTTCCTTAGTCTCTGTTTTTTTAATATCTAATCCCTTTAAAACTGCCATATACCGTAAAAATTCATACGCACTAAACTGTGAATATCCCACCTGCTCCTGGGGCATATATCCTACAATCTTTCGATAATCCGCACCCATTTCAAGTATTTCCCTGCCATCGTACAAAATCTCACCGTCATCACGTTTAAGATTGTCTGTCAAAATATTCATAAGGGTTGACTTGCCGGCACCATTGGGGCCTAAAAGTCCATATACCCCCTGAGTCATAGTCACTGAAAAACCGTCAAGTGCTCTCACATCATTATATTTTTTTATCAGATTTTTTATTTCCAGTTTCATATTTTTCTCCCATTTAATTGTATAATTTCACACCCACAAAAGCAAAATAGGCAGAATGCCAAATCCAAACAAAAGAACAGCCGCCACCAGACCGTTTTTTATTACCCTGCTAAGAACTTTAGTTATAAAACCTATTGCCCAAAGATACAACATATGAAGCACAAAAAATGCTATAATCACTGCAGACAACGGAACCCATACCGGAACCTTGGAAAACATCTGCAAACTGTTTGCCGGTGAAGAAAGTCCTGCACAGCCAAAAACAGAAAACACATTATAAACCCATGGAATATATGTTATTGCAGCAACTATAATACCACTCAGCATAACATTTCCATATTTATAACGGTCTGTTTTTTTTGTTCCACATGTTGATATTCTGATAAGACAATTCATCCTGCCGGTCTGTTCAATATACCATATCAACACAGACAACAGAGCCATCAGCATCAGACTGGCACATCTGCAAAGGAACAGTGCAAACTTCCCATCTCCTTTTCCAAACAAAATATGGTATCCCTGCTCATAAATAAAGTCACCACCATTTTTATTCAGATATTTTCCATAGGCAACTGCCTTTTTCAAACCGGGTTCTTTTTCCAGCTGTCTGCTGTAATACACAATCACAGCGCCGGTATATTTTCCACCGTTTTTCTCTATTTTCTTATTTATTGCTGATAATTTCTTTTTTCGCATAAAGCGATTTCATTTTCTTCGGTATACTTTCTACCTGTTTCACATAATATTTTAATAAATCTCTTCCTTAGTAAAAGTCTCTCACTGACAGGTGATACACATAAAGCCTATAATCATATAAAAACACAGAACCAGATACCTTTTTGGTAAAAGCTCCATTTTCTGCATTCATATCCCCAAAGACCATGACCTCCAAGCAGTCTGCTTACGCAGTTACCAAAACCGACCAACTCTTTCTCTGAATGGCAAACATTGCAAAAACTTCCAATCGTACATATGCATATTCCCAAAAACAGGGCACATACTATCAGGAACAAAATGCATATACCCTATAGGATAGCCAAACATCATTAAATTTCTGTAATCCGATATTATAGAATCTACTGCCAGAAAAGCGACAGGATTCATCCATTTTAAAATTGCTAAAAAACTGTTGGCATCAATCTGACTAAAAAGAATCCAGCTGACTGCCATAATACCCAAACCGATTATGTAAAATTTCCATGTATTTCTAAGCAGTAAAGCTACAGTAAAAAATACTGAAAATAATACTATTGTCACAAAAAGTTTCAAAATAAAAACCAAAAGCATTGCCTGTCCTATAGATATTTTCAGAGTACAGCCGGAAGTTCCTGAAACTGACTGAAAAGCCTCTGAAAACTTAGGAAATCCATACGCAATACCCGCCAGCACGAAACGCAGAACATACATTATAAACTGCACACAAAATAAAAGCACTGAACCACTTATAAATTTTGCATAT
>SCPN01001285.1_pt1 | contig 19071 bp, 20 predicted proteins | sample 6106831 | NCBI WGS metagenome assembly SCPN01 (sample SAMN10720447, study PRJNA508395) | human gut metagenome | isolation source: Participant 1, 0 month
GGTCGCCTTACGCGCGCGAAAAGCTCCTGCCAATTTGTGAAAGCTGGCGCATTCCTTATGCCGATTCGTTATCCAGCCTTGCCGCCAGTTGCGATGCGGTTTTTGTGCATTCCAGCACCGCCAGCCACTTTGACGTGGTCAGTACGTTACTCAATGCGGGTGTACATGTCTGTGTCGATAAACCGCTGGCAGAAAATCTGCGCGATGCTGAACGGCTGGTGGAACTGGCGGCGCGTAAAAAACTGACGTTGATGGTCGGTTTTAACCGTCGTTTCGCACCACTCTACGGTGAGTTAAAAACGCAACTCGCTACCGCAGCTTCGCTAAGAATGGATAAACATCGTAGCAATAGTGTCGGGCCACACGATCTTTATTTCACGTTGCTGGATGATTATCTGCATGTGGTGGATACCGCGCTGTGGTTGTCGGGCGGCAAAGCCTCTCTGGATGGCGGTACGCTACTGACTAACGACGCTGGCGAAATGCTGTTTGCCGACACCATTTTTCGGCCGGTCCTTTGCAGATCACCACCTGTATGCATCGCCGTGCCGGAAGTCAGCGTGAAACCGTGCAGGCCGTGACTGACGGTGCGCTCATCGACATTACGGATATGCGCGAATGGCGTGAGGAGCGCGGGCAGGGCGTAGTGCATAAACCGATTCCTGGTTGGCAGAGCACTCTTGAACAACGTGGATTTGTCGGCTGTGCGCGGCACTTCATTGAATGTGTGCAAAATCAGACAGTTCCGCAAACCGCCGGCGAACAGGCCGTGCTGGCGCAACGTATCGTTGACAAGATCTGGCGCGATGCGATGAGTGAATAAACCCTGTAACATCTGGCGGTAGCAATTCACCATAATCCAGGTAGACTATTCGCCTCTTTCAGCGCCTGCCTTGCAGGCGTTTTGCCCGTGGGTCTGGATTAGAACACCGATGAATTTATTAAAATCGCTGGCCGCCGTCAGCTCGATGACCATGTTTTCGCGTGTGCTTGGCTTCGCACGAGACGCAATTGTCGCCAGAATCTTTGGCGCAGGGATGGCAACCGACGCCTTTTTCGTCGCTTTTAAACTTCCTAACTTGTTACGCCGTATCTTTGCCGAAGGGGCATTTTCCCAGGCATTTGTACCGATTCTGGCGGAATATGCGAAGCAGGTGAAGACGCCACGCGGGTCTTTGTCTCTTATGTTTCTGGCCTGCTGACACTCGCGCTGGCGGTTGTGACGGTCGCTGGCATGCTCGCCGCACCGTGGGTGATCATGGTGACCGCGCCAGGCTTCGCTGACACTGCCGACAAATTTGCCCTGACCAGCCAGCTACTAAAGATTACCTTTCCCTATATCTTGCTGATCTCCCTGGCGTCGCTGGTGGGAGCGATTCTGAATACGTGGAACCGCTTCTCGATTCCGGCGTTTGCTCCAACACTGCTTAACATCAGCATGATTGGTTTCGCGCTGTTTGCCGCACCGTACTTTAACCCACCGGTGCTGGCGCTGGCGTGGGCTGTTACGGTCGGCGGCATCCTGCAGCTGGTGTATCAGCTACCGCACCTGAAGAAGATCGGCATGCTGGTCCTGCCGCGCATTAACTTCCACGATGCCGGAGCAATGCGCGTGGTGAAACAGATGGGACCGGCGATCCTTGGCGTCTCTGTGAGCCAGATCTCCTTAATCATCAACACCATTTTTGCCTCGTTTCTTGCTTCCGGTTCGGTGTCTTGGATGTATTACGCCGACCGCTTAATGGAGTTTCCGTCTGGTGTGCTGGGCGTGGCGCTTGGCACCATTTTGCTGCCGTCGCTGTCGAAGAGTTTTGCCAGTGGCAATCATGATGAATACAACCGTTTGATGGACTGGGGGCTGCGTCTTTGTTTCCTGTTGGCGCTGCCGAGTGCGGTTGCGTTGGGCATTCTTTCAGGTCCGTTGACCGTTTCGCTGTTCCAGTACGGTAAATTTACCGCCTTTGATGCGCTGATGACCCAGCGGGCGTTAATTGCCTACTCGGTGGGTTTGATTGGCCTGATTGTAGTGAAAGTTTTGGCTCCTGGCTTTTATTCCCGCCAGGACATTAAAACGCCAGTGAAAATTGCCATCGTTACGCTGATTTTAACGCAATTGATGAACCTGGCGTTTATTGGTCCGTTGAAACATGCCGGGCTGTCACTTTCTATTGGTCTGGCGGCGTGTCTGAATGCTTCGCTGCTTTACTGGCAGTTGCGTAAGCAGAAAATCTTTACCCCGCAACCCGGCTGGATGGCGTTTCTGTTGCGTCTGGTGGTGGCGGTACTGGTGATGTCTGGCGTGCTTTTAGGTATGTTACATATCATGCCGGAGTGGTCATTGGGTACCATGCCCTGGCGCTTACTGCGTTTAATGGCGGTCGTGCTGGCGGGGATTGCCGCGTACTTCGCTGCACTGGCGGTACTGGGCTTCAAAGTTAAAGAATTTGCCCGCCGGACGGTGTAACAATGCATGTGCAGGCCGGAGATAATATTCAGATCGAAATCTTTTTACCGCCGCGATGGGTTGTTGAGGTCTGACCGTTCGCCCCATATAGCGTCGGTTCCTGATGCGGTTTCAACATTTCCAGCGCCTGTTGATTGCGCTCAATCTGTCCTTCCAGTAACCAGCCGTTATGTTGATTCATTTGGCGTAGTTGCTGCGTTTTCACAGTAATTTCCTGCCAGCGTTGACTAATATCAACGCTATTTGCTGTATTGGGTTCTTTCTTGCGTAACTGTTCGAGGTAATCCAGCGTCGCCAGCAGTGAGCTTTTTTGTTCTGTAATCCATTGCAACTGGCTGCCGTTGATCTGCCCCATAGAGAGATGTTGCTGCTCTTGATCCATTACCGTTTTGAGATCGTTAAGCACAGCGGACATCTGGTCGAGGATCTCTGCAAGACGTGTCATACGATCAGTTACTCTGCAAGTCTTGCTGCGCTTCGTTGATCAGCGCATCGGCAATTTTGCCGGTGTCCATTTTTAGTTCACCGTTACGAATCGCCAGTTTTAACGCTTCGACACGTTCAAGATTGATATCACTGCTGCCGGGTTGCATCAGTTTTGCTTGCGCGTCGCTTAACGTCACACTGGTGCTGGTGGAGGCGGTTGTTTTTGCCGCCCGGCTGTTCGTTACCGGCGCGTCAGTGGTTTCGCGCGGTTGAACGGTGCTTACAGGCTTCAGAGGCGAAGTGCGATCAATACTCATGGTTTATTCCTCATTGAGGGCGCTTTTATCATGTGTTGCTTATTTATCGGCAAGGGACGGGTAATCTTTAACAGCTTACAGGTTTATAAGAATATTCCCATCTGCATCAACAACGCCGCTGACTACCTGTCCCGATACCATGCGCACCCGCGCATTCTGTGCGACGGCTGCATTGTTCAGCGCCTGACCTTCTGCGTTGGCGCTAAACCCATCACCGCTGGCGATCACATTGACGCGTTGTCCCGCTTTTACCCGCCATGCCTGGCGAAACTGGGTTAACTGGATAGGTTGATCGGGTGATAGATCGCGCAGGCTAATGGCATCAACAAGTTGATTGATATCCAGCACCGTACGCGGTGGCAGGGTATCCAGCCGTCCGCGTTTTAGTTTGACATTGCCAGCTTCCAGCTTTCCTCCCCGCACAATGGGCATCGCGGCAACCACATAATTTCCTGTGGCCTGCACATTAACCTGTAAATATCGTTTGTCGTTACCGCAGCGTGCCAACACATTCACATTGCCCCACAGGCGGGAATTATTGCTCATCGAAAGCAATGGCTGCTCGCATGGCGGTAGTAGATTGGGCGCTGTACGAATAGAAACACGAACCTCATCACTTACCCCCGCGAGTTGGGCGCTAAAAAAGTTGTGCAATTGCGATGTGAGATTGCTCGCCGTACTTAACGGACTGAACAGTATCGCGATGATCGCCACGCTACGTTTTATTGTCAGCATTTTCGCCCCCAGCCATTTCTACAACGTGAATTGTACCTGTCCGCAATGACCATCAACGGCATAAATAGCGACCCATTTTGCGTTTATTCCGCCGATAACGCGCGCGTAAAGGCATTTAAGCTGATGGCAGAATTTTGATACCTGCGGAGGAGATATGCTCGATAAGCTCGACGCCGCCTTACGTTTTCAACAAGAGGCGCTCAATCTGCGCGCCCAGCGTCAGGAAGTGCTGGCAGCAAACATCGCCAATGCCGATACCCCTGGTTATCAGGCGCGCGATATCGATTTTGCCAGTGAACTTAAAAAAGTCATGCAACGTGGACGGGATGCAACCAGTGTGGTTGCACTGACGATGACCTCAACGCAACACATCCCGGCGCAGGCGCTGACGCCTCCTACCGCAGAACTGCAATACCGTATTCCGGACCAGCCTTCGCTTGACGGTAATACCGTCGATATGGATCGCGAACGCACCCAGTTTGCCGATAACAGCCTGCAATACCAGATGAGCCTTAGCGCGTTGAGCGGGCAAATCAAAGGCATGATGAACGTTTTACAGAGCGGAAATTAACGGATGGCACTGCTGAATATTTTTGATATCGCCGGGTCGGCGTTAACTGCCCAGTCCCAGCGCCTGAACGTGGCGGCCAGTAATCTGGCAAATGCTGATAGCGTGACCGGTCCTGATGGACAGCCATATCGGGCAAAACAGGTGGTATTCGTGTTAACGCTGCCGCGACAGGCGGCGTGGGGCGCGGCCGATGTTATAGAAAGTCAGGCCCCGGACAAACTGGTTTATGAACCGGTAATCCGCTGGCAGATGCAAAGGGCTACGAAAAATGCCGAACGTTGATGTCGTCGGGGAGATGGTTAACACCATGTCGGCGTCACGCAGCTATCAGGCCAACGTTGAAGTGCTCAACACGGTGAAAAGCATGATGCTGAAAACCCTTACGCTCGGTCAATAAAGGAGAAAGCTATGTCCATTGCGGTAACCACCACCGATCCGACAAATACCGGCGTCAGTACCACCAGCAGTAGTTCGCTCACGGGCAGCAACGCCGCAGATTTACAAAGCAGTTTTCTGACTTTGCTGGTGGCGCAGCTGAAAAACCAGGACCCGACCAATCCAATGGAAAACAACGAGCTGACGTCGCAATTGGCACAAATCAGCACGGTCAGCGGGATTGAAAAACTCAATACCACGCTCGGATCTATTTCCGGACAGATTGATAACAGCCAGTCGTTACAGGCCAGTAACCTGATCGGTCACGGCGTGATGATCCCCGGCACAACTGTTCTTGCGGGAACCGGCAGTGAAGAAGGGGCTGTGACCACGACCACGCCGTTTGGTGTTGAGCTGCAACAGGCGGCAGACAAAGTTACGGCCACCATCACGATAAAAATGGCGCGGTTGTGCGCACCATTGATATTGGTGAACTGACCGCCGGAGTTCACAGTTTCACCTGGGACGGTACGTTGACTGATGGCAGCACTGCGCCGAACGGTTCTTACAATGTAGCGATTAGCGCCAGTAACGGTGGTACACAACTGGTTGCCCAGCCGCTGCAGTTTGCTCTGGTGCAGGGTGTGATCCGCGGCAACAGCGGTAATACGCTGGATCTCGGCACTTACGGCACCACCACCCTCGACGAAGTACGGCAGATAATTTAAGCCTTCACATTTCAGGAGTCAGTCATGGCCTTTTCTCAAGCGGTTAGCGGATTAAACGCTGCCGCCACCAACCTCGATGTTATTGGCAACAATATCGCCAACTCCGCCACCTACGGCTTTAAATCAGGCACGGCCTCTTTTGCCGATATGTTTGCCGGTTCGAAAGTGGGACTGGGGGTAAAAGTTGCCGGTATCACTCAGGACTTTACCGATGGCACGACCACCAACACCGGGCGAGGTCTGGACGTTGCTATCAGCCAGAACGGTTTTTTCCGTCTGGTAGACAGCAACGGATCGGTGTTCTACAGCCGTAACGGACAATTTAAGCTGGATGAAAACCGTAACCTGGTGAATATGCAAGGTTTACAGCTGACGGGTTACCCGGCAACCGGTACGCCGCCGACTATTCAGCAAGGGGCGAATCCGACCAATATTTCGATCCCGAATACCCTGATGGCAGCGAAAACTACCACCACGGCATCGATGCAGATCAACCTGAATTCCAGTGATCCGCTTCCTACTGTTACGCCATTCAGCGCCAGCAATGCGGATAGCTATAACAAAAAAGGTTCGGTGACTGTTTTCGACAGTCAGGGTAATGCTCATGACATGAGCGTCTACTTTGTGAAGACCGGGGATAATAACTGGCAGGTCTACACCCAGGATAGCAGTGATCCAACAGGTACAGCCGAGCCTGCAATGAAGCTGGTGTTTAATGCCAATGGCGTTCTGACCTCAAATCCAACAGAGAATATTACCACTGGCGCAATTAACGGCGCAGATCCCGCCACGTTTAGCCTGAGCTTCCTCAACTCCATGCAGCAAAATACCGGCGCTAACAATATTGTGGCAACCACCCAGAATGGCTACAAACCGGGCGATCTGGTGAGTTATCAAATCAATGATGACGGTACGGTTGTCGGCAACTATTCCAACGAACAAACACAACTGCTGGGGCAGATTGTACTGGCGAACTTTGCCAACAACGAAGGTCTGGCATCCGAAGGCGACAACGTCTGGTCTGCGACGCAATCTTCTGGCGTGGCGCTGTTGGGGACAGCCGGGACGGGCAACTTTGGCACCCTGACCAACGGTGCGTTGGAAGCGTCCAACGTCGATCTCAGTAAAGAACTGGTCAATATGATCGTTGCCCAGCGTAACTATCAGTCTAACGCCCAGACCATCAAAACCCAGGACCAGATCCTCAACACGCTGGTTAACTTACGCTAATCGCTGACGGGATAGCTCAATGGATCACGCAATTTATACCGCGATGGGAGCAGCCAGCCAGACGCTGAATCAACAGGCGGTAACCGCCAGTAATCTGGCCAATGCCTCTACGCCCGGTTTTCGCGCGCAGTTAAACGCCTTGCGTGCAGTGCCGGTGGAAGGGCTTTCACTGCCCACGCGCACGCTGGTAACGGCGTCAACACCGGGTGCAGACATGACGCCCGGCAAGATGGATTACACCTCGCGCCCGCTGGACGTTGCATTGCAGCAGGATGGCTGGCTGGCCGTGCAGTCCGCTGACGGCAGCGAAGGGTATACGCGTAATGGCAGCATTCAGGTTGATCCCACCGGGCAACTGACAATTCAGGGGCATCCGGTGATAGGCGAGGCTGGGCCAATTGCTGTGCCGGAAGGGGCGGAAATCACTATTGCTGCCGATGGCACAATCTCGGCGCTCAATCCGGGCGATCCGGCAAATACGGTTGCGCCAGTGGGGCGTCTGAAACTGGTGAAAGCCACGGGCAGCGAAGTGCAACGCGGTGACGACGGCATTTTTCGTTTAAGCGCAGAAAGCCAGGCCACGCGTGGGCCGATACTGCAGGCAGATCCAACCTTGCGTGTGATGTCGGGGGTTCTGGAAGGCAGTAACGTCAATGCCGTTGCGGCAATGAGCGACATGATTGCCAGCGCGCGGCGTTTTGAAATGCAGATGAAGGTGATCAGCAGCGTCGATGATAACGCAGGCCGTGCCAACCAACTGCTGTCGATGAGTTAATTGAACGATTGATGACATTGCAATAAAAGCGCGCGGACTATTCCCTCGCCCCTTTGGGGAGAGGGTTAGGGTGAGGGGAAATTCACACTGTCGCGTGCTTCTGCTCTGCTTGTCACTAATCCACTACAGGACATTTTATGATCAGTTCATTATGGATCGCCAAAACGGGCCTTGACGCCCAGCAAACCAATATGGACGTCATTGCCAACAACCTGGCAAACGTCAGTACTAACGGTTTTAAGCGTCAGCGCGCGGTGTTTGAAGATCTGCTTTATCAAACCATTCGCCAGCCGGGGGCACAGTCTTCCGAACAAACCACCTTACCCTCCGGATTACAAATCGGCACGGGGGTACGCCCGGTCGCCACTGAACGCTTACACAGCCGGGAAACCTGTCGCAGACCAACAACAGCAAAGATGTCGCGATTAAAGGGCAGGGCTTTCCGTGATGTTGCCAGATGGTTCATCAGCCTATACCCGTGACGGCTCTTTCCAGTGGATCAGAACGGGCAGCTGGTGACGGCTGGTGGTTTTCAGGTGCAGCCAGCGATCACCATTCCGGCGAATGCGTTAAGTATCACCATCGGTCGTGATGGCGTGGTCAGCGTAACCCAACAAGGCCAGGCAGCTCCGGTTCAGGTTGGGCAGCTCAATCTCACCACCTTTATGAATGACACCGGGCTGGAGAGCATTGGCGAAAACCTCTACACCGAAACGCAATCCTCTGGTGCACCGAACGAAAGCACGCCGGGCCTGAACGGCGCAGGACTGCTGTATCAAGGGTATGTTGAAACGTCTAACGTCAACGTGGCGGAAGAACTGGTCAATATGATTCAGGTGCAACGCGCTTACGAAATCAACAGTAAAGCGGTGTCCACCACCGATCAGATGCTGCAAAAACTGACGCAACTCTAAGGCTTAACCGGTGGCAGGTTCACCGGTTTACTGATTTTTGAAGATGATAGCCATGCAAAAAAACGCTGCGCATACTTATGCCATTTCCAGCTTGTTGGTGCTTTCACTAACCGGCTGCGCCTGGATACCCTCCACGCCGCTGGTGCAGGGGGCGACCAGTGCACAACCGGTTCCCGGTCCGACGCCCGTCGCCAACGGTTCTATTTTCCAGTCTGCTCAGCCGATTAACTATGGCTATCAACCGCTGTTTGAAGATCGTCGACCACGCAATATTGGCGATACGCTGACCATCGTGTTGCAGGAGAACGTCAGCGCCAGCAAAAGCTCCTCTGCGAATGCCAGCCGTGACGGTAAAACTAATTTTGGCTTTGATACTGTGCCGCGCTATTTGCAGGGGCTGTTTGGTAACGCTCGTGCCGATGTCGAAGCCTCCGGTGGTAACACGTTCAACGGAAAGGGCGGGGCCAATGCCAGCAATACCTTTAGCGGCACGTTGACGGTGACGGTTGACCAGGTACTGGTCAACGGCAACCTGCATGTGGTGGGTGAAAAACAGATTGCCATTAATCAGGGTACCGAATTTATTCGCTTCTCTGGCGTGGTTAATCCACGCACTATCAGCGGCAGCAATACCGTACCGTCTACTCAGGTGGCGGATGCGCGCATTGAATACGTAGGCAATGGCTACATTAACGAAGCGCAAAATATGGGCTGGTTGCAGCGTTTCTTCCTTAACCTGTCGCCAATGTAAGTGAGGCTGTGGTGATTAAATTTCTCTCTGCATTAATTCTTCTACTGGTCACGACGGCGGCTCAGGCTGAGCGTATTCGCGATCTCACCAGTGTTCAGGGGGTAAGGCAAAACTCACTGATTGGCTATGGTCTGGTGGTGGGGCTGGATGGCACCGGTGACCAGACAACCCAGACGCCGTTTACCACACAAACGCTTAATAACATGCTCTCACAGCTGGGAATTACCGTTCCGACGGGCACCAATATGCAGCTAAAAAACGTCGCTGCGGTAATGGTGACAGCGTCACTTCCTCCGTTTGGACGTCAGGGGCAAACCATCGATGTGGTGGTTTCTTCCATGGGAAATGCCAAAAGCTTGCGTGGAGGTACGTTGTTGATGACGCCGCTTAAGGGCGTTGACAGTCAGGTGTATGCGCTGGCGCAGGGCAATATTCTGGTTGGCGGCGCAGGAGCCTCCGCTGGCGGTAGCAGTGTTCAGGTGAACCAACTGAACGGTGGACGGATCACCAATGGTGCGGTTATTGAACGTGAATTGCCCAGCCAGTTTGGCGTCGGGAATACCCTTAATTTGCAACTTAACGACGAAGATTTCAGCATGGCGCAGCAAATCGCTGACACCATCAACCGCGTGCGTGGATATGGCAGCGCCACCGCGTTAGATGCGCGGACTATTCAGGTGCGCGTACCAAGTGGCAACAGTTCCCAGGTCCGTTTCCTTGCAGATATCCAGAATATGCAGGTTAATGTCACCCCGCAGGACGCTAAAGTAGTGATTAACTCGCGCACCGGTTCGGTGGTGATGAATCGCGAAGTGACCCTCGACAGCTGCGCGGTAGCGCAGGGAAATCTCTCAGTAACAGTCAATCGTCAGGCCAATGTCAGCCAGCCAGATACACCGTTTGGTGGTGGACAGACTGTGGTTACTCCACAAACGCAGATCGATTTACGCCAGAGCGGCGGTTCGCTGCAAAGCGTACGTTCCAGCGCCAGCCTCAATAACGTGGTGCGCGCGCTCAATGCGCTGGGCGCTACGCCGATGGATCTGATGTCCATACTGCAATCAATGCAAAGTGCGGGATGTCTGCGGGCAAAACTGGAAATCATCTGATGATCAGCGACAGCAAACTACTGGCAAGTGCGGCCTGGGATGCGCAATCACTCAACGAACTAAAGGCGAAAGCGGGCGAAGATCCGGCGGCAAATATCCGTCCGGTGGCCCGTCAGGTGGAAGGGATGTTCGTGCAGATGATGTTGAAAAGCATGCGCGACGCTTTACCAAAAGATGGCCTGTTCAGCAGCGAGCACACTCGTCTGTATACCAGTATGTATGACCAGCAAATTGCCCAACAGATGACGGCGGGCAAAGGTCTGGGGCTTGCAGAGATGATGGTTAAACAGATGACGCCAGAACAACCATTGCCAGAGGAGTCCACGCCAGCAGCACCGATGAAATTCCCGCTCGAAACTGTGGTGCGTTATCAAAATCAGGCGCTTTCGCAGCTGGTGCAAAAGGCCGTGCCACGTAACTACGATGATTCGCTGCCGGGTGACAGTAAAGCATTCCTCGCGCAACTCTCGCTGCCCGCCCAACTGGCAAGCCAGCAAAGCGGTGTGCCACATCATTTGATCCTCGCTCAGGCGGCACTGGAATCTGGTTGGGGGCAACGGCAAATCCGCCGCGAAAACGGCGAGCCGAGCTATAACCTGTTTGGTGTCAAAGCCTCTGGCAACTGGAAAGGGCCAGTTACTGAAATCACCACGACTGAATATGAAAACGGCGAAGCGAAGAAAGTAAAAGCGAAGTTTCGCGTCTACAGCTCGTATCTGGAAGCCTTGTCGGATTACGTTGGGCTGTTAACGCGTAACCCGCGCTACGCCGCCGTGACGACCGCCGCGAGTGCGGAACAGGGGGCGCAGGCCCTACAGGACGCGGGCTATGCCACCGATCCTCACTATGCCCGCAAACTCACCAACATGATTCAGCAGATGAAATCGATAAGCGACAAGGTGAGCAAAACCTACAGTATGAACATTGATAATCTGTTCTGAATAACTCAAGTCCGGCGGGTCGCTGCCGATAATACTCTGTAATTGAAGGCTTATAAGGAACCTCCATGTCCAGCTTGATTAATAACGCCATGAGCGGACTGAACGCGGCCCAGGCGGCGTTAAATACGGCAAGTAATAATATCTCCAGCTATAACGTTGCCGGATATACCCGCCAAACCACTATTATGGCGCAGGCCAATAGCACGTTGGGCGCTGGCGGCTGGGTTGGCAATGGCGTCTACGTTTCTGGTGTGCAGCGTGAGTATGATGCGTTTATTACCAACCAGTTACGTGCTGCGCAGACGCAAAGTAGCGGCCTGACTGCCCGCTATGAGCAGATGTCGAAAATCGACAATATGCTCTCCACCAGTACCTCTTCGCTGGCAACACAGATGCAGGATTTCTTCACCAGCCTGCAAACGCTGGTGAGTAACGCGGAAGACCCGGCAGCGCGCCAGGCGCTGATTGGGAAATCAGAAGGGTTGGTGAATCAGTTTAAAACCACCGATCAATATCTGCGCGACCAGGACAAACAGGTCAATATCGCGATAGGTGCCAGCGTTGATCAGATCAACAATTACGCTAAACAAATTGCCAGCCTGAACGATCAAATCTCGCGCCTGACAGGCGTGGGGGCAGGGGCGTCACCTAACAATCTGCTGGATCAACGCGATCAACTGGTGAGCGAATTAAACCAGATTGTTGGCGTAGAAGTCAGCGTTCAGGATGGCGGTACTTATAACATCACGATGGCCAATGGTTACTCACTGGTTCAGGGAAGTACGGCGCGGCAACTGGCGGCAGTTCCTTCCAGCGCCGACCCTTCTCGTACGACTGTCGCTTACGTTGATGGGACGGCAGGCAATATTGAGATCCCGGAGAAATTACTGAATACCGGGTCGCTGGGCGGCATTCTGACATTCCGTTCTCAGGATCTGGACCAGACGCGTAATACGCTTGGACAACTGGCGCTGGCATTTGCCGAGGCTTTCAACAGCCAACACAAAGCCGGATTTGATGCTAACGGCGATGCCGGTGAAGATTTCTTTGCTATCGGTAAGCCCGCGGTTCTGCAAAACACGAAAAACAAAGGTGACGTTGCGATCGGTGCCACGGTAACTGATGCCTCCGCGGTACTGGCGACTGATTACAAAATCTCGTTCGATAATAATCAGTGGCAGGTCACCCGCCTTGCCAGTAATACCACTTTTACGGTGACGCCGGATGCCAACGGTAAAGTGGCATTTGATGGTCTGGAGTTGACGTTTACAGGAACGCCTGCTGTTAACGACAGCTTCACGCTGAAACCAGTAAGTGACGCTATCGTCAACATGGATGTATTAATCACCGACGAAGCGAAAATAGCGATGGCGAGCGAAGAAGATGCGGGTGATAGCGATAACCGCAACGGTCAGGCCCTGCTGGATCTGCAAAGCAACAGTAAAACGGTGGGCGGTGCGAAATCCTTTAACGACGCTTATGCCTCGTTAGTGAGTGATATCGGTAATAAAACCGCGACGTTGAAAACCAGTAGCGCCACGCAAGGTAATGTGGTGACGCAGCTTTCCAATCAGCAGCAGTCGATTTCCGGTGTCAATCTCGATGAGGAGTACGGAAATCTGCAACGTTTTCAGCAGTATTACCTGGCGAATGCGCAGGTTCTGCAGACGGCAAACGCGATTTTTGATGCGCTGATTAACATTCGCTAAGGGGAGATAAGATGCGTTTCAGTACCCAGATGATGTACCAGCAAAACATGCGTGGCATCACCAATTCTCAGGCGGAATGGATGAAGTACGGCGAGCAGATGTCGACAGGTAAGCGAGTCGTTAACCCTTCTGACGATCCCATTGCAGCATCACAAGCGGTTGTTCTCTCCCAGGCACAGGCGCAAAACAGCCAGTACACGCTGGCGCGTACTTTCGCCACTCAAAAAGTGTCACTGGAAGAGAGTGTACTTAGCCAGGTCACCACTGCTATCCAGAATGCTCAGGAAAAAATTGTCTACGCCAGCAATGGCACTTTGAGTGACGATGACCGGGCCTCGCTGGCTACGGATATCCAGGGGCTTCGTGACCAGTTGCTGAATCTGGCGAACACCACTGACGGTAACGGGCGCTACATTTTTGCCGGTTATAAAACAGAGACTGCGCCGTTTAGCGAAGAGAAAGGGAAATACGTCGGTGGAGCAGAAAGTATTAGGCAACAGGTCGATGCTTCGCGTTCGATGGTGATAGGACATACGGGCGACAAAATTTTCGACAGTATTACCAGTAACGCGGTAGCGGAACCAGACGGTAGCGCTTCTGAAACCAATCTTTTTGCCATGCTGGATAGCGCCATCGCAGCCCTGAAAACGCCGGTCGCGGATAGCGAAGCGGATAAAGAAATCGCCGCTGCGGCATTGGATAAAACCAACCGTGGACTGAAAAACTCGCTGAATAATGTCCTTACAGTTCGCGCGGAATTAGGCACGCAGCTGAACGAACTGGAGTCGCTGGATTCATTAGGTAGCGATCGCGCTTTAGGGCAAACGCAGCAGATGAGCGATCTGGTTGATGTGGACTGGAATGCAACTATTTCATCTTACATCATGCAGCAAACGGCATTGCAGGCATCGTATAAAGCATTTACCGATATGCAGGGATTGTCGCTCTTCCAGCTCAACAAATAAGCTCGCTTTAAAACATATCATGAAACTGGGTATGTTTTGTCTGCCTGCTCTGGGATCGCCGGGGCGGGCATTTTTTTGCCTATTTTGCATTGTTGGTTAGCAAGGATGCCATTTGATGAATTTTAATATGTTGATTCAAAGATGAAATAAAAAAGCCCTGGCAGTTACCAGGGCTTGATTACTTTGAGCTAATTATTACTCAACAGGTTGCGGACGCGCAGGAGCGGCAGAGGCATGATGCGTTGCCGTATGACCACCTGCGGCACCTTTACCTTCGAAGGCAAAAGTAGGGCGCTGCCAGTCACTGTGACGCGGTGCCTCCGGAACATATTCCGGTGCCGGAGCGCGCGTCATTGGCGCGGTAGCGTGGTTATGCTCAACGGTGATCTCTGGTTCAACCGCGGCTACCGTTTCAACTTCTGCTGCGACTTCAGCGACGACTGGCGCGGCAGGTTGAGCAACAACTTCAGGTTCAGCAACCACAACCTCAGCAGTTTCGGCAACTTCTTCAATATCTGCCGTCTCTTCCTGCGGTTCAACCACCGGTTCTGCGTGTTCTGCGACTTCCTGGGCTACGGCAACATCAGACTCGGTAATCACCTGCGGCTGTTCAGTTACCGCGGCGGCAATCACTTCAGGATGCGTCGTTTCAACCACTTCCGGTTGCGGTTCGGCAACCGGTACGGGGGCTTCTACGACTTCAGCCATTTCTTCAACAACTGGCGCGCTAACAACAGGTTCGACAGCGGCGGCGACAGGGACCTCAGTCACCATCGGCTGCACTTGTACTTCTTCCTGTTCGCGCTGCTCTTCAACTTGTACATCTTGCGGACGTACAATTGGATAGCGGATCCAGACTTTGCCAGAGGCCAGTTCCGGAGACGCGCACGCTACGGTCAACGGCATTGGCGACTGGGTTGGATAACGCTCGTCACGATAGCGACGACGACGCTGACCACTCACGCGCAGGTGACGAGGCGAGCGGCGAGAACGACGCGGCATGCCACCGTTGTCACGGTTATCAGCATTGTTCTCTTCTTGCTGTTCTGGTGCAGTTTGCGCTACGACTGGCAGCGGGACTTTCACCAGTTCTGTGCGTGGAGCTGGAGCTTCCTGAACAATTGGTTCGGCAGCGGCAGTTTCTTCAACCACCGGTGCGACTACCGCTTCTTCGGCTACGCTTTGCTCGTAACGCACTTTCTGATTGAGCTGACGCTGTTTACGACGCGGCTGAACCGGACGTACACGTTCTTCCTGTTCGGTTTCCTGAACAGATTGCTCTTCAACATTCAGCGCCTTCGCTTCTTGTTGCGCCTGACGTTTATCATCGTTACGGCGGCGGCTACGTTCACGACGCGGCGCTTGCTGCTCGTCGGTGGTACGTGCTTTTTCCGTTACCTCAGCTGCTGACGAGAAATTCTCCGCGTCTCGGCAGGGTCGCTACTGTGCGAGCGACGGTGGTGACGGTTTTCTTCGCGATTATCGCTGCCTTCAGTACGTTCACTACGGGTAGCGCTCGCTTTGGTCGGCGAGTTTGTTCTGACGAGGCTTGCGACGATCCTGTTGACGTTCCGGTTTCGCTTCTGCTTTCGGTGCTGGTTGCTCGGTCGGTTTGGTTTCTTCACTACCGCTGAACGAAAGCGCACCGATTACGCCAGAAGCGGCTCAACAGCCCAGGTTGTGCAGGAGTTGCTGGTGTTGCCGGTGCAGCTTTCGGTGCTGGGGCTACAACAGGCGCGGCAGGTTCAGCTGGCGTTGGCGCTGGCGGCACATCCGGCATGGCAAAGGTTGCCAGCGCAGGTTGTTCCGGACGCTTACGTTCAGCGAACTCTTCTTCAGACGGCAGCGCCATCGCTTCTTCATGCACGGCTGGCAGCATGTAGCAGGTTGGGGTTTCCTTTCGCGTTACCTTGCACGCAGTAGTAGATGCGGGTTTCCATCTGATCGTTTGGCACAATTACACAGCGCACACCGTCCTGACGAGTTTCAATGGCATTTACCGCAGAACGTTTTTCATTCAGCAGGTAAGAAGCGATTGGCACAGGAACAATGGCGTGAACTTCCTGGGTGTTCTCTTTCAGCGCTTCTTCTTCGATCAGACGCAGAATAGAGAGCGACAGCGATTCGTTGTCACGCACGGTGCCAGTACCAGAACAACGCGGACAAACGTGATGACTGGATTCACCCAGTGATGGGCTCAGGCGCTGACGGGACATTTCCAGCAGGCCAAAGCGAGAAATATGGCTGATTTGAATACGCGCACGGTCCTGACGCACCGCTTCACGCAGACGGTTTTCTACCGCACGCTGGTGGCGTACAGGCGTCATGTCGATGAAGTCGATAACAATCAGGCCGCCGAGGTCACGCAGGCGCAGCTGACGAGCAATCTCATCGGCAGCTTCGAGGTTGGTGTTAAACGCAGTTTCTTCGATATCGCCGCCGCGGGTCGCGCGTGCGGAGTTGATGTCGATGGCAGTTAACGCTTCGGTGCTGTCGATAACAATGGAACCACCGGATGGCAGACGGACTTCACGCTGGAAGGCGGATTCGATCTGCGACTCGATCTGGTAGTGGCTGAACAGCGGGATCTCGCCGGTGTACAGTTTGATTTTGCTGCTGAAATCCGGGCGACCTAATGCAGCGATATGCTGACGTGCCAGTTCGAGCACTTTCGGGTTATCGATAAGGATTTCGCCGATGTCCTGACGTAAGTAATCGCGGAATGCGCGAACGATTACGTTGCTCTCCTGATGAATCAGGAACGGAGCCGGGCGGCTTTCAGCGGCTTTTTTGATGGCTTCCCAGTGTTTCAGACGGAAGCTTAAATCCCATTGCAGCGCCTCAGCAGATTTGCCGACGCCAGCGGTGCGCACGATAAGCCCCATGCCTTCCGGCAGTTCAAGGCTCGCCAGTGCTTCTTTTAATTCGGTACGGTCGTCGCCTTCGATACGGCGAGAAATGCCACCCGCGCGCGGGTTGTTCGGCATCAGAACCAGATAGCTACCCGCCAGACTGATAAAGGTGGTTAATGCCGCGCCTTTGTTGCCGCGCTCTTCTTTATCGATCTGAACAATGACTTCCTGACCTTCACGCAACACATCTTTAATGTTGGGACGACCATGAGCACTGTAGTTAGCAGGGAAATATTCGCGGGCAATTTCTTTTAGTGGGAGGAAACCGTGACGTTCAGCGCCGTAATCAACAAAAGCAGCTTCCAGACTCGGTTCAATGCGGGTGATTTTACCTTTGTAGATGTTTGCCTTTTTCTGCTCGTGCCCTGGACTTTCGATATCCAGGTCATACAGACGCTGCCCATCTACAAGGGCAACGCGCAACTCTTCCTGCTGAGTTGCGTTGATTAACATTCTTTTCATCGTAACTTACTCATTATTCTTACATTGACGACTAAGCTGCGGGCAAAGTAACGCCTTTCCGGGTGTGAACCGATGGCCTCGTGTCTAGTCGCGTCGCCAACCTCACGGTTATCGTCAGCTCAAAGAGGCGCAGAGTGTCGGTTGCCCGTTTTTCATGCGGAAAAACAGCGCAATTATCAAAGAAACAGACTGGGTATTACTCTCCAGAAATATTTCCATCTACCGGTAAGGACTGCAACCCGCAGCCCGCTAACTGCCTGAAAGATCAATACGTCTTACGCCATTGCTGCGTGGATGATCGGTCGGGCAAAATGGGTTATTCCGTAAAATTTCTTGTTTTAACAAGGATGGACACGGAAACGGCCTCATTATTCCACTGCAAGCCTTGTTATAGCAAGATGACTTTTACCATTTATCACCCGCTTACTCACAGTTTTTTCACTTCTTGCTGGTGATTGGTTTAATAACCATCAATAAAGTGATCACGTAGTGAAGTAATAAGGTGCAAAACTAAATATAAGCATAGAAAAATGAGTGGCGCGAATCCTGTTGGCTAATTAGAATCGCCCACCATGAAAACAGAGACTCCATCCGTAAAAATTGTTGCTATCACCGCTGACGAAGCGGGGCAACGTATCGATAACTTTTTGCGTACCCAATTGAAAGGCGTACCAAAAAGTATGATTTACCGTATTTTGCGTAAAGGTGAAGTGCGGGTGAACAAAAAACGTATTAAGCCTGAATATAAACTCGAAGCGGGTGATGAGGTGCGTATCCCACCGGTTCGCGTTGCTGAGCGGGAAGAAGAGGCGGTTTCGCCACATCTGCAAAAGGTGGCGGCGCTGGCGGACGTCATCTTATATGAAGATGATCATATCCTGGTGCTGAATAAACCTTCCGGTACGGCGGTACATGGCGGCAGTGGTTTAAGCTTCGGCGTTATCGAAGGTTTGCGGGCGTTGCGCCCGGAAGCGCGGTTCCTTGAACTGGTTCATCGTCTCGACCGGGACACTTCAGGTGTGTTGCTGGTAGCGAAAAAACGCTCGGCGTTGCGTTCTCTGCATGAGCAATTACGTGAAAAAGGAATGCAAAAAGATTACCTGGCGCTGGTGCGCGGTCAGTGGCAGTCGCATGTGAAGAGCGTTCAAGCGCCGTTATTGAAAAATATTCTGCAAAGCGGCGAACGTATCGTGCGTGTCAGTCAGGAAGGCAAACCGTCGGAAACACGCTTTAAAGTGGAAGAACGCTATGCATTTGCCACCCTGGTGCGTTGTAGCCCGGTAACCGGACGTACTCATCAGATCCGTGTGCATACACAGTATGCGGGTCATCCGATTGCCTTTGACGATCGCTACGGTGACCGTGAATTTGACAGACAGCTCACTGAAGCAGGCACGGGATTAAATCGTCTGTTCCTGCACGCCGCAGCGTTGAAGTTTACCCATCCGGGGACCGGTGAGGTGATGCGCATCGAAGCGCCGATGGATGAAGGTTTGAAGCGTTGTTTGCAAAAGCTGCGTAACGCGCGCTAATACAAGCATATAAGCCTGATAATGGGCGGTTGGCCTGATAAGGCGTTTACGCCGCATCAGGCCGCCAGCACCGATTGCCGGATGCGAAGTAACCGCATCCGGCGCAAAAAACTATCCCATCAGCGGGTTTTTCCCTTCCCGACGTAACATCTGGC
>SCPN01000901.1_pt1 | contig 19045 bp, 21 predicted proteins | sample 6106831 | NCBI WGS metagenome assembly SCPN01 (sample SAMN10720447, study PRJNA508395) | human gut metagenome | isolation source: Participant 1, 0 month
GGATGAAGGAGGATATGTATTATCCTATCCTGATTTACCTGGATGTATTACCTGTGGTGATACTGTGCAAGATGCTATAATCAATGCTCAAGATGCTAAGAAAGCATGGCTTGAAGCTGCGTTGGAAGAAGGAATAGAAATTTATGAACCAGATTCACTTGAAGATTATTCAGGACAGTTTAAATTGCGTATACCTCGCAGTTTGCATAAATCACTTGCAGAACATTCTAAGAAAGAAGGCATAAGTATGAATCAATATTGTTTGTATCTGCTTACCAAAATGACGCTTTTTTCACATCAAAATAAGAATATAATAATCAGAATGTAAAAGCAGTTAATCTGCTGTTATTTATAAAATTTAGATTACACAGAAAGGATTCAATGAATGTTAAAATGAATCCTTTTTAATTCTTAGAATGATCATTCACATTGACCAGTGCTTTATGAAGCTTTCAAGAACTACGTTTATTTATGTATATAATTTGATCTATATACTTTTTCACATCAATTATTTTTGATATGTCATTGACAAAGCTTTTAACATCAGTTATGATTCTTATATCAAAATAATTTGATTTGAGGAGTGATAAAATGACTGATTATTCAAGTGACGCCAAAATATTTAAAGCACTCTGTGATGAAAAACGGTTGGCAATTATAAATCATTTAAAAAGCGGTGAAAAGTGCGCATGTGTTTTAATTCAGGCCATGAACATTGGACAATCGGCTTTATCCTATCATATGAAAATATGACTCTGGTATTGTAACCAGCAGACAAGATGGTAAATGGACTCATTACAGTCTTAGTCAAGCTGGCAGTGAGTATGCCGCAAAGCGTCTTATAGAGCTGACAATGCCTGAATCAAAAACATATTTAAAATGTGGTGAATAGAGGTCATCTTCGGATGGCTTTTATAAAACTAATATATATCAAAATATTTTGATATGAAGCGAAGTGATTATTTTGGAAACAATCAAAACTATCTGGCTGTTTCTTCAAGATCAGCTATTAGGCATGAAATGGTTAAACACCTTGCTCAATGACGTTTTATCAGCAATGGGATTGGATATCAACAGTCAATTAGGCGGCAGTGTGCAGTTCTTTATCTATGATGTGATTAAGATTACCGTCTTATTATGCCTGTTAATTTTCTTTATCTCTTATATCCAGAGCTATTTCCACCGGAAAGAAGTAAGAAAATACTCGGTAAATTTCATGGCATTAAGGCAAATATCTTATCTGCCCTGCTGGGTACCGTCACACCCTTTTGTTCATGTTCATCAATTCCCTTGTTTATTGGCTTTACAAGTGCAGGATTGCCATTAGGCGTTACCTTTCGTTTCTTATATCTTCGCCAATGGTTGATTTAGGAAGTCTTGTCTTACTGATGAGCATTTTTGGCGTAAAGATTGCGATTGCCTACGTCCTTATCGGCTTGGTCATTGCGGTAGTTGGCGGTACCTTGATTGAAAAGATGCACATGGAAAAGTACGTCGAGGATTTTGTATACCATGCTAGTAATGTAGACATCAGTTCACCGGCGCTTACCAAAAAGGAGCGGGTGCAATATGCCAAAGAACAGGTTGCGGAAACATTTAAAAAGGTATTTCCTTATATATTAGTAGGTGTAGGTATTGGCGCTATTATCCATAACTGGATACCAGAGAGCTGGATTGAAACCGTCTTGGGAAGCAATAACCCCTTGGGTGTTGTATTAGCTGCACTGGTGGGTATCGATGTATGCCGATATTTTCGGTACGATACCAGTGGCAGAGGCATTGCTTGCCAAAGGCGCGCAGTTAGGTACAATTTTGGCATTTATGATGGCGGTAACAACATTAAGCCTGCCATCAATAATTATGCTCAAGAAAGCCGTAAAGCCTAAACTATTAACTTTATTTATCGTGATTTGCACGTTAGGCATTATTGCTGTTGGTTATCTATTTAATCTGTTTCATGGGTTCTTAATTTAATAAATCGGAGGTAGTTAAAATGAAATTATTTAAAAAGAAAGAAGAAAAAAAAACTTGCTGTAATTGTAATGTTGATGCTATTGCGGAGGCGGAGAAGCTGAAATCGGATAAGGGTATTAAAATCTTAGGCTCTGGCTGCGCAAAATGCCAAGCCTTAGAGAAAGCTGTCCGTACAGCGGTTGAAGAATTAGCGTTGGATTATTCGATTGATCACATTACTGATTTTGCGCAAATTGCCAGCTATGGAGTTATGTCCACACCAGCTTTAGTAGTTGATGGCAAAGTCGTAGCTTATGGCAAAGTATTATCCGTGACAGAAGTAAAAGATATTTTAAAAGGTATCTAGTAATGAAAGAACATTTACCAAAGGTAGCATTTATTTGTGTGCATAATTCCTGCCGCAGTCAAATCGCTGAAGCACTTGGCAAACAGCTGGCTGCTGATGCTTTTGAAAGTTACTCTGCCGGTACAGAAACCAAGCCGCAGATCAATCAGGATGCAGTACGTCTGATGAAAGAAAGATATCAGATTGATATGGAGGCAACACAATATTCAAAGCTCATCGAAGAACTGCCGCCTATCGATATTGTTATTACTATGGGATGCAATGTTGAATGTCCTGCTATTCCATGCAAATATCAGGAAGATTGGGGACTTGATGATCCAACAGATAAAAATGATGAAGAATTTAATAAAGTGATTGATACAATCTATGAGAAAATTGTGGCATTAGCCGCAAAATGCAGTCAACTCATATAAAGTGTGTAATTTAGCCCATTCATTAATGGGCTTTCATATAGAAAAAAGGCCGCTATCAGTAACCTTCAGCATCTTACTTGCAGCAGCTGATTGATAGATAAGATAACGGAACGATTAAAGAATTTACCGGTATTTGCAGATGCGGCAAATTTTTTTGCTGTTTACTATATTTAAGAGATATTGGAGAATGATGTTGATGCCGGTCATATCATCGAGATTGCCCTAAACGGCATTGAGAATGAGGAATTAAGAGATCCCAAGGTGTGCTTCAACCAAGTTTATTAATTATCTGCTTCTTGATGAAGTACAATTCATGCCGCGATTTGTGGAAGTATTAAACAGCTTGCTGCTCTGAATTCCAATGTTCATTTAAATTTTATGTGCATATGCACATTTTTATGAAGTGGAAGCTTAACCTAATACTTGCTTCCTCTGCACAATGCAAGTATCTCCTTAATCATAACCTCACCCAAATTGAAATCCCCTTCCTGCATGCAGTAACAGAAATAGTTAGCGATAATCATTTTTAATACAATCCATGCCAACTCATCAGCGGGTATATCGTTGCGGATGCTGCCGTCTTTTTGACCGGCGCTGACAACCTTTTTCAATACCTGATAGTTAATGCTGTTTTTATCCGGCATTGTATCCGCGCGGTGATAGAGATAGATTCGGAAAATTTCACGCAGCCATTCGACATCATTAAGCATTCAGCAATTCATTCTGCATCTCAAGATAGACCTCAAGGTTAGCCAAGCCAGTTTCACGATTCAGCCTCGGTGCAATTTCTTCACGGGTATGCAGTGAGCTTTTCATTGACTGCTGGACAATGATATCATCCTTGGAATTAAAATGCTTATAATAAGAACCAATCGAAATATCCGCCTTCTGACAAATCTCTCTGATTGTGATTGAATCATAATTCTTTTCTTTTACCAATTCAGTAATTGCCTGATGAATTTTTCGGTAAAGTTTCTTTTTTCTGTTCATCTCGGATACCCATAAAATCACTCCTATCCTTAGAAGTAAAAGCTGCCGATGCCGACAGCTTTTCTTTAGCAGATTTATTATACCTTATTTTTAACTATTTTGCAGCATTGATACCCGCAATCCGTCCAAAACGCACAGCTGATCCGATAGCCATACCGCAGCAAGGATATTCAGTACCGAATAAGCCAGTAAAGGCAACCTCACCTGCCGCATACAGACCCTTGATCGGCGTATTGTTTGTATCAAGTACCTGAGCTTCCACATCAGTTACCAGACCGCCGTAAGTTACCGTAACAACCGGTTTCATTTCAATAGCATAAATTGTACCTTCAAGAGCATTCATTTTATCAGCTGGTTTGCCGAAATCTTCATCATTGCCAGCCGCGCATAATTCATTGTAACGTGCTACTGCTGATGCGAATGTTGTAGGATCAACACCCATCAGTGCCGCTAATTCTTCTGCTGATTCAGCTTTTAATGTTGAATCTAAAGTCATTGCGTATTGTACTGTTGGCGCTGGATCATTTGCACTTGCGATATACCAGCCGATCTTGCTGCCAGAGTTAACTAACGCTTCAGCTACATGATATTGATAAGTGAATTCATCAACAACACGTTCGCCTTTTTCATTTACGATTAAGCCTGCTTCTTCATTGATGCCGACACCGCTTGTAAAGCTTGTAAATACGATTTGTGTGCTTGGTGCATTGAAAATCTGCGCACCGACAGCTTCACTCATAGTAAGACCATCACCGACATTACCTCTAGGAACTGAAGTTACATAGCCTTCAGCTGATGGATAACGAGAAATCATTTCTTTATTCTGCGCATAACCGCCAGTTGCGATAATTACTGACTTCGCGTTAACCGTTACCTTTGATCCGTCAGGCTTAACCCCAACAACACCTACAACATCACCATTTTCATTTGTTAATAATTCATTTGCTGATACATTATATTTAATTTCAGCATCAGTAGCCTGAACAGCCTTCACTAATGGTACAGTAATCAAACCGCCGTTGCCGTTTGTCATGCCCGCTTTTTCAAGCGTATTGTGTACACGCCAAGGAGTAATTGATGAATGAATTGGTTCCACATCCTTAACAACTACGCCGTTATCAATCAGCCAATTAAAATCACCCAGCGCATTATCTGTAAATTCATGAAGCTTTTCATCATCGATCAGATCACCGCCGACACCTTTTAGATAATCATATAATGCTTCCGGTGTATCACCTTCAAAACCAGCAGCTTCCTGATTCAGTACCTGCTGCCAGTAATTTACCGCCGCTCAGTGTAGTCGCACCGCCTGGGATTCCTTGTTTTTCAAGAATAATAACCTTCGCACCGGCATTGGATGCTTCTAAAGCCGCACTCATACCCGCTGCGCCGGCACCTACGATAACAACATCAGCATCTAATGTTTCATCCTTTGCCCCTGCCTTTTCAACTTCCACTGCCTTTAACGCGTCAACATCACCGCCAGCTTGTTTTACCGCATCGCCGACAGCACTCAAAATTGCATTACTCGTAATCGTCGCACCAGTAATTGCATCAATATTTAAGGATTGTGTTTCAAGAATCTTGCCTGGCAATGTTTCATAAGGTGTCATGTCTAATCCATAACCAACACCATATGTATCATTGGTTGTCGTAATTTCAATCTTCGTAATTTCGGAATCGCTGAAGGTTACATCAACATTCATGTCGCCCTTCATACCTCTGGATGTACCTGTAAAAGTACCTGCCGTATAACCTGTTTTCGGTTCTTCCGGTTTCTCTGCCGGTGTTGAACAAGCGCCTAAACTTAAGGCCATCAATGCCGAGATACCAACTAATATACCTTTCTTCATATGTCCCTCCTGAATTTAAGTGAACACGTTCACTGTAATATTATTATAGCAGTTGTTAATAAAAAAACAAGACCTTTTGTGATAGTTTTGTCAATTTTTTATCCATTTGCTTTTAATCTTGCATTAACCTTCAAATAATCAGCCATTATTTTGTATTTTGTCATAAATCAGCAGCAATTTTGGAGGTATTCAGGTACTGTCGACAGCCTTTGCGCAACCCTTGACAATCCGTGATATGAATATTAGAATGAAATCAATCGACTATGTTTATCAAGCACACAGCTGGGAGAAAAAACTATGAACATCTTAGAACAGTGCCAGATTTGGCATGAAAACGATGAATATAATAAAATCATTGAAGCGATTGAAGCCTTGCCATCAAATGAACGCACACCCGAATTAGACAGTGAATTAGCCCGAGCCTACAATAATTTAGCGTCCACTGAAGACCGTTCTCTTTTTAAGAAAGCGATTGCGCTGCTGAAACCGCATGAAGAATATTTTAAAGGCGATCACTTTTGGAATTTTCGCATAGGTTATGCCTATTATTACTTAGATCAGGAATATAATGCACTGCCTTATTTTGAACAGGCGCTGGCAGCCCGTCCAAATGATGAGGATACGCTGGCCTTTATCCGAAGCTGCCGCAAATGTTTGACGATGCCCCGCTTCCGCAAGAATTTCAGTCAACGCACGGCTGAATGCTGGCAGGCATTTATAGAAGGTGAGGCTGAACTGCGCAGTCTGATGGATGTGCGTAATCGAGATGAGGTCAGTGAACAATTAATGGAAAAATGTCATGCCATTCTCTCATTAGCATTTGAGGATATCGCATTTGAACTAGGTTTTAATGGAAAGCAATATGAATTAATTCTCTCACCGGAAGGTAATTTCAGTACCTTATTCAAGCTAGTCTATTTTAAGCGTCAAGCACCATCTTTGCCGCAATGGAATATATGGGTAGGCAGACAGGCTTCCAATGGTTTTGCCCTGCGTTATGAAGATATTCAAATCAGCGCCGATGATGTACAGGTTTGGATTAATGTCACAGATAAAAGAAAAATTGACCTGACTTTATATTGTGAAGCTTTAGTAAAATTGCTTGAAGCGGATGAAGGCCGGGCTTGGTGGTTTTTATCTGTACTCACCGATCAGACGCTGGGTGAAATTAATGCTATGATGCTGATTGATGAGTTTGAAGTAATCGGCAAACCAAAAGCAGAGGCGGCTCATTCCCTTGCCAAGCTGCCGGATTTACTGACTGAAAAAGGTTTTGATTTACAGTTCAGTGCTGCCTATTTAGAAAGAAGCTATATTGGTTATCAGCTTGATCCGGATAATGACATGAAGGCGGATTGGCGCATGGATATCTATGTTGGGTCCACCCGCTGTCCGAATTTGATCAATGAATATCTGAATCATGAACATCAGACGATGGATGCTTTCCATAAGGATGGTGCGGTACCTGGCTTCTTCTGTTACTCACTGGATGCCTTTAATGATGCGCCAAAGAATGCTGTACTTGATTTCAGAGATATGATTGAAGCCGCTATTTTAAAAAGTGCTGGTGAACATGCGGTTACCTTTACCGGCGGTGCGACCGGCATATACTGCGGTTATCTTGATTTTATCGCTTGGGATCTGCCTGCTGTCCTTGATGCTGCGCAGGCAGAATTTGAAGCCAGCCCAATTTCATGGGCAAACTTCCACGTTTACCGCAGAGATGCCCAAACGATTTCCTTAGTTGATAAAGAAAAGGCGGATGAAGACTCAGCGCCAACCAGCAGCAAACTTCTGAGTTAACTATTTTTATACTAAACAAAAGGTTGATTTTAAGAGTATATCTCCTAAAACCAACCTTTTCGCTTATTTTAATTCAGGCCAGTAAGCCTTGTTTGCTTCAATCATTTCATCAAGCACTTCTTTAGCCACTTCAATTGACGGCACTGTTTTATTCAATGCAAACGCCTGAAGCACTTTGTATAAGAACCTTCAATCGCACCTTCCACAAGCAGATGCTCACAAGCGTTCTGCTGTTCAATCATGCCTTTGTAGAAAGTGGAAATTGGTTCAATACCAATCAATTCAGGACCGTTCTTAGTGATCCATGCCGGTAATTCAATCATCGTGTCATCCGGCAGATTTGGCACCTTACCGTTATTTGGTTCAATGATGATGAATTTCTTCTTCTCATCACCTAAGAGTGCTACGGCTAAATCAGCGATGAAGTTTCCGTGCGCACCGGCATAGAATACCTTTTTATCAATTTCACCCGTTGCCAGATAACGATCAACTCCTTCAAACAATGCCTTTTCACGAGTTTCCATTACTTCGTTAGCGCGTGTGTGATTCGAATCTGAATGTTCAACATTTTCCTTCGGGAATAAATAGTAAGTCAAATAAGTATTAGGAATATATTCCGGACATAATTCCATCAAACGGGCTGCGTTTGTCCATACCTTGATCCAAGACTGATTGGCATGACGATCCCCTGTTGCTTCATGCTTCTTAAGCGCCTCAATATGCTCCTTAGGCAGCAGGATACCATGTTCCTTCGCATAAGCACGGATTTCTGCCGCTACATCACGGCCTTCATATTCCATGCGGGTAAACCAGCCAAAGTGATTTAAACCAAAGTAATCAACATCAATGTTTGTGTAATCCTTAATACCAACGCATTTACCGATCATTTCAATAATTGCGATCGGCATATCACAGATATTGATAATCCGTGCATTAGGTCTCAGCTTCTGGCAAGCGATTGCCACAATAGCTGCCGGGTTGGAATAGTTTAAAATCCAATGATCCTTTGCGGCATATTTCTCTACATCATCAATCATTTCAATCATTGGGAAAATAGTACGCAGACCATAAGCCATACCGCCGCAGCCACATGTTTCCTGTCCTACAACACCATGACGCAAGGAAATTTTTTCATCCTGTTCACGCATTGCATATTTGCCGACACGCATTTGCGCAAAGATAAATTTCGCGTCTGTATAAGCTTCTTTTTTGTCTGTGGTAACCGTTAATTTGATCGGAGATTTCATATCCTTTAAAATCCAGTCAACAACAACACCCACCTTGCTTTGACGTTCTCCGTCAATATCATATAAACGAACTTCTGTAACACCTAATTCTTTTTGTCTTAATGCAATCGAAGTAACAATACCCGGCGTAAATGTACTGCCGCCGCCTACAATAGTAATAATCATTTTAATTTCCACCTTTCTTTTTTATAATGACGCAAGCTTTTCATCAACAGCCTTGCGGATCTGCGGTACTTCCAAACCATAGATAATCTGTACATTATTGCCGCGTTTCACAATGCCGCTGTTTTTTGTTTCATTAATTTTCGCTTCATTCACTAATGCCATATCTGCCACATCAACACGCAGACGTGTGAAGCAGTTTTCTACACCCTTGATATTCGCTTTGCCGCCTAAGCCTTCAATAATCGCCATGATCTGTGCTTCAGCCATCGCACTGCCGGCAGCTGATGCTGATGCTTGTTCATTATTCTCCAGCACCTTTTCCTCACGGCCTGGTGTATGCAGCTTGAATTTCTTAATCAGGAAAACAAAGACTAAGAAATAGACAACAATTTCAGCCGCAGCGATGAGATAGAATACCGGCCAGTTTGTTCTTTCCATACCGGCAGCCAGATTCATGACAAAGCCATTGATTAAACCAGTGCTCATCGCGTGAACATTAAATACTTTCAGCAAGGCTAAGAATGTACCGGCAATTACTGAATGCACAAGGAATAAGAGCGGCGCGGTGAAGGCAAACATGAAATCGATCGGTTCCGTAATACCAGCCAGTGAAGCCGTCATTACTAATGGAATCAATATATTTTTAATATTCTTTTTATTCTCCGGATAAGCGGTAAAGTAGAAGGCTGCGCAGATACCGATATAACCGAATGTCTTCGCAAGACCCGTACCCATGTAATAGATTGAATCAGAGAATGGCACACCCATCTGCAGTTCAGTCATAACGATCGGATAAGCACCAACGACTGTTGTTTCACCTAATGCCAGCGTACCGCCAAGATCACCAAACTGGAATGGCGCGTAGACTAAATGATGAAGACCGGTAGGAATCAACAGACGTTCAAGCATACCATATAAGAATAAACCAAATTCACCTGAATTAGCGATAACCTGTGCCAAGGCTGTGATCACACTTTGTACAAATGGCCAAACATAAGTACAGCCAAAACCAAACAGAATTGAAACACCAACCATGCATGCAAAACTGAAACGAGTTCCTGAATACATCGCCCAATAGCCTTTGAAGCGGGCTTCACATGTTTTATTAAATACATAACCAGTCAGACAGCCAAGAATGATACCGCTGAATACACCCATATCGGTAACCTGCATTCCCAATACCGTTGATTGACCAGTACCGTAAAGGCCAAGCATCGCACTTGGTTCAGCCAACAAGCCATTGGTTGACAAGGTTACATTATTAGCTGTCAGGAACATGATATATGCAAGCAGACCAACCATAGCCGCCTGATGCTTTTCCTTTTTAGCCAATGCTGCTCCAATACCTACGGCAAAGATTAAACCGAGGTTATTGATAATTGCCATGATACATTGATATAGTAAATTACCTGCTAACTGAATCGGCGCTGCCTGTAAGAATGTCAGCATGCCGGTAATTGTTGTGTTGGTCAGCAATACGCCGATAACCAGAATCATACCCGCTACTGGAGATATAGCTGAGCGGCTGAACCATTGCTTTGGAGAATTTCTCCATTACTCCCATAATTTTGTCTTTCATCATTTTTCTCCTTTAAATAATGTTATAAATAAAATAAAGACCTATAAAATCCCCTTTTATAAAGGTTCATCTTATAGGTCTTGCCTGCTTATCAGTAACAATCCTTCTATTTTACTACTTTAAGCAAATGAATCATCAGATACACCTGCTCCTGTCTTGATAATGTATAATTAAATGTCTGTTCGATATAAGTAGTGACATTAATGATACAGTTCTTTAATCGGTCATCCTTTTTATCAGCAGATCATACATATCCTCAACCTCATTCAGTTCACTGCTTTCACCCTGAAAGATACGCTGAGCCAAAAACTTTAAATGCGTCATCAATCTAGCCGCATCCAGCTGATCCGGATTAAGCTTAATATTAAATTCCTGACGAATCACATCAAGCACACCTTTAGTAAACAGCAGAATACTTGTAGTTTTATCGGTTGTACTCTGCATTGTCGCATTGACGATATGCATCGTAATATAACCCGCTTCATCTTCATCAAGGCGGATGCCGGTAATCTGTTCGATAATATCCAATGACCAAAGTGCAAGCTTATATTCATCCCGATACATCGTTCTGATTTCACTGATCATCAGATTGGGAAGCTGTACTCCCTCCTGCTGACGCTGAACAGCGAAGTAGATATGATCAGTGAGCGCGATTACAATCTGATTGCTGAGATTCACATGCAGCTGTTTCTTAACCTCTTCCATAATCATTTCAGCAATTTGGAAATACTCAATCGGTGTCTGATCAAATAATTCATTAAACTTACTCATATGTTCATCAAGGATATAATACATCCGTTCAATCTTTTCCGCATCAATCGTATCACCGGGTTTCTTTTGAAAACCAATGCCGGCACCTTGAGCGATCGCATCTTTATTATCGTCGGTTCTAGTGGCCACTATGTTGTTATTGAATACACGAAGTACTTTCATACAAATCTCCCTCCGATAAATAAAAAAACCAAACAAAAGTGATATACCTTCATGTTCGGTCTTGCCTGCTTAACAGTAACAATCCTTGATTACGGTTTGATTATAGCCAATCCAATCTCGTTTGTCAACGCTTTCAGGAAAAATATTTATTTTTTTGATTTTAAGCTTTTAGGGGTTGACAAACACGTTTGAAAAATTTAAGATAGTGGCAACAATGTTACTGTTAAATCAGGCATGAGTTCTATTTCTTTGATAGCGCTCATGCCTTTTTTAACCCTAGGAGGAAAATATGTTCAACTTTTTAAAAAAAGAAAAGAATACGGTTAAGACGCTGACAGCGCCGGTAGATGGCAAGGTGATTGATTTAAGCGAGGTTGATGATCCAGTCTTTGCGCAGAAGATGATGGGTGAAGGGATTGCGATCATTCCAGAAGGCAATATCGTTGCGGCACCAGCGGATGGCACAATCGTATTAATACCGGAAACAAGACACGCATTTGGTATGAAGCTGGCAGACGGCTTGGAATTGCTTGTGCATATTGGTTTGGATACAGTAAATCTGGGCGGTGAAGGCTTCAGCGCACTTGTGGATGTAAATACAGAAGTAAAAGCTGGTGATCCAATCATCAAGGTTGACACTGATTTTGTTAAGTCAAAGGGTATCTCACTAACGACGCCGATGATTATCATGAATCACAATGATTATGAACTGACAGCATTTCATACCGGCGGCCAAGCCAAAATGGGAGAAACTGTGCTGATTGAATATACAAGTAAATAAAGCCTAGGCCTCATGAATGTGAGGCTTTTATTGATTAAGAATCAACAGAATGTTACTATTCAAGGTAAGCTTTAACGCAAAAGGTGAAATGATTGAATAATCAAAAAGAAGGTTTCAGCCATATAACAGGTTGAAACCTTTTTGTTTCTATTACAGCGCCTTTTCTACCTCATCCAAGGTTGGAATCGAATTACCCGCACCATGTCTGCCGATAACGATTGAGCTGGCAGTCGATGCCATGTTCAGGCATTCCTTTACTGACTTACGGCTCATGATGCCATAGATAAAGTAACCGGTAAATGTATCGCCGGCACCCACAGTATCCACGACCTCTGTTTTAATCGCCGGTTCATAGACATATTGATTTTCATCAGCATAGACAGCCCCGCGTTCTCCCAATGTCAGAATCACCTTGATTGCCGGGTATCTTTCAAAATCAGCCGTGGAATCTCTTTTCATTATCAGAACCGCTCAGCTGTCTGCCCTCTACCTCATTGATAAACAAATAATCAATCTTATCCATCGGCAATGTCTCAATCACATGATTATACGGTGAAGGATTAAACACAATGATCAAACCGGCAGCCTTAGCTTTTCAATAATTAAATGAAGGTTGTTGATTTCATTTTGAATAACCAGAATATCTCCTTTCAAAATGCGGCAGCACTGAATCAATATATGCTTCACTGATATGCTCATTGCAGTTGCCGCTGACAATGATTGCATTATTGCCTGCCTTATCCACCTGGATAATTGCCTGACCGCTGTCTTCATCGACATGGTTCAGCAGTGATATATCAACATTGCCGCTTTTCAGCGTATCAGCTAATACCTGTCCATTTCTTCCAAGATTGCTGGCAATATAGACTGGCAGTCCGGTTTTGGCAAATGCCATTGCCTGACTCAATCCCTTGCCGCCTGCTGAGATTTCACAGCCGGAAGCGCAGATTGTCTCGTTTGGCTGCACGATATGCTCCAGCTTATAAATAGTATCAATGTTTAATGATCCAAATACAAGTACTTCATGATTCTTACTCCCTACGTTCTATAACTTGATTATACCCTATATTTAATGAAAAAGCGCAAATGATTTATTTAAAATTGATCCTGCCAGATTACCTCAATGCCATCTTCAGTAAAAGTGATTGGCAAAAAGCTGTACCCTGAATGCTGCAAATCATCAGGCTGCCAATGATCAAGCATAAGTATGTACTGCCCATCGCTTTCAAACACATAAGATGCCTGAGCATTAAATGTTTTGCGGTAATTCTTGCCTGAGCATGGATTGTCAATCAGCTTCCAGCCGCTGTACAGATGGTTTGATTTAGCATAAAGCGCTGCGTTGGGATGCCAGCCAGTACAGCCTGAGGTAATCATGTAATAGGTATCGGCTTTCTTAAAGAGTATCGGCGCCTCGCGTTCCTGATCGATGAGCGCCGAAGTATAAAAACCGGTGACATCATCATAAGCGTCATTTAATTCTGCCAGTACCATTGTTTTATTGTAATTGGAGCTGTGAATTAATACCGCTTTGCCATTTTGATCTTTAAACAATGTCATATCCCGGCTGTCAAGGCGATTGGGCTGCATAAATCTGACATCATGAAAAGGTCCCTGCGGATGCTTAGAACGGGCAACACCTACACCCGCGTAATAATACTGTGCATCATCCGCATGAAACCAAAGCAGATATTCATCATTTAATTCATTATAGATGACCTTGGGACGCTCACAAACACAGCTTGGATGAAGATAATTGTCAGCCTGCTCATCAGCGGATAATGCCAATCCCTCATATTTCCACGTATGCAGATCAGTCGATGAGTAACAGGCAATGCCAATGACATCAACGCGTGTTTGATGAGGGCAGTTATCAGCTCCCTTATGCTCACCATACCAATAATAACGGTCTTTAAACTTTGCGATCATGCCTCCATGCGCCTGAATTGGGTTGCCGTCCTGATCCAGCCAAAGCGTTCCATTATGCATATAAGATCCTCCTACTTTTTTATTATTTTATCATATGTGACAGCCTCCGAAAAGAAAAACAGTCCTTGCGCTGATCAGCGATAGAACTGTCTTTTAGCTTATTTCATATCAAAGATATAATGCTTTTTAATTTTCTTTTCAACACACCAGATGCAGTCCATATTCGGCTGGAAAGTAACCAAATCCCCGGCTGCGAAGTGATAGCGGATGCCATCTTGAGTCTGCACATAGGCTTCCCCTTCAATGACTAAACAAGTTTCTTCACGCTCATCATAGCTGGCTTCCCATGTTTCCGGCTCATGTTCCCATGTCGGCTGTGCCAGCAGCAATGCCTTTTGTTCCTCAGTGGGTTTTCTAACAAATACAGGTTTCATATAGTTTCCTTTCTTTCCTTATAAATTCGGATAATGCTTCGCCTTAACATCCTGCCACGAAACTTCCTTATCATCAGGAACCGGCTGAAAATATGCCTTTAAGCCTGCTTTGGCCATTTCGTTCATCATTCGCGCATCCTCATCGTCAAAGGAAATCGGACCCATGACAATCTTGCGGCCAAAACCGCCGCCGATGCCGCCAACCTGCAGCTCAGGATAATTAAAGCCTGCCATATAAGCGCGGTAAGCATTGGGAACATCTTTAAAAAGAATGAAAATCGGTTCAACCTCCCCAAGCTGATTCGCCTGCCAGCGTCTGCCGGCTTCTTCACAGGATATTGTTTCTAGTTCAACACCTACCGGACATGCCATCGAGAATAGCTGAGAGAGAAATGGATCTTTCGCAGACTGATCATCAATAATATATACTTTTTTACTCTTTGTACGGTACAGCCATTGTGTACATACCTGCCCGTGAATTAATCGGCTGTCGATTCTAACTAATCCGATCTTTGCCATAATAATGCCTCCTTTTTAGTCAGTGATTTTGAGCCAGTTCTTCCCTACCGAACCAGTCACTTTCATATAGTCCATCACTCTTTCTTTATAACCAGCCCACATAATATCACCCGCCATACGAGCGCCGATATTTTCTTCCGGATAACGGCCGTCCTCCATCAGCAGCTGTAAGCCATAATTATAAGCATCAGTTCCCATATTTACTTTTGGGTGCCAATCTGACAGCATTTCGCGATATTATCAAAGCCGGAGAACGAACCGCCATGGAATACTAATGGTACATCAACCAGTTCTTTAATTTTCGCAAGCCGCTCAAAGTCAATTTCTGGTCCCTTATTCGTATATTCACCATGAGCTTCACCAATTGATACCGCTAAGCAGTCACAGCCAGAGGCTTCCACAAAAGCTTTTGCCTCTCAGGATCGGTCATTCCTCACGTTTTTCTTCATAATCACAGCCATCAGCGATCTGTCCAAATTCTGCCTCAACTGTAATTCCCAATGGTTCACAGATTCGTTTAAAATAAGCGACCTCTTTCGCATTTTCCTCAAACGGCAATGCTGAACGATCCACCATGATACCGGTAAAACCGCCGATATAGCTTTTACGCATGCCTCAAATGTATCGCCATGATCAAGATTCAAGGCTACCGGGATACGAACCTCATTGGCTAACTGGGTAACGATTCGGCCGAATGAAACCAGATCCTTGTGATTGCCTGGCAGTACATCGATAATTACCGGTGAATCTAATTCTACTGCTGCTTCAAGGCAGGCTCTGACTGAATCCTCATTAAATACATTTGGGGCTAGAACCCCATAACCGCCTTCTTTGGCTTTCTTCATAATCTCAAGCATTGATACTAACATTTTGATTTCCTCCTAATTGCTGTTTAGCTTTTTTAATCGTTCAAATGGTTCCCGCTGCGCTCTGACACAGTTATTCAAAAACAGCAGCAGATCTTTAATGGCAGCCGATGAATCCTTGTCAAAAAATAAATCATGACGGCTGTCGGCATAATATTTATAGAAAATATTCTGAGCCGAAGATGCTTTTAATTTGATCAGCATCGAATCAATATTCTTCGTATAATTAGAAATAGGATCAAGCATACCCGCCATGATATACAAAGGCAGATACTTAGGAAAAGCAGCCGTCCATGTTTCAAGATCAATCAGCATCTGCTGATTCAGCAGTTCAGTATAAGCCTGTACTGTATACTCAAAATTACAGGCACTGTCGTTATTGATTTTCCGTAATTCCTGACGTTTGCTGCTGCGGTAGGCGTGTGTGTCCTTTTCACCTTCAAGATAAATTTGCTTATTTTCTTCAAGCAGTGCTTTTAATTCTGATGCGTAAGAGTTCTTGCCCTTTTCCTTCATTGCTTTCCTACATGCCATGGCTGATCTGCGCGGGTGAGCGGGAAAACCTTCATCACTGCATAAAATCAGCGCATTGACATCTTTGTATTTCATCATGTAATTCCTAGCCAGCACACAGCCAAAGCCAATGCCCAGCATGCCATGCAGAATCGGTTCTACGGCATGAGTAACCGTCTGGCTGCCTTTTTTATCTGACTGATTGACCGCGATCGTTGCCGGTATTTTTTTGAAATCATTGAATACATAGAGAGACAGCTGGTGAATATCCTCAATAAGCTGCCATGAATGATTCACCTCAATGACACCCAATAATGCTGCTGTTTTCCCATGACCGAGCAAATCGCAGCCAAATGATAGATAACCATCATTGGCTAGCTGTTTCATTAGATCACAATAACGCGAAATATGGTCATAGCGATCATGAATAATCTGTATGTAGCCGCGGATCGGTGAATCTGGATAGCAGACAAGACCATAAACCGTATCCGTCTGATTAGCGCTTGGATAGCGATATTCTTTAAACATGATCTTGCCTCCTTATGAATCAGCGGTTTGCTTTTGGCCGCTTAGCCCGGTGTTCTTTAATATCATGAATCAGCAGAAGGGCGAAGAACAGCAGCAAACTGCTGCCATTAAGCCATTCTCAGTAAAGGTGTTCTGATTCGGCGAAGATTGGCTGACGCTCTGTCCCAGCGTTGTGGTTAAACCTTGGGTCATGAACCAGTAGATTGCTAGCGTCAATCCTGCCAGCTTCATGAGCCAGATTATTTGTTTCTTTCTGATCATTGCTGTTCACTGGCTATTGTTTTCAACAGCCCCTCAACATAGAGCTTGGCAACGACGGTACCGGGATCAATGATGCCGATGCTGTCCGCTTTTCGAAAAGCCAGACGGCCATGCTTCGCTTCCATCTTGGCCGCATCATCAACTCCCTGACAAGCCGCTTGGTAGCCGGCAGTCAGAAAATCAATAGGTGCTGATGTTAAGTTAGCTTCGATACTCCTAGCAGCCGGATAAATCGCGTCGAGGAAGGTTTTTTCACCTTCTTCAGCTTTACCTGTCTGTTTGACTCCGGCCGCCATCTCACGCACCAATAGCAGCAGTTCCTCATTAGCTAAAGCTGTTTTGCCCTTAAGCTTTTTGCCTATATTCATAAATCCTGATGATAACAAGGTACCCATCGAGGAAGAAGCCGCATTATTGAAGCATTTGCCTGCCTGATAAAACAGCTTGCCTAAATCAGTCTCCATGCTGTCATGAACAAATTGATCGGCAGCCTTAAACCCGTCACCCATTACAATCCCTAAATCACCGTCACCGCCAACTGAATCAAGCTCGGTCAGCGTTTCAATATTGGCCTGAAAAATCAGATCCCATTGTGTAAACAGCTTTTCAATAAATGTTTTATCTAGCATAAGCTCACCGTCCAAATTGTTTAAACAGCGGTGTATCCGCCTGAGCATCAAGCAGCGGCTTCAGCTCATCATCCAGTTTAAACAGTGTGATCGACATACCTGCCATTTCCAATGATGTGGCATATTCACCGACATATGTTCTATAAACCGATATCCCTGCTTTCGTTAACAATTCATTTACCTTGCGGTTGATCAGATATTGTTCTTCTAAAGGTGTAGCGCCCAAGCCGTTGATCAAAACCGCGGCCTCATCCTCAGCATTCAGTTTTAAATCATCGATCAGTGCCGGCAGAATTTCCTCAACAATGGCATCCGCACTCAGCAAAGGTCCGCGTCGAAGACCGGCTTCACCATGGATACCCATGCCGATTTCCATCTCATCATCACCAATGGTAAAGCTTGGATGACCGATTCGCGGTACCGTGCAGTCAATGCGCTCCATATGAATACCGCTCACTGGCTTTTTAGCCAGCCGTTCAACCTCATCCAACGGCAGCAGCTGATCGGCTGCCGCCCCGGCGATTTTGTAGACAAAGAAGATACCGGCTACTCCGCGGCGCACATTCTTTTCACCCGCTGCCGCTCTAGGCCCGGAAGCTGCATCTTCACCGGCAATGATCGATCGAACCTCAATGTCGTCTTCCATGTCAGCCATTTCCGCAGCCATTGTGAAATTAAAAATATCACCGTTATAATTTCCATAAATATAAAGCACACCGCTGCCTTGATCGATTGCCTTCGTCACATTCAGCATTTCATCAGCGCTTGGTGATTGAAAAACACCGCCGATGGCACAGCCAGTCCTAAGCATGCCCTTGCCCACATAACCGAGAAACAATGGCAGATGACCGCTGCCGCCGCCGGTAGCTAATGCAACCTTGCCCGGCTTTTTATGAACCGCGCATAAACAGCGCAGATTGCCGTCGACTGGTTTTACATAATCAGAATGCGCCGCATAATATCCCGCCAGCATTTCTGGTATAGAAATCCTCAATTGTTATTCATAAACTTTTCATCATTTTACACCTCCCTTAACAATTTGCTATGCTCAAAATACCTAAACCGCCTAATACGATAGAAGTCCAGCAGAATCAGTGTAGCCTTTAAGATATTGCCGCCTTTTGCAGATATTTATAAATCCAAATACCGCGCATAATGAAAGCAGTCCCGGCGCGATGCCGTCAATCAATGTTTCCTGAAGACTTAAGAATTCACCGCCATAAGGAACATTTAAAGCCTAACGCGACACTGACATTCTCAGCGAAGCCATGACACCCATCAC
>SCPN01001544.1_pt1 | contig 18858 bp, 21 predicted proteins | sample 6106831 | NCBI WGS metagenome assembly SCPN01 (sample SAMN10720447, study PRJNA508395) | human gut metagenome | isolation source: Participant 1, 0 month
CATATGCAGGTGTCCAGTTACGTCTGGAAGCTTGTTGGAACTCATCTTAGAACAAGGATATGAAGAACCAGTAGGAATGGCTAAAATAACCCCACCTACAATCTCCCTTCTGCCTTTGTTATCCATACAGTTGGTCCAAAAATTGGAAACCAGTAACAGCAATTGACGAGATCTTTATTAAATCATATCTCTTTCAGTATTAGCACTAGCTGAAAAAAAAGATAGAGTCAATTGCTATACCATGTATATCAACTGGCGATTTCAATTTTCAAAACAAAGCAGCAGAGATCGCGATTCAAAGGTAAAATCCTTTATTGATCACTCTGAAATTGTAAAAAGTTATTTTTAACGTCTTTGATGATGAAAATTTAAATATTTATCAAAAACTTCTTGCAAAATAAAAAAGAAAATCAAAATGATTTTCTTTTTTATTCTAAAGTTAATTGTTCTTTTGACAAAGCAAAGAATACAGGGAAATCATTTTTTAGATTAACAAAACTAGCTTCTTTAGACAAAAAACTATGCTCTGAAACAGTTGTACAAACTAGAATACAATCTTGATTTACCATTCTATACAGAAAAGAAAGTTTAGACAGATTTAACACTTTTAACAGAAATCTCTATAGAAACCTGATCTGCGAAAGTTGTTATAGCTTTGTATTCACACGAAATAGAAATAACAGGAGAAATAATACCCTCCTCTTCAATTTTTCATAAGGCCATCCTAAATTCCTTAGAAAAAAGTTCTGGCCTTTTCCATCAATTGAACATAATTTGAATGATGAGTAATTCCCATTCGATCTGTTTCATAATACTGGACCTCGTGTTTACAGATAAACATAAGAACCTCTAAATAAATAACTTAAGAGATAAAATCTAAAATGTCTTCCTCAGAGCGAAGAGTCACAAACAACCTTCGCAGCTCCTTTTTTTCTGGAACAAACAATTACGGGTACAGTCGCATTACGTAGGCTGAATCTCTCAAGTTCCTCAGTATTTTCACTATTAATATAAAAATATGATTCAGACTTACATTACGCAACATTTGATAATTTAGGCTCAAAAGCTGACAATAATACGGGCATGAAGGACGTCAATAAACAAAATAAATTTTTCTGCTGGAAACAATGTTCTCTGGAAGGACAGAAATAGGCGTAAAACCGATTAAAAATTGACATAATAGTACATCAAATAAAAATATATTCATATAATACCTAAAAATTAGTAATTAAACAGAAAACAAATAGCCAAAAAGCTAGACAATGTCTAGCTTAAAAAATATACTCCGCCAGTAGGACTCGAACCTACGACATCATGATTAACAGTCATGCGCTCTACCAACTGAGCTATGGCGGATAAAGGCTACCGTATCTAACAGGGGCAACCCCAACTACATCAGGCGTACTAGGGCTTAACTTCTGTGTTCGGCATGGGAACAGGTGTATCTCCTAGGCTATCGTCACTTAACTCTGAGTATTCTCAACTCAAAATTGAATATCTATACTGTATCAAGAAACCAAATCGTTGTCAATATATCTCAGTTACATTCGTTGGATAAGTCCTCGAGCTATTAGTATTAGTCCGCTCCATGTGCTCACACTTCCACTCCTAACCTATCTACCTGATCTTCTCTCAGGGCTCTTACTGATATAAAATCATGGGAAATCTCATCTTGAGGTGGGCTTCACCTAGATGCTTTCAGCGTTTATCCCTTCCCTACATAGCTACCCAGCGATGCTCTTGGCAGAACAACTGGTACACCAGCGGTAAGTCCACTCTGGTCCTCTCGTACTAGGGCAGATCCTCTCTCAAATTTCTACGCCCGCGACGGATAGGGACCGAACTGTCTCACGACGTTCTGAACCCAGCTCGCGTGCCGCTTTAATGGGCGAACAGCCCCCCTTAGGACCGACTACAGCCAGGATGCGACGAGCCGACATCGAGGTGCCAAACCTCCCCGTCGATGTGAACTCTTGGGGAGATAAGCCTGTTATCCAGGGGTAGCTTTTATCCGTTGAGCGATGGCCCTTCCATACGGAACCACCGGATCGCTAAGCCCGACTTTCGTCCCTGCTCGAGTTGTAGCTCTCGCAGTCAAGCTCCCTTATACCTTTACACTCTGCGAATGATTTCCAACCATTCTGAGGGAACCTTTGGGCGCCTCCGTTACCTTTTAGGAGGCGACCGCCCCAGTCAAACTGCCCGTCAGACACTGTCTCCGATAGGGATAACCTATCTGGGTTAGAGTAGCCATAACACAAGGGTAGTATCCCAACAACGCCTCACTCGAAACTGGCGTCCCGAGGTCATAGGCTCCTACCTATCCTGTACATGTGGTACAGATACTCAATATCAAACTGCAGTAAAGCTCCATGGGGTCTTTCCGTCCTGTCGCGGGTAACCTGCATCTTCACAGGTACTAAAATTTCACCGAGTCTCTCGTTGAGACAGTGCCCAAATCATTACGCCTTTCGTGCGGGTCGGAACTTACCCGACAAGGAATTTCGCTACCTTAGGACCGTTATAGTTACGGCCGCCGTTTACTGGGGCTTCAATTCATGCCTTCGCTTTCGCTAAGCACTCCTCTTAACCTTCCAGCACCGGGCAGGCGTCACCCTATACATCATCTTACGATTTAGCAGAGAGCTGTGTTTTTGATAAACAGTTGCTTGGGCCTATTCACTGCGGCTGACCATAAGTCAGCGCCCCTTCTCCCGAAGTTACGGGGCCATTTTGCCGAGTTCCTTAACGAGTTCTCTCGCTCACCTGAGGCTACTCGCCTCGACTACCTGTGTCGGTTTGCGGTACGGGTAGAGTATAATTAACGCTAGAAGCTTTTCTTGGCAGTGTGACGTCACTAACTTCGCTACTAAACTTCGCTCCCCATCACAGCTCAATGTTATAGATATAAGCATTTGACTCATATCACACCTCACTGCTTGGCCAGACACTTCCAATCGTCTGGTTTAGTTAGCCTACTGCGTCCATCACTATATACTCTAGTACAGGAATTTCTACCTGTTGTCCATCGGATACACCTTTCGGTCTCTCCTTAGGTCCCGACTAACCAGGGCGGACGAGCCTTCCCCTGGAAACCTTAGTCTTACGGTGGACAGGATTCTCACCTGTCTTTCGCTACTCATACCGGCATTCTCACTTCTATGCGCTCCAGCACTCCTCACGGTACACCTTCTTCGCACATAGAACTCTCCTACCATACCTATAAAGGTATCCACAGCTTCGGTAATATGTTTTAGCCCCGGTACATTTTCGGCGCAGGGTCACTCGACTAGTGAGCTATTACGCACTCTTTGAATGAATAGCTGCTTCTAAGCTAACATCCTAGTTGTCTGTGCAACCCCACATCCTTTTCCACTTAGCATACATTTTGGGACCTTAGCTGATGGTCTGGGCTGTTTCCCTTTCGACTACGGATCTTAGCACTCGCAGTCTGACTGCCGATTATATCTCGTTGGCATTCGGAGTTTATCTGAGATTGGTAATCCGGGATGGACCCCTCACCCAAACAGTGCTCTACCTCCAAGAGACTTAACATCGACGCTAGCCCTAAAGCTATTTCGGAGAGAACCAGCTATCTCCAAGTTCGTTTGGAATTTCTCCGCTACCCACAAGTCATCCAAGCACTTTTCAACGTGCCCTGGTTCGGTCCTCCAGTGAGTTTTACCTCACCTTCAACCTGCTCATGGGTAGGTCACATGGTTTCGGGTCTACGACATGATACTAATGCGCCCTATTAAGACTCGGTTTCCCTACGGCTCCGTCTCTTCAACTTAACCTCGCATCATATCGTAACTCGCCGGTTCATTCTACAAAAGGCACGCTCTCACCCATTAACGGGCTCGAACTTGTTGTAGGCACACGGTTTCAGGTTCTATTTCACTCCCCTCCCGGGGTGCTTTTCACCTTTCCCTCGGTACTGGTTCACTATCGGTCACTAGAGAGTATTTAGGGTTGGGAGATGGTCCTCCCAGATTCCGACGAGATTTCTCGTGTCTCGCCGTACTCAGGATACTGCTAGGTATAAAGACTATTTCGAATACGAGGCTATTACTCTCTTTGGCCTACCTTCGGTAGTTCTTCTATAATCTTTGAGTCCACATTGCAGTCCTACAACCCCGAAGAGTAAACTCTTCGGTTTGCCCTTTCTCGCTCGCTACTAAGGCAATCGCTTTTGCTTTCTCTTCCTACAGCTACTTAGATGTTTCAGTTCACTGCGTCTTCCTCTACATTACCTTAACAGTAATGAGTGACAGGCATTACCTGCCGGGTTCCCCCATTCGGACATCTCTGGATCGTTGCTCACTTACAGCTCCCCATTTCATTTCGTCGTTAGTCACGTCCTTCATCGGCTTCTAGTGCCAAGGCATCCACCGTGCGCCCTTATTAACTTAACCTTATTTTTGGTCTTTTGACCTAACTCATTAAATATTCACAGCGTTTCGGTTTATTTTCTTGTTACTATCTATATGTAATTAATTACATATGGAATTTGATATAGATATTCAATTTTCAATGGACAATGCTTGAATCTTGCGATTCAATGGAGCCTAGCGGGATCGAACCGCTGACCTCCTGCGTGCAAAGCAGGCGCTCTCCCAGCTGAGCTAAGGCCCCACAAGACCTCTCAAAACTAAATAAGAAACTCAAGTACATTCCGTTTTTCCTTAGAAAGGTGGTCCAGCCGCACCTTCCGATACGGCTACCTTGTTACGACTTCACCCCAATCATCTGTCCCACCTTAGGCGGCTGGCTCCAAAAGGTTACCTCACCGACTTCGGGTGTTACAAACTCTCGTGGTGTGACGGGCGGTGTGTACAAGGCCCGGGAACGTATTCACCGCGGCGTGCTGATCCGCGATTACTAGCGATTCCGACTTCATGTAGGCGAGTTGCAGCCTACAATCCGAACTGAGATTGGCTTTAAGAGATTAGCTTGCCGTCACCGACTCGCAACTCGTTGTACCAACCATTGTAGCACGTGTGTAGCCCAGGTCATAAGGGGCATGATGATTTGACGTCATCCCCACCTTCCTCCGGTTTGTCACCGGCAGTCTCGCCAGAGTCCCCAACTTAATGCTGGCAACTGGCAACTAGGGGTTGCGCTCGTTGCGGGACTTAACCCAACATCTCACGACACGAGCTGACGACAACCATGCACCACCTGTCACCGATGTACCGAAGTAACTTTCTATCTCTAGAAATAGCATCGGGATGTCAAGACCTGGTAAGGTTCTTCGCGTTGCTTCGAATTAAACCACATGCTCCACCGCTTGTGCGGCCCGTCAATTCCTTTGAGTTTCAACCTTGCGGTCGTACTCCACCGGGTGCTTAATGCGTTAGCTGCGGCACTGAATCCCGGAAAGGATCCAACACTTAGTACTCATCGTTTACGGCGTGGACTACTAGGGTATCTAATCCTGTTCGCTCCCGCTTTCGAGCCTCAGCGTCAGTTACAGACCAGAGCCGCTTTCGCCACTGGTGTTCCTCCATATATCTACGCATTTCACCGCTACACATGGAATTCCACTCTCCCCTGCACTCAAGTTTGACAGTTTCCAAAGCGAACTATGGTTGAGCCACAGCCTTTAACTTCAGACTTATCAAACCGCCTGCGCTCGCTTTACGCCCAATAATTCCGGATAACGCTCGGGACCTACGTATTACCGCGGCTGCTGGCGTAGTTAGCCGTCCCTTTCTGGTAAGCTACCGTCACAGTGTGAACTTTCCACTCTCACCCGTTCTTGACTTACAACAGAGCTTTACGATCAAAAAACCTTCTTCACTCACGCGGCGTTGCTCGGTCAGACTTGCCCCATTGCCGAAAATTCCCTACTGCTGCCTCCCGTAGGAGTCTGGGCCGTGTCTCAGTCCCAGTGTGGCCGGTCACCCTCTCAGGTCGGCTATGTATCGTCGCCTAGGTGAGCCGTTACCTCACCTACTAGCTAATACAACGCAGGTCCATCTTGTAGTGGAGCAATTGCCCCTTTCAAATAAATGACATGAGTCACCCATTTGTTATGCGGTATTAGCTATCGTTTCCAATAGTTATCCCCCGCTACAAGGCAGGTTACCTACGCGTTACTCACCCGTTCGCAACTCATCCAAGAAGAGCAAGCTCCTCTCTTCAGCGTTCTACTTGCATGTATTAGGCACGCCGCCAGCGTTCGTCCTGAGCCAGGATCAAACTCTCATTAAAAACTTTAATAATTGTTCGAGCGTTAACTCATTACCGTCGTCTGACGATTTATTCTTGTAAATTGACAGGTTATAATGTCTTCTATCATAACCCTGCACTTGGTTTCTTATTCAGTTCTCAAAGGTCTTTGTCTCTCTTGAGACAACTTCTATATTCTAGCAAAGACAGAATATCTTGTCAACACTTTTTTTGAAGTTTTTTTCTCTTCTTCGTGCTGGCCGTCTCTCACGAGACAGCTTATTTATAATATCATCCCTTCTCTTGTCAATAACTTTTTTTAAAGTTTTGGAACCTTTACGAGTTAGAGACAAATCGCTTAAGACAACTTTTATATCTTAGCACCCTTTTGGATAGCTGTCAAGAGGTTTTAAAAACTTAAATATACAATACAAGAGATAAGTACACAATAAAAACTCATAAGATTTTCTTGTAAAATAGAATTGAACGAACTAGTTACGAAAGGAAGTCTTATGAGCTACCATCATTTTTCTATGTCACTTCATCGTCATCGTGCTCGTGCCAGTATTCGTAAGCACCGCCATCGTGGAAAGACAAGTCATCAGACTATTCAACTGCAGGAAAGCAAACTTAATAATAGGCCACGATAATGTCTTAACTGAAAAACACCTTATGAAGTATTCTAAGGGGAAAGTATGCACTTAATTTGACAATTCAAGAAAGAAAAAAGCAGTACATTCGGTACTGCTAAATAAATTATTTAAAAATTCCTGTTACTCGCATTATATCCATATTTTTCAATAAAGTCTTGACGAAACTCGAGTAAGTTGTCATCAACAATAGCTTGGCGTACCTTGGCCATCAAATTTACTAGGAAATAAAGATTATGATAACTTGTCAAACGAATTCCAAACGTCTCATCTGCTTTCAACAAGTGTCTCACATATGCACGTGTGTAATTCTTACATGTGTAACAATCACACTCTGGATCAATTGGGCTAAAGTCTTCTGCATAGGCAGCGTTTTTAACTACTAGGCGTCCATTGCTAGTCATACACGTCCCATTTCGAGCAATCCTTGTCGGCAAAACACAGTCGTACATATCGACTCCACGGATAACACCATCAATCAAACTATCTGGCGCCCCTACTCCCATAAGGTAACGCGGTTTGTTTTCAGGAAGTAGAGGTACAGTAAAATCTAGTACGGCATTCATCTCTTCATGAGTTTCTCCAACCGCAAGACCACCAATAGAATACCCTGGAAAATCCATAGAAACCAAATCATGCGAAGATTGTCTGCGAAGGTCTTCGAAACCAGCTCCTTGTACAATACCAAAAAGCCCTTGATCGTGTGGCCGACGATGGGCTTTTAGTCCACGCTCTGCCCAACGACTCGTACGTTCGATAGATTTTTTGACATAATCATATGGCTGGTAAAATTGCGGACATTCGTCAAAGCTCATCATAATATCTGAGCCGAGATTATTCTGAACTGAAATAGCTTTTTCAGGAGATAAAAACATCTTACTTCCATTAAGGTGATTTTTAAAGGTTACACCTTCCTCTGAAATGTCTCGCTTTTCCGCCAATGAGTAAACCTGGAATCCTCCACTATCTGTAAGAATGGCTTGATCCCAATTCATAAACTTATGGAGTCCACCAGCTTTAGCAATAAGCTCATCACCAGGTCTTAGCCATAAATGATAGGTATTGGCCAAAATAATTCCTGAACCCATCTGCTTTAATTCTTCAGGAGATTGCGTTTTTACTGTAGCTTGGGTACCTACAGGCATAAACATCGGTGTTGGAAAAGTTCCATGAGGCGTGATAATTTCCCCTAGGCGTGCTCCTGTGTATTTTTCTTTCTTTATAAGACGATATTTAATAGGAAAATCAATCATTTAAACTCCTTACATTAGGAAAAACAGTCCTAAGTATTTTTTTAGCGATCGGACATTATCCACAACTGCATTAGTGTATCAAATTTTATAAGAATTGTCAGCTCTCTATTTTCAAACTGTCGATTCAAACTCTTTAAAGCTCATCACCTAACAATTTCATCCGAAGCTACCAGCCGAGGCCTAAAGGCCTACCGAATGGTTTCCCTTCAGCACCACCTTTGCTAGCTGACCCGACTAGCGGGTCTATTTTAGACTACTTTCTTTTATTCTTCTCACCTGTAAACGGATCATATTCCTCGAAAAGACTGAGCCGATCTGCTATCACGTCTTCTTGTAATTGATTACGAATATATGCTTCAATTCGCTTCTGATTTCGCCCAACTGTATCAACATAAAGCCCTCGACACCAAAATTTGCGATTCCCATATTTATACTTTAAATTAGCGTGTCGGTCGAATATCATTAAGCTACTTTTACCCTTTAAATATCCCATAAATGAGGAGATACTTAGCTTCAGTGGTATACTCACCAACATGTAAATATGATCTGGGCAAGCTTCTGCTTCATGAATTTCAATGCCTTTTCTTTCACATAATAATCGGAAGATTTGACCAATACTTGCTTTGTATTTCCCATAAATTATCTGACGTCGATATTTCGGGGCGAATACAATATGATACTTACAATTCCATGTAGTATGTGCTAAACTATTATTCTGTCTTATCAAGAATCCTCCTTTAATATACTAATTAATGGTCGGAAAACCTTATCTAATGAAACACTTTAGTTGGAGGATTATTTGATACATCGCTAAAAGCTTTTCGAAAACCACTAGCACAGCTAATGGTTTTCGAAAGACAACAAAAAAGCAACAGTCTCGAGCACTGTTGCTTTCATTAATGTCTTAAGCTGCAAGAACTTTACGTCCTTTACGACGACGAGCTGCAAGAACGCGACGTCCGTTTTTAGTTGACATACGGTGACGGAATCCGTGTTTACGTTGACGACGGATTTTACTTGGTTGATAAGTACGTTTCACGTTGAATACCTCCTAATAGATTTTCGTATTCGTTTAGCCGGCTATTTTTGATCAGTTACTAAACATACCATATTATTTTATAGTAATAGCATGCTCTTGTCAAGAAATACTTAGAGATTATTTTCACCATAGCTTGAAGTACTAGAAAATTCATTAGTAAAAAGAACAGACCGATAACCGTAATAGAATGGTTTTAAAAATCTAGTATATATCACCCCCTTAACTCCTCACACTATCAATATTTAGTTATAAGGATTTAACTATTTTTGCAATATTTTTGAGCTTTATTTTTTGCTTTTGCTCACTCATATATTCAACACGTGCAAGCTAAGTGACTTTGAATAGTTTAATGCCACAAGTTTTTAGGATTTAATATTTTAAAACTTTGGTGTAGTCTTGCGCAAAAGGAAAAAATCTTGGGTGTATTATGTCTAGTAATAATCCATACCGTATCACCAAGTCTACAAGTCTCTATAGACTTTCATATTTATATCATGAGCTATGTCTCTTCTCCTATATGTGGCATCGAATTGTAAAACAGGATCAAACTTCTCTTTGTACAAATCAAAGATTCTAATGCCTTGTAGAGGGTGATAAATTCTTTTTTTCAGTCTCTAGTATAGAGAGATTGTAGCTATTGTTGTTTGGATATGCGTAGATAATCGAGACCTCCATTATTTAGCTCCTTCCATATAGATAGTTGTTCGATTCCTTTTGCTCTTATCTCTCCCGCTTCCAGTTGTAATTAACTTTTCCTTTAGTTTGGTAGTATTACGTTTCATTTTGACCCTGTTTTCACTTTGTTAGACAGCGACTACTTTTCATTGTCAAAAAAACTAGCCTTAAAATAAGACTAGTTTCTGTAAGCAATAAACGCTATTGTAATCATACTTTTGTCACAACAACGTAACGATTAGGATCGTCCCCTTCTGAGTGACTTTCAACACCTTCAATTTGAGAAAGTGCCTTATGGATAATTTTTCGTTCGCTATTCGTCATTGGATCCATCACATACTCTCTCCCTGTTTCTTTTACTTTGGCTGCTAGTTTTTTCTGCTAGATCAATCAAAGTCTCTGTGCGTTGCTCCAAATAATCACGAACATTAAGAACAACACTAAAACGTTTAGAATGACGATCGTGCAAATAATTTTGTGCTAAAAGTTGTAAAGACTTGAGAACCCTACCGTGATAGCCAATAACACGTCCTGGCTGGTCTGTCTCAATCTGTATAATGATATTACGACGATTGTGACTAACCTCCAGACTAGCATCAACATCCATTTCATAGATGATTTTTTCAGGTAAGATAAAACGTCATCTGCAGCTGATTGAACTTCTTCAAAATTGCTTTCAGAGGATTTAACTGAACTAAACTCAGATGCCACAAAAGAGCTGAAATCATCTTCTGATTCTGAAGTTTCTACATTCTGAAGTTGAGCAACAGGTTCTAGTTTGGGCGCAAGAGAAGTAACCTTAGGTTCTGTAGCATCCTCTTCTGATGACTCGTGCTTAACAGATAAAGAATGATTGTCGCCTTGGCTGCTCCTGTATTTTACTATCAGACCTCTTCCCCAAAGGTCTCAGTAGCCACTGGTTGCTTTTAAGATTTCCTGTGCCTCTCCCTTATTATCTGAAACCGTAATAAGCTTTGTCACTTTCTTGAAAGCAGTAGTTTCTTCTTTGGAACTTGTAACAAAATCATCCGGCTGCTTTACAGCATCAGGAGCCACTTTAATAACATCGCGATCAGCTTTGTGAGCTATTTCTTCAATGATTGGTTCAACGCTAACTTGGGCAGGTTTCTTTCCGAACCCTAAAAAACCTTTCTTCTCACGAGAAATCACCTTAATATGAGCCTTCATACGGGGTAAATTAAGATCTTTCAAACCTTTTTCGATAGCTTGTTCGACTGTTCGTCCAGAATAGACAACCATAAATAAGCCTCCTTATTTACGTTTATGCGCCTTTTTCTTGGCACGACGAATCTTAGCTTTACGTTCTTTTTCTTCCGCTTCCAAACGATTACGTTCTTCAATGATTTTAAATGGGTTATTAAAAACTAAAATTTGAACGACTTGGAAAGCATTTGAAACTGCCCAGTAAAGTGCTACCCCTGAAGAAATCTGAGTTCCAAACCAAGAAAATAAAGATTGGAAGCATGATATTCATAACAATAAGCATAGCACTACGATCTTTAGCAACCTTATTCGTCAACCAAGTTGAAAGGAAAGTAAAAGCTGCCGCCAGAATCGGAAGAATGAAGTACGGATCTTTTTGACCAAGATCAACCCACAAGAAAGATCCTTCTCGCAACTCTGGCACTCGTGTGAGCGCTCCATAAAGAGCCATCAAAATAGGAAATTGGATCAAGAGAGGAACGAAGCTTGCGTAAGGATTTACACCATGCTCTTTATAAAGTTCTTGTTGTGCATAAGCCAGGGCCTCACGATTCTCTCGGCCAGGATACTCACTCTGTAAGCGACGCAACTCTGGCTGAAGCTCTTGCAATTCACGACTTGACTTAATTTGGCGATTATACAGAGGAATCATTACCGCACGAATCAAAATCGTAAAAATGATAATACCTAATCCAATGGATCCTCCAAATGAGAGTCCTTGAATAGCCTTACCAAAGATTAAAATAAGACGTTCCCAAACGCCACTAGATTGACTTGTAACGTCACCATGTCCACACGCGGACAAAAGCAAGAGAGCTCCTGTCCCTAAAATAGATAAACTAAGTTTTTTCTTCACTAAAAACTCCTTTAAAATAGACCAGAGAACTAGTTTTCTTCGTCCATTAAGATGATTCCTGAGACCATGAACAATCTTAGTCATTCCTATAATGTAACGAAGCAAGGCAATTGTCTAGTCTTTATATAACTTTGCTATTTTTAAGACATGAACGAGATTGCTATAAATGTCTTGATAACTTAAGTCTTCAACACCTTTACGAGCAATAACGACAAAATCTTGATGTTCTAACTGAGATGACATGTCCATTAGTGCATGTCGTAGACGACGTTTTACCCGATTCCGAGTAACCGCATTACCAAGACGCTTACTAACTGATAAACCTACTCTAAAATGAGGTAGATCACGATCCAGACAGTAGACAACAAATTTTCGATTAGCAACACTGTGTCCTGCATCAAATAATGCTTTAAAGTCTTTCTCTTTCTTAACGCGATAAGATTTTTTCAAAATGTGACTCCAAACTCAAAATTAGTACTATTATATCATAAATAGCAAAAAAGCCCAAAACCTTATGGTTAGGGGCTTAGAGACTTACTTGTTGAGACTTTGCTGAGCTTCTTTGATTTGCCATTTAACTTGATCAAAACCAGTTCCACCAAGGGAATGACGACGTTCAACAGCTGTATGAGACTTAAGTGTTTCATAGATGTCCTCTTCAATCAAATCTGAAACTTCTTGATAACGTTCAAGAGGAACATCTTGAAGGTAATAACCTGCTTTAGTACACTCGAGGACAAGCTTCCCTACAATTTCATGAGCTTCACGGAATGGAAGTCCTTTAGTTGCAAGGTAATCCGCCAATTCCGTAGCATTTGAGAAATCTTTTTCTGTCGACTCTGCCATATGTTTGTCGTTAACAGTCATAGTATTGAGCATGCCTGCAAGGATGTCAATAGCGACAGTAATCGTTTCTACCGTATCAAACATACCCTCTTTATCTTCTTGGAGATCTTTATTGTAGGCCAAAGGTAATGACTTCATCACCGTCAATAGTCCAATTAGATTACCATAAACACGACCTGATTTCCCACGAATAAGTTCCGCCATATCTGGATTTTCTTTTGAGGCATAATAGAAGAGCCTGTTGAAAAAGTATCAGATAGAGTTACAAACTTAAACTCGTTAGAACACCAGTTAATGATTTCTTCACAAATACGTGTCATATGCATCATAAGGATACTTGAATTTGACAAGAATTCGAGAATAAAGTCACGATCGGAAACAGCATCCAAGGAATTGCTATATGGTTTTGCAAAACCCATTAAGTCAGATGTCATATTACGATTAATCGGGAAAGTTGTTCCTGCTAGAGCAGCAGCACCGAGTGGAGAGATATCCGTATGCTTGATATTAAATTCAAAACGTTCGGCATCACGTGTAAACATGTTGTAATAAGCCATCAAGTGGTGACCAAAAGAAATCGGTTGTGCATGCTGCAAGTGGGTACCCTTAAGATAATTGTGTAAGTATGTTTATCTGCTAGACTGACCAAGGTATTACGTAAGTTATCAATTTTCTCAATAACTTCCACGAGTTTGGCTTTTAGATACAAGTGCATATCCGTTGCCACTTGGTCGTTACGTGAACGTGCTGTATGAAGTTTTCCTGCTACTGGTCCAATTTTAGCTGTCAAAAGACTCTCCATATTCATATGAATATCTTCATTGGAAACATCAAATTCTAGTTTACCAGCCTTATATTCCTCAAGAAGTTCTTCCAAGCCCTGTTTAATTTGCAATGCTTCCTCTTGGTAATAATTCCTGTCTCACCGAGCATCGTAACATGGGCAATAGACCCTTTAAGGTCAAACTCTGCCATTTTTTGGTCAAATGAAATTGAAGCACCAAATTCTTCTACCCATTTTTCAAGACTAGCTTCGAACCGACCGCCCCATAGTTTATGATTTTCTGCCATAGTTTTTATGTTGAAGATTTTCCTAAACGATAAGATAACCTTCCATCCTTTCTTAATACTTATAACAAGCAACGACCTCTTTGGTCACAATAACTTAAATGAAAAAAGCTAGATATTATTTGTCTAGCTTAATTTGTCTCTCTGGACACTTGTTTTCCTAAAACCCGATCTCTGTCGTAGTTTATTTAGGCTCGTGACGCCTCTCAGAACGCCTTAACGATAATAATATAAGTTATAAGAAAAGAGTATCAGATGCGGCTCCTCTGTCCACTTTTATCTGATATTAAGAAGTTTCTTCTCATATCCTGCTTTTCTTATGAAATCTGTCATTAATTGTCAAATGGATGGTTAACTTGTGAATTAACCTGAGTTGGAAGACCCCAAAGCTTGATAAATCCAATTGCAGCATCCTGATCAAAGCTGTCAGCTGATGTGTAAGTAGCCAAGTTTTCATCATACAATGAATTAGCTGATTGACGTGCTACTACTTGAGCATGCCCTTTGTAAAGCTTAACTTTAGCGATACCATTAACAACTTTTTGTGTTTCCTTAATATAAGCAATGATAGCTTGTGTTGCTGGGCTAAACCACAAAGCATTATAGATGAGATTTGACAATTCATTTTCAAGAATTGGTTTAAAGTGAGAAACTTCACGTACCAAAGTCAAGTCCTCAATTTCTTTATGAGCTGTCAAAAGGGCGATAGCTCCTGGGACATTCATAAATTTCACGAGATTTGATACCTACAAGACGGTTCTCAACGTGGTCGATACGTCCGACACCATGCTTACCAGCAATAACATTCATTTCTTGGATAAGGTCAGCCAATTTCATTTCTTTACCGTTAAGAGCAACTGGTTTCCCTTCTTTGAAAGTTACATCGACATATTCAGCTTCATCTGGTGCAGACTCTGGTGAGTTAGTAATTCCAAAAGCTTCTTCTGGAGCTTGATTCCAAGGATTTTCAAGAACACCACACTCGTTAGCACGTCCCCAAAGGTTTTGATCGACTGAGTAAGGATTATCAAGGTCTGCTGGAACTGGAACACCATTAGCCTTAGCATACTCAATTTCTTCTTCACGAGACCATTTCCATTCACGCACTGGCGCCACTACTTTAAGACTTGGGTCTAGGGCAGCAATGGCAACTTCGAAACGAACTTGGTCATTACCTTTACCAGTACAACCGTGAGCGATAGTCGTTGCTCCTGTTTTATGAGCAATCTCAACCAATTTTTTAGCAATAATTGGACGACTAAGCGCTGAAACCAAAGGATATTTTTGTTCATAGTAAGCGTGAGCTTGAAGTGCTGGAAGCACATAATCTTCAGCAAACTCATCTTTGACATCAAGAACATAAGACTCGACAGCTCCAACTGTCAAAGCTTTGTCATGGATAAACTCAAGATCTTTACCTTCACCGACATCCATACAAACAGCGATAACATCGTAATCTTTTTTAAGCCATGTAATAGCGACTGAGGTATCAAGACCTCCTGAATAGGCAAGAATAACTTTCTCTTTTGACATATTATTTTCTCTTTTCTTATATTTTCTTGTGGTTGCTATCTCTATCAACCTTACGAGATTAATTATATTGCATATTTATTCATATGTCAACACATTTTTTTGATATTTTTTTATATTTATTTTTATTTTTATATTTTTAGTCAAAAAGTGTTTTATTTTTTTGGTTTTTATTCAATTTTATGCAATATCAGATTGAAAATAAATAACAGCCTTGAAACTGTTTAAATAGATTTAAAAATGTTTTTAACTATTTTTCTTATAAAATGCCAAAAGGCCTGTACAAAGTACTGACCTTTTGAACAACAGCATCCTCGGTAGAGAACAGAGCAACAATTTTAGATAGAATGAATGTCGTTTTTTATCCTGAACTGTAATTTCTTAGTCTATTTTTATAAATTGCTAAATTTGATCACTAAAAGCCATCCCGTAATGCCTCCTAAAAATAAGCAAGGGACTCCCGCTTTTCCTTTCAAAAATCAACCTACTTTGTTGTAAGATAAATATATAATTTAGCGTCGTTCCTATTAGAAAAAACTAAAAATATAAATCTATTTTTTTCCTAGTTAAGAACCATCAATTATTCAACTGATAGTCAGACCATGTCACATATGAATTTGTTTACGTAACATAAAAAAGAGCCTAGATACCCCAAGCTCTTTAACTGACTTATAACCTCAATTATGGATACATGTCAATGACGTAGTAGAAATACCAACCAAATCTTCACTTCTCAACTTTTATTACCAATCTATTATAAAACTAATTTAAAGTTTTAAAATGATGATATGATTACGTTATATCATCATTGTATTACAAAACACTCTTAACTAAAATCATATGATGGCTGACATATTGCTTATGTATCATTCGAAAACCCAACAAATGTTGGGTTCGTTTTTATAGTGTTGCGAGAACTTGATCAATATGTTTATAGATTTTTCGACCAAGTAAAAGATAGTCTGGTAATTCTGGACCGTGCATTTCTCCTGAAACAGCAATACGGATTGGCATGAAGAGTTTTTCCCTTTAATTCCTGTTTCTTTTTGAACAGCCTTAATTTGTGGGAAAATATTTTCTGTAACAAACTCATCATCTGACATAGCTTCAAGTTTAGCTTTAAAGGCTTTAAGTACTGTTGGTACTGTTTCACCAGCCATAACTTCTTTTTCAGCCTCTGTCAATTCTGGGAAATCTTCAAAGAAGAGATTTGTAAGAGGGACAATTTCTTCTGCAGCTGTCATTTGTGGTTTATAGAGTTCCACTAATTTTTCAGCTTTATCTGTCAAACGACCAGCTTCTTCCAAGAAAGGTTTGCAAAGAGCAAAGACCTTATCGAAATCAGCATGCTTAATGTAGTCGTTACTCATCCAATCCATTTCTTCTGGTCAAAGGCCGCTGGTGACTTGCTTAGACGGTTTTCATCAAAAAGTTTAATGAGTTCTTCGCGAGAGAAGATTTCGTCTTCACCACCAGGGTTCCAACCTAGAAGAGCAATAAAGTTGAAGACTGCTTCTGGCAGGTAACCTTTTTTACGGTAATCTTCGATAAATTGAAGGGTATTAGTATCACGTTTAGACAACTTCTTACCAGTTTCAGAATTGGTGATAAGAGTCATGTGCCAAAACTCAGGAGCTTCCCAACCAAGAGCTTCATAAACCATGAGTTGTTTTGGTGTATTGGCAATGTGGTCATCTCCACGGATCACGTGTGAAATTTGCATATCGTGGTCATCAACAACAACCGCAAAGTTGTAAGTTGGGTAACCATCTTTCTTCTGGATAACCCAGTCACCACCGATATTGCCACCTTCAAATTCGATATCTCCCTTAACGATATCATGCCATTTATAAATTCCTGACTCATTAACCACCAAACGAACTGTAGGTACAATACCTGCGGCTTCACGTTCTGCGATGTAGGCAGCTTTTCTTCTTCAGATCATGCCAAAGGAACTCGTTAATGTAACGAGGGAGTTTCACCAGCCGCTTCTTGACGTTCGCGCTCTGCAGCCAACTCTTCTTCAGTGACATATGACTTAAGGCTTTACCTTCTGCCAAAAGTTGATCAATATATTTTTTTGGTAAAGTGGCAAACTCTGATTGACGGTAGTTTTCGTGTGTCTCAGGACTTTCATCCCAGTCAATTCCCAACCAACGCAAGTTATCAAGCTGTGAACGCTCACCATCTTCAACGTGACGTTTACGGTCAGTATCTTCAATACGAATAATGAATGTACCGCCATGATGACGTGCATAGAGGTAGTTAAACAATGCTGTACGGGCATTACCAATGTGTAGAAGCCCTGTTGGACTTGGTGCGTAACGAACGCGGATATCTTTAGCCAAGATAAATCTCCTTTTTATGTTTCATTCTTCAGTCTTTGGATACCTGGTTAGCTTGAAGGCTCTCCCCAAGCTTAAGCATAAGCTTATAAGTATCAATCCTTTTTATTATAACACAATCTAAAGGTTGTTCGAGGAATTTTATCAAAAAAACGACCACCTAAAGGTAGACGTTTTCGATAGTTTACTTAACGTGTTTTGCAAGATCTTTTTGAGCTTTGTCATTAGATTTCGCTCTTTCTTTAAGCCAATCTTTATAAGCTGAGTCGTATTGTTTTTTAGTTACAATATCATCTTGAGATTTAATATACTTGAAGTAGTAGGTCGAACCTTTATCACCAGCTTAAGCGTAAGCTCCTGAGAATGGCTGTATGCGAGAAACTACCGTTGCTGCACCACTATAAGCGGTAGCTGGAAGATAGAGGGCACTATCTTTCAACCATGCTTGAGCTTTAGCATATTTTTCATAACGAACTTTTAAATCTGTGGTTTCCTTAGAAGCATCCTCAACTAATTGGTCATATTCTTTAAGACCTACTTTTTCCACAGCTTGACTATTTGGATTGTCGTAACCCATAAAGGACTTGGTGTTCTCGCTACTAGTCGTTTTCAAAACATCAAGATATGTGGATGGATCGAGGTAATTAGGCTCCCAAGCAACACCAACTGACAAGTCCCAATCCTCTGCTGCTGCATTCGAAGCATAGTAAGTAATATTGTAGAAATCGTTGGCTGACAATTGATGGATATCAATGACAACATTCTCTTTTCCAAGTGTAGCTTCAATAGACTGTTTGAGAGATTGCACTTGATTCACAAAAACTTACTTGTTTGGTTTACTGGAATGTCCAAATAAATCGGGAACTGAACTCCTTCTGCTTGAAGGGCTTCCTTAGCTTTCGAAATTCAGCCTTAGCTTTTTCTGGGTTGTAAAGACCGTCTTGACTATCTGCAAGATTCACACCAGACCACTCATCACCATAAGCTGGAAGTTGATCCATTACCATTGTTCCGAAATCTTTACCATCTGCTTGAAAAAAGTCTGGTTTAACAAAGATATTACGAACAGCTGTATTAGCACTTTCTTTACCATTCAACTGAGCTGCATAATTTGTACGACCAATGGCAAATCCTAATGATTGACGGAAATCCTTATTAAGAAGTACTGCTTTAGTTGATGATTTCTGTTGGTCATTTT
>SCPN01000647.1_pt1 | contig 18798 bp, 22 predicted proteins | sample 6106831 | NCBI WGS metagenome assembly SCPN01 (sample SAMN10720447, study PRJNA508395) | human gut metagenome | isolation source: Participant 1, 0 month
CAAAATGGAAACGTAAGCGTTAATTGAAAATGACTCCCCGACAGGCTTTGTCCATCAGTGCAAACAGTTCCTCTTCCGTTGGCGCCAGATGCGGGCAAAAAGCATTTCCTATATAGAGCCGGTCCGGGTGAAAAAGCGGCGGATCTGGAATCTGGTTTTTCCGAAAATAAGCATCAAAACACCCCACTTTCCATCGAAAGATACGCCTTATACCATTCCGGCCGGTCCAGTTCGAGCGCCAGCTCAATCGGCTGCCCGGATCCGGCAGCACTATTTTGCAATGCCACAAAGGTTTCCTTCGTAATTCCGGAAAACCATACTTTTTTCTGCTCTTCCAGACTTTCCAGATGAAACGCGTCCTGCTCCGCAGGATATCCTGTCATCTGTTCTGCAAGAGCGGCATCATCGTCCCCTCCATTTCAGCGAATATAGCTGGCTGTATTGCAGGGCAAGGTGCTGTACCGCATTTCGATAATCTTCTTGTTCCGTGGCGAAGGTATAAACAACATCAAAATCTTCCTCTTTTTCCTGCAGAAAAGTCGCATCACGAAGAAGAATCCGCTGGTAGGATGCCGTTTTCTGATCGTAAAATGCCAGTTCCCACGGTGCGTTTTTCTGCTCCGCTGTGGCCGGTGCCGCGAGGCGGGTCTGAAAGCCATATTCCGAAATTGCCGTAATCCGCACTTCCTTATCTCCCCAGTATCCCGCCAGGATTCCGAACGGCAGCATGGAAATCCATGGCCATTGACTGATTTCTTTTTCCCGTTCTTTTTTTTGTTTCATTGATTCAAATCTCCCGTTTTCTGCTACCATCCAGTATACCTGTTTTCCTGGAAAACTCAAATAAAAAAATCCATCCATACCCAAGAGCAGTCTCATCAAAGGCCTCCCAGTTATGGATGGATTTTTATTTTCTACCATATGTAGTCTGGCTGCATTATTTTCCCGTCAGACCCGGCAAAGCCTGTAGAAACATCTGCGAACCTGCCTATTTTGTAAACGTCTCAATCAACTCTTTGGCATCATCATATCCCTGTCCTTCCAGTTCTTTCTGATACCACTCGTCCACGCCGTCTACCGCCTGTTTGAAGGAATCAATATCCATATCCTCGTACTTGGTAATGGTTACGCCGTTGTCATTCTGCCAGCGGCTCATAATTTCCTCATCACAGGCGCGGTTGATTTCACGCTCGTACTGTGTTGCAAGACGTCCGCACTCATCGATTACTTCCTGCTGCTCCGGTGTCATACTGTCATAAATGTCTCCGTTAATACAGAAGAACAGACAATCATAAATTGCATTCCACATCGAGCAGTACGGCTGTACTTCCTGTACGCTGGCTGCATCGATAGCCGGAAGCGGATTCTCCTGGCCCTCTACAGTCTTCTGCTGCAGCGCCGTGTAGGTCTCGGACCAGTTCATATTGGTGGCATCTGCGCCCCAGCGCTTATAGCACTCCATGAGCAGGTTGCTGCCCGCCACACGGATTTTCAGGTTCTTCATATCATCGACGGTTTTTACTTCCTGCTTGCTGTTGGTCAGCTGACGGAAACCGTTCTCGGCGATTCCCATGCAGTGCAGGCCGTACTCATCGAGGATCTCTTTTAATTTTTCGCCTGCCTCGCCGTCAAGTTTTGCATCTGCATCTTCTACTGAATCAAACAGGAACGGAAGAGATACGACGTTAAATCTTGGGTCAAACGCAGAGTAGATCAGGTTGCTGTGCATCGAAATCTGTACCGGGATCTCCATCGATCAGCGCCTGAATACCCTCGGACTGGTTTCCGTTGGTCAGCTGGTCTGCTGCGTATACGTTGACCTTGATCTTGCCGCCGGTTGCCTTTTCTACCAGCTCACCGAACTTGCGGCCGCCCTCAGCCCAGGTACTGGTCTCGGTGGTGGAGCAGGTGAAGTTCCAGGTCTGCTCCGGCCAGTCGAGATCGCTTCTGTCTTCTACATCGTAGGTGCTTGCAGAAGATGTATCTTTCTTTGTAAAGGCTTCAATCAGATCTTTGGCATCGTCATAACCTGCGGTTTCCAGTTCCTTCTGATACCACGCATCTACACCGTCTACCGCCTGTTTGAAGGAGTCGATGTCCATGTCTTCGTATTTAGTGATCTTGACACCGTTCTCGTTCTGCCAGCGGCTCATAATTTCCTCATCACCGGCACGGTTGATGGCACGTTCGTAGTCTACTGCTTTCTGTCCGGCCTCATCGACAACTTTCTGCTGCTCCGGGGTCAGATTGTTATAGATGTCTCCGTTAATACAGAAGAACAGGCAGTCGTAGTTTGCGTTCCATAAGGAGCAGTACGGCTGTACTTCCTGTACGCTTGCGGCATCGATGGCCGGAAGCGGATTCTCCTGGCCCTCTACAGTCTTCTGCTGCAGCGCCGTGTAGGTCTCGGACCAGTTCATATTGGTGGCATCTGCGCCCCAGCGCTTATAGCATTCCATGAGCAGGTTGCTGCCCGCTACACGGATTTTCAAGTTTTTCATATCATCGACGGTTTTTACTTCCTGCTTGCTGTTGGTCAGCTGGCGGAATCCATTCTCCGCGATGCCCATGCAGTGCAGACCGTACTCATCGAGGATCTCTTTTAATTTTTCGCCTGCCTCGCCGTCCAGTTTTGCATCTGCATCCTCTACGGAATCGAACAGATACGGCAGGGATACCACATTGAAGCGCGGGTCAAATGCAGAGTAGATTAAGTTGCTGTGCATGGAGATCTGAACCGGATCACCATTCATCAGCGCCTGAATACCCTCGGACTGGTTTCCGTTGGTCAGCTGGTCTGCTGCGTATACATTGACCTTGACCTTTCCTCCGGTTGCCTTCTCCATCAGTTCGCCGAACTTGCGGCCACCCTCAGCCCAGGTACTGGTCTCGGTGGTGGAGCAGGTAAAGTTCCAGGTCTGCTCTTCCCATCCAAGGTCACTGTAATCAGCGATATCATTGTAATCCTCATTGCCGGAGGAATTTCCTGCTGTGCTGCCATCCGCACCATCGCCACTGGAAGTATCGGAATTCGTTGCTGCAGCTACCGCTCCGGTATAAGCTCCGACTTTTGCCAGTGCTTTTGGAAGGAACGTGGAAATCTGCGGAACATACGTAATCAGAAGCAGAACTGCTACCGATGCTGCGATCATTGGCATAACGGCTTTGGAAATCTGCTGAATGGTAACTTCCATTCCTTTTTTCAGTTTTACGGAAATCGCAACAAACAGGTTTACGCCAACCGGCGGTGTTACCTGACCGATTGCCAGGTTTACCGTTGCCACGATACCGAACGCTACCAGGTCATAGCCAAGGGCTTTGCAGACCGGAAGCATAATCGGGATAAAAATATACATGGCAGAGTTTGCATCGATAAAGCATCCTGCAATCAGGAAAATGATATTGACAATCAGAAGGAATACAAACTGGTTATGAGCAACGCTTCCAAGAAGATCCGATGCTGCCTGCGCAATACCAAACTTTGTGCAGACAAAGGAGAACAGAGAAGCACTTGCGACGATCAGCATAATTCCACCGGTTGTTTTGGCAGAATCTACCATCAGATCCCACAGGTCTTTCAGTTTGATCTCTTTATAAATAAAGATTCCGACAAACAGACCGTATACAACGGAAACGGCAGCTGCCTCGGTCGGGGTGAAAACACTTCCATAGATACCGCCAAGGATGATGACCGGCATTAAGAATCCCCAGAAAGCATCTTTAAAAGCATCCCATCTTTCTTTGGCTGTTGCTTTTTTCTGGGTCGGCTGAATGTTGTGTTTCTTTGCCTCCAGAAGAACAACGATGACAAGGGCCACACCCATCAGAATACCCGGAACGATTCCTGCGGTGAACATATCCGCGATGGAAACACCGGTGATGGATGCGTAAACAACGAATGCGATACTCGGCGGTATGACGATCGCAATCGAACTCGACGTCGCCATCAGGGCCGTGGAAAACGGAGCAGAAAATCCGCCGCGCTCAATCATGGCAGGGATCAGAACCATGCCAAGTGCTGCTACGGTAGCCGGGCCGGAACCGGAGATCGCGCCAAAGAAGCAGGCTACGATAACGCATACGATCGCGATACCGCCCTGGTATGGCCGACGCAGGTGTCGACGAAACGAATCAGTCGTTTGGAAATGCCCGCTTTTGCCATAATGTTTCCGGACAGTACAAAGAACGGAATGGCAAGGAGCAAAAATTTACTGATGCCGGAATACATATTGGTTGCTACGATGGTCAGGGATGTTCCGGAATACAGGATCGCGCAGATAGAAGAAAGACCAAGGCAGATTCCGATCGGAATACCAAGGATCAGAAAAACAAAGAATGAAAGAAAAAGAATTGCACTGATCATTTTTTCTGTCCCTCCTCTTTTGCTTTTACGAATGTATCAATCAAATATTCGATCATGTGCAGCGTCATGCAGGCTGCGCCGATCGGTACGAAAGACCAGAAAATCCATTCCGGCCAGTTTAAAACGAACGTTCTCTTTCCGTTGGCAAGCTGGGTCAGTACCTTGTCCATGCCGTATTTAAACAGAACTACGGTAAAGGCAACACTAAATACTGTGTTGACAACCAGCAGGATTCTTCTCGCCTTCGCAGAAAGACGGTCCGGCAGTAAAGAAAGATTGACCAGCTCTCCGTCACGGGCAGCGAGCGCTGCAGCGAGAAGTGTAATCAGGACAAATACCGCAACAACCAGTTCCTCGGTAAATGACCAGGACTGATGCAGAATCTTACGGGACAGGACATTTCCGACCGTAAGCACAACAATCAGGATCGTGGACAGCACAAGAATCAATTTCTCGACAAATGCCACGCCGTTCATGATTTTTTTGTACACTTTCATATGTTTCCTCCCTTTTCCTGTCTGCGCGTGTTTTGCAGCAGGATTTGTTTCTTGCCAGGCTGCATTACCGGTGTTTCTGCATAAAAAAAGCCGCCCCACGATAACCAGGGACGGACCATATTTTTTCCGCAAACCACCCTTGTCTCTCCTTTGAAACAAGTACGAATACACGCACAAGCATACGCGGTTTCTGTAACGGGAAACTCCCGTGAAAACCTACTGGAATCCTGTCTTTATCTTAATGAAACAATAAAAACAGTTCTTTGGGTTTCCCTTCTCCGAGATGATGTTCAATCCGGACACGCTGCTGTCTCGCACCTTCTCCGACAGCTCTCTGCAAACGCTTTTTCCGCATTTACTTTTTCTCTTCCCAGAATTTATCTTACACGACGGCTGTAATTTTAGCGCGATTTTTGTCATTTGTCAATAATTGGTTCTGAAATTTTGTTATAATTTTGAAAAACCGTAAAATTTTCGGTTTGCTGTTCTGTTTCGATTGCAGCACCTTTTTTCCTTGCTATTTTCCCACAGATACGATAAAATAACAGACAGATAAGATCCGATGCGACGGGTCTTTTTTCTCGGCATTCTGCCACGATTTTTACTACCCAGAAAAGAGGAACAGCAACTATGAAAATAGATCTTAGAACGATTCCGGATGCAGAGGTTTCCGGCATCGACCTGATGGACGTTGATATCACACTCCCGGCTCCGGAAGCAGAACCGCAGCGCCAGTATTACTTTATGGCGCTCTTAAAACAGCAGCTCGTCCCGGAACGCGCGAAAAAAAACGGCAAAGAATTCCTGACTGCCTGTATCACAACATTCGGATGTCAGATGAATGCCCGCGATTCTGAAAAGCTCGAGGGAATCCTGAAACCGTCGGCTACCACATTGTGGAGACCGAGGATGCTGACTTTGTCGTTTACAATACCTGTACCGTCCGTGAAAACGCCAATCTTCGCGTCTACGGCCGTCTCGGACAGCTTGGCAAATACAAAAAGAAAAATCCGGGCATGATCATTTCCCTGTGCGGATGCATGATGCAGGAGCCGCTCGTTGTCGAAAAGCTCAAAAAAAGCTATCATTTCGTCAACCTGATTTTCGGAACCCACAATATCTACCGCTTCGCTGAATACCTTGTCCGTTGTATGACCGAGGACCGCATGGTGATCGATATCTGGAAAGACACCGACAAGATCGTGGAGGAGCTCCCGGTAGACCGGAAATATTCCTTTAAGTCCGGCGTCAATATCATGTTTGGCTGCAACAACTTCTGCAGCTACTGCATCGTGCCGTATGTGCGCGGCCGGGAGCGCAGCCGGAAACCGGAGGAAATCGTTGCAGAGATCAAACGCCTCGTTGCAGACGGCGTTGTGGAGATCATGCTGCTCGGTCAGAACGTAAACTCTTACGGAAAGAATCTCGAGGAGCCGATGACGTTTGCCCAGCTTCTGCGCGAGGTTAATAAAATCGAAGGGCTGAAACGCATCCGTTTCATGACCTCCCACCCGAAGGATCTCTCTGAGGAGCTGATCGATGCGATGCGCGACTGCGAAAAGGTCTGCCTCCATCTTCATCTCCCGCTCCAGTCTGGAAGCAGCCGTATCTTAAAGCTGATGAACCGCCGCTACACGAAAGAGCAGTATCTTGACCTTGTTGACCGCATCCGCGCGAAAGTACCGGATGTCTCCCTGACAACCGATATTATCGTCGGATTCCCTGGGGAGACAGAGGAAGATTTCCTCGAAACGATGGATGTGGTACGTAAGGTCCGCTACGACAGCGCCTTTACCTTCCAGTATTCCAGAAGAACAGGAACACCGGCTGCCGCTATGGAGGATCAGATTCCGGTCGATGTTGTGAAGGACCGTTTCGACGGTCTTCTTGCTGAAGTACAGGAAATCTCCCGTGAGGTAACGGCAAGACATACCCACACAGTTCAAGAAGTTCTCGTCGAGAGCATCAATGAACAGGATCCGTCCCTTGTGACCGGCCGTATGAGTAACAATACGCTCGTTCATTTCAAAGGTGATGCTTCCCTGATCGGCACGCTGCAGAATGTATATCTGGATGAGTGCCGCGGTTTCTATTACATGGGAACACCGGTGGAAAACAACTAAATCTTTCAAAAACAAAAATCCCGGATTTTCGGTTCCTGCTTTTACGGCAGGTATCCAGAATCCGGGATTTTTATTTTTACTTCGAAACACCTTTTGACAGCCGCACCTGATACACCAGATACGTAACCATCAGCATCGCTCCCGCGCCAATCCATGCGGAAATCTCAGCGAATGCGACACCGCGGAACGCAAAGTGCGGAACCGCAATCTGAACGATGCCGACACGCATCACAACTTCAACAACACCGGAAATCATCGGCAGTACCGTTTTTCCCATGCCCTGGCAGGCGTTTCGGAATACGAAAAGCCATCCAAGCGGAAACAATGCGATTCCGGTGAGCGGAAGAAAGATACAGGTGTAGGAAATGACGGTCGGATCGTTCAGCATCAGAGATGCCAGGAATTTCGGCGCGAAAATTTCCAGCGCCGCAAACGGCAGATTGACCAGAATCGACAGGATCACACCGGCCCATACGCCGCTCTTGATTCTGTCATACTTCTTTGCTCCATAGTTCTGTCCGGTAAAGGTCAGAAGCGCCAGTCCGACGGTCACACCCGGCTGCTCAAACAGACCGCATACCTTCATGCATGCCGCATACGCAGCCACATAGGCGGTTCCCATCTGGTTGACAAAGACCTGAAGCACCATTCCTCCGATGGCAGTAACAGAATTCATCACTGCAACCGGAAGACCTTTTCCGGTCAGCGCGGCAAGAATTTTTCCATCCGCTTTCCAGTCCCCTTCTGTGGAAGCAATTCCGGTGCACGGAGGATGTGCCTGAAGCAGTACAGCGCGGAAATCGCCTGCGCCAGAACAGTGGCAAGTGCTGCTCCAAATACACCCATGTGAAGCGGAAACACAAAGAGAAGATCCAGCACAATATTGGCAATGGCAGAAAGCACCATGGAGACGAGCGGAACCTTTGCTGTTTCCGACCGAGCGGAGCAGTGTCATCACAAAGTTATTGAAAATCGTGATGGTGCTCCGGCCAGGATTGTTCCGAAATACACGAGAGTATCCGTCATCATATCCTCCGGCGTCTGCAGAAAGATAAACAGCCGCCGCATCAGAAGCAGGCTGAACGTTGTGATCACAATTCCGATGGCAAGGCAGATATAGACCGACATGGCAATCTCTTTCCGCAGCTTTTTTGTATCGTTTGCACCAAAAGAATGCGAAATACAGATGCCAAGGCCACCCGTCAGTCCGATGGCAAAGCCGATAATCAGAAAATGAACGGAGCTTGTGTTTCCAACTGCGGCAAGCGCCGTATCTCCGATTCCTTTTCCGACAACCATGGAATCCACGAAGCTGTAAAGCTGCTGGAACAGATTTCCGATCAGAATGGGCAGGAAAAACTGAAAAATCAGTTTCATGCTGTTCCCTCTTGTCATATCATTTGTTGTGTTCTGCATGGTATTTTTTCTACCCTGTCCTTTCTCTTTTAGAATTTCCTGTTTCTTTATTGATTCCCCCCTCGTCTTGTCAAGACCGCAAAATGCGGCTATAATAGAGCATAACTTAGACGAAAGGTTTTTACATCACTGGCATGAACAATTTATACGAATACATCGATCCAATTGCTTCCCCCTATGAGGCATTTCTTTCTGACAGCACCCACGATCTCCTGCCGATTCCGGCGCACTGGCATTATTATGTAGAACTTCTCTACGTCCGCAAAGGCGAAATCGAAGTTTCCCTTGACAATGTCGTATCCACCTGCACGAAGGGCGCTGTCATTCTTTTTCCGCCCAAATGCGTCCACTCCATCGCTCTTGCGAGAGGTTCTTCTCCGGTTCAGTACGATGTGATCAAATTCGATCCCAATCTTCTGCCGTCCTGCAAAACGGATGAAATCGATCTGCGCGCCATGCTGCATGGGATTCACGCCTACCGCTGTTCCTGTATCTTTTCTCCGGAACAGACGGCCCAAATGAATCTTTTTCCGCTTTTTTCCGATATTCTTTCTGAATATCAGAGTAAAGAATTCGGTTATTCGATGGTATTAACTGCCGATCTTCGGAAAATCGTCACCAAGTTTGCGCGGATCTGGCAGAAAAATGGTGATTTCTTTCTGGCTCCTGGCGTTCATCCTTCTTATGAAATCGGGTTTGACCTGATTTCCGAATACATCGATTCCCACTACTTTGAGGAGCTGACCGTAGAAAAACTGGCCGCGATGTGCAATATGTCGCACTCCACCTTTTCCATGAATTTCTACCGCCGGTACAATATGACCTGCAAGGAATACATTACAGCAACCCGGATCAATGCAGCCGAAAATATGCTTTTGTTTTCCATCCACGACATCTCGTTTATCGCGCGGGAGGTCGGTTATACGGACTGCAGTTACTTTATCCGCTGCTACAAAAAACTGAAAGGCGTCACGCCGAAGCAGGCACGAAAACTCCAGCTTGGACGGTAACGATCATCTATTTTCGAATTTTTTCAGAGAAAGAACGCACAGGCATTTGCTGCACGCTCTTTCTTTTTTATGTATTTCTTTAAACTTTTTCCTTATCTCTCTGCAGTCTCATAAACGCTTCTTACGCGGTATGCGCCCGATACGCCGGTTCCCTCTGCGGTAAAGTCTGCGGTCGGCAGAATGCGGAAGGTCTTTGTTCCGGCTTCCATATCCACAGTTATCGTCCAGACGAAGCACACCGTTCTCAGTCTCTACGCTGACAGATTTTGCAAAGTTCTCTGCGGTTACGGTTACGGTATCGCCGTCTACTGATACAGAAAGCTTCGGATCTGCAAAATGGTAATGCTTCGGTGCGCAGAACAGAGTTGATCCGGAAGATACTACGTTTCCATCAACAACCAGCTCATAGGTCAGATGAACTTCCAGCGGATCCTGATCGTTGAAATCAAGATGCGGCATCCACTGTCCGCCGTAAGCCGGTGCATTCACCTCGAAGGCTCCCTCTTTGACTACGGAAGAATCCGGACGGCACAGGGACCATTTTACGGTTCCGACGATCGGCTCACCGGTCTCATTGGCAACATGAAGGTCTGCACTGACATCAATCGGATGCGGCAGTGTGTTGACAAACGGTTTCTGATCGATCTCTCCGTGCTCCTCGCAGGAAAGCAGGACCGGTGCAAACATCTTCTTCTCTGCGTACTGCAGGGCTTTCCAGTTTCCATAGTAGTCCACGCTTGCCCAGGATGCTACCGGCCAGATATCGTTCAGCTGCCATACAACAGCACCCATGCAGGTACCGCGGAAGCGGCGGAAATGCTCAACGCCGTAACGGATCGCATCGGCCTGAAGAAGCTGTGAGCAGTACAGAAGCTCGTCAAAGTTCTTCGGATACAGGTATGTCTGTGAAATGTAGTTCAGGATCTTTCCGTTGGCAGCCGTATTTCTCTGGTGCATTTCCATGACACGGGAGAAGATGTTGCGGTCGCCGTCTTCGGTAAACCGTTTTACAGTCTGCAGTGCCGGGAAGGACTGGAATCCGAACTCGGACAGGAAACGGTAATGGTGGGAACGATAAGCGGTGAACGGCTCGCTTCCGTGCCATACACCCCAGTAATGGGTATCGCCGACGTTCTCTGCATTGCTGTTTTCGTAATTTCCGCCTGAAGACGGGGATGACGGCCAGTAGAATTTCTCCGGATCCTCTTCTTTAACGATTTTCGGAATGATGTACTCATACAGATGGATGTAATCATACGTCTGTTTCTTAGATTTCTGCCATGCCAGCGTTTCGTACTGGGTTTCCATCTCGTTGTTTCCGCACCACAGAGCAATACTTGCATGGGAACGGAGTCTGCGCATATTCTGACGGATCTCCGCGGAGATATTCTCTTCGAAGTCATCTGTCAGCTCGTAGGATGCGCAGGCAAACATGAAGTCATGCCAGATGAGGAGTCCTCTCTCATCGCAGACATCATAGAAAAAGTCATCGAGGAAGTATCCGCCTCCCCATACACGCAGGGAGTTAAAGTTTGCCTCCTGTGCGGATTTCAGCAGCAGATCGGTACGCTCTCTCGTCTGACGGGTTAAGATATTGTCCTCCGGAATGTAGTCAGCGCCCATCGCGAAGATCTGCAGTCCGTTGATTTCATACGCAAAGTTACGGCCCTTTACGGTCTTTGCAGGTTTATCGGTGATGATGATTTTTTTCTCACCGTTGGTCATGATCATGTTGTCGCCGTCATCGTAATCCGGTGACTGGCCGGTCATGTGCTCATCAAAGACTTCATCTTCCATCACGTCAGTATTTACGGTGATGGTACGAAGACCCATCTTCTTCTCCCAGGTATCCAGGATATCGTCTGCAACGAGCTCTACCTTTACCTGATACAGTGCCTGTGCACCATAGCCGTTCGGCCACCACAGCTCCGGATTTTCTACGGTAAGGGAAGCCTGTACATGATTGCTGCGAAGATCACAGGTAAGTCCGGTCAGATTCTTTGCCGGTGCAGAATTGGTCAGCGGATCCATTGTGCCGCTTTCTGCGGTCAGAACGGTTTTTCCATCCGGGGAAGTAACGGTCATTACGATCTTTACTTTACCGTCGGTTACACCCGGCATCCACTCGATTTCAGCATCTGCGGTCAGGCGGACGAAGTCAACCACATTTCCATGAACGGTTTTTCCAGTTACATGATGCTCCTGTCCTACAAATACCTGTGCCAGACGGGCAGTTTTTACTGCGAGAACAGAAGCCTCACGGAACAGTCCTGCATCTGGAAGACGCGGACCCCAGTCCCAGCCGTACATGCAGGCTGCTTTACGAATATGCGGGAATCCCGGCATTGCATCGGATGCTGCTCCAACCGGGCATTTTGCTTCTTCTTCTGCGATGAATTTTGTCGGGGAATGCAGAACCACTTTTACCTGATATACGGTATCGGCTGCATCACCTGCAACAAGATCGGTAATATCATACTCCCAGACACGGTTCATGTTGTCTGCGGAGCCGATTTTCTCTCCGTTCAGATAAACATCTGCGATGGTATCAATTCCGTCGAAGTGTAAAAACAGACGGTCCGCTTTTCTGTCTTCCTCACTGATCACGATCGTTGTCTCGTATGCGAAATCGTTCTCCATCAATTTCAGTGCATCGAGCTCATTGTCACGATAAAATGGATCCGGGATCAGGCCTTTCTCCAGAAGGGTGCCGTAAACGGTAGACGGTACCTTCGTTTCAATTGGAGTTTCCGGAATATCGTAAACATTTTTTCCGAGGACAGTTAATGTCCAGTTGTCTTTCAGACATATTGTATGCATTACAGTATGTCCCCCTTTCTTCATAGTTTCTGCTTTTTCGCGTAGTTTCACCACGCTTTTCACTTTATTTTTATCTTACTGCTTTTTTAACCAAAATGGTACAAAAAAGCTCTTGAAAAATAGGAAAAATCTCCAAATGCGAAACGATTTTAGAAAATTTCGGAAACAGTGAGACAAATTCTCAATCATCACTTTGACAGATCTGGAAAATGTGATAGAATAAAAATGTCGGCATCCTGAAAGAAAATGCCGGCAGTATTTTTCGAAAAGAAAGATGAGGAAAAAATTATGATACCAGAAAGATTAGCTGCTCTCCGCGAAAAAATGAGAGCCTACGGCGTGGACGCTTATCTGGTTCCGACCGCCGATTACCATGAATCTGAATATGTAGGAACTTACTTTAAAGCAAGAACGTATATCACAGGCTTTACCGGTTCTGCCGGAACCGCCGTTATTACCCAGGATGAAGCGTGCCTCTGGACCGACGGCCGCTACTTCGTACAGGCAGCCAAAGAGCTTGCCGGAACCGGCGTTACTTTAATGAAAATGGGCCAGGAAGGTGTTCCGACCGTAGAGGAATACCTGCAGGCAAATACAAAAGAAGGCATGACCATCGGCTTCGACGGCCGTGTTGTCAATGAGATGCTCGGTGAGACACTGGAAAAGACACTTCCGGAGCGTTTTCTCTCCTATCGAAGTGACCTGATCGGTGAAATCTGGTCCGACCGCCCAGCACTTTCTGCAGAACCGGTATGGATTCTTGATTCCAAATATACCGGCGAGTCCGCTGCTGACCGTCTTGCAAAAGTCCGCGAAAAGATGAAAGAGAACGGTGCCGAGGTGCATATCCTGACCGCACTCGACGATATCGCCTGGATGCTGAACATCCGCGGAAACGATATTCCGTGCAATCCGGTTGTCCTCTCCTACCTCATTCTGACCGAAACCGAAGGCCATCTGTTTATTCAGGAAGCAACTTTAAATGATGAAGTAAAACAGTATCTTGCCGGTCTTGGTATTTCGATTCATCCATACGATGCTGTCTATGATTTCGCTGCCGGCATCACAGGAAAAACGATTCTTCTGGAGAAAGCCAAAGTCAACTACACGATCTGCCAGAGCGTCATGGGCGAAAACACGATTGTCAATGTGATGAACCCGGCTTCTTCCTTAAAGGCATTGAAAACACCAGTTGAGATGGAAAATATCCGCAAAGCCCACGTCAAAGACGGCGTTGCTGTAACCCGTTTCGTTTACTGGTTAAAGAAAGAATATCGGAAAAATCCCGATGGACGAAGTTTCCGTTGCAGAGAAACTGGAATCCTTCCGAAAAGAGCAGGAAGGCTACATTGAGCCGAGTTTCGGAACCATCTCCGCTTACGGCCCGAATGCCGCTATGTGCCATTATCAGGCAACGAAAGAAGATTTCTCCGTTCTACAGCCAAAAGGCATGTACCTCGTGGATTCCGGCGGACAGTATTATGAAGGAACAACCGATATCACAAGAACCATTGTTGTCGGACCGCTGACTGAGGAAGAAAAAGAGCATTTCACCATCACCGCAATGGGAACCCTGCGTCTTGGAAACGCAAAATTTCTCCATGGATGCATTGGCATCAACCTCGATTACCTCGCAAGACAGGCATTCTGGGAGAGAGGTCTTGACTTCAATCACGGAACCGGCCACGGTGTCGGCTATCTCTTAAATGTCCATGAGCGTCCAAACGGTTTCCGCTGGAAAATGGTTCCGGAGCGCATGGAAAATGCCGTTCTCGAGGAAGGTATGCTGACCTCTGACGAACCTGGTATCTACATTGAAGGAAGTCACGGTATCCGTACTGAGAACCTGATGCTCTGCCGCAAAGCAGAAAAGAATATGTATGGCCAGTTCATGCGCTTTGAGTTCGTCACCATGGTTCCGATCGACCTCGACGGTATCGATACGCAGTATATGACAGAGAAAGATGTCGAGCTGCTGAACAATTACCACAAAGAAGTGTATGAGAAGATTTCTCCTTATCTGGAAGGGGACGAAAAGAGTGGCTGAAAGAAGCTACCCGCCCGATTTCCAAATAAGTTCTTTCTATAACATCAAAAAACCGATGTTCTGTGCGTGTTATTTTCACAGAACATCGGTTTTTCTCATTTCTTTTCCTTATAATACTTTCGATAAAAATTCTCTCAGGCGCGGGTGCTGCGGATTTGCGAAGAATTCCTGCGGCGTATTCTCCTCCTGAATATTTCCCTCGTTGATAAAGACGACGCGGGTTGCCACCTCCCTGGCAAAGCCCATCTCATGTGTGACAACAACCATGGTCATGCCCGATTCGGCAAGCTCTTTCATGATTTCCAGAACCTCTCCTACCATCTCCGGATCAAGGCGGAAGTCGGCTCATCAAAAAGCATAACATCCGGATTCATCGCAAGGGCGCGTGCGATGGCGATTCGCTGCTTCTGTCCGCCGGAAAGGCTTCCCGGATAGGCATCTGCTTTGTCCGGCAGCCCGACACGGGTCAGGAGCTCCATCGCTTTTTTCTCTGCTTCTTCCGGTGTCATCAGTTTTAACGTCACCGGAGCGAGCATGATATTTTCCTTAACGGTTTTGTGCGGAAACAGATTGAACTGCTGGAATACCATTCCGATCTTCTGACGCACATGGTCAATGTCGGTTTCCGGTGCTGTGATGTCAACACCCTCGAAATAAATTTTTCCGCCGGTTGGAATTTCCAGACGGTTTAAGGAACGCAGAAACGTCGATTTTCCGGAACCGGAAGGACCGATGACAGCGACAACTTCTCCCTGACGGATCTCTGTGCTGATTCCGTCTAAAACTTTATTATCCTCGAAGCTCTTCTTCAGATTTTCAACTTTAATTAATACTTTTTCGTTAGTGGTCACTCTTACGCAGTCTCCTTTCCAGTTTGCCCATGAAATAGGTCAGAATCATAACAAGAATCAGATAAAAGATCGCTGCGGAGAGAAGCGGAACCAGTGCATCGTATGTACGGCTCTGTACCAGGGTTGCTGCTTTTGTAATATCGATGGTTCCGATATATAGCCGATGATGGCAGTCTCTTTCAACAGCACGATCATCTCGTTGATCAGCGCCGGAAGAACGTTTTTAAACGCCTGCGGAATGATAATCAGACGCATGGTCTGTGCCGGGTTTAAACCAAGGCTTCGTCCCGCTTCCGTCTGTCCTTTATCCACAGACATGATTCCGGAACGGAAAATCTCGGCAACGTACGCACCGGAGTTGATACCAAAGGCAATTCCGCCGATCACGATATTGTTCAGGTTTACGGTTGCAAAAATAACGGAATAGAAAAACAGAATCTGAATCATGGACGGCGTTCCGCGGATGATCGTCAGATAGACGCGTGCAACAATATTCAGAAGTTTTAATTTACCGGTCTGCTCGTGTGTTGAACGGATCAGTGCGATGAGAAGTCCGAGCACAACACCGATGCACAGTGCGATTACCGTGACAAGCAGCGTCGTCTTCAGACCGGTCAGCCACCACTCTGTAGCACCGTTGTCTACAAAGTAACGGTTAAACTGATGCTGTAAATTTTCCATAAAATACATCTCTCCTTTGTGGTTTCATTTCCTGCAAAAAGAGCGGCTGCACCATTTTGCCTGGCGGACAGCCGCTCTTTTTCTCTCATTAGATTACTTTCTTACAATAACAACCTGTGTTGCATTTGCATAAGTATCGGTGAAATCAACGCTCTCCTCACGCTCCGGAGTAACAGTCATTCCGGCTGCGCCAAAATCTGCTTTTCCGCTGTTGACGGATGCAAGGATAGTTTCAAATGCCATATCCTCGATTTTCAGCTCATAACCAAGCTTATCGCAGATGGCCTGGGAAATATCAGCGTCGATACCAACAATATCGGTTCCTCTTTGTACTCCACGGCTCGAACTCAGCGTTGGTTGCCATGGTAAGCGTTCCGTTGGAGCGGTCCACGTCTGCCGGGGACTCATACGGATGCTGGCCGACTTCATCACCGATGTAGTTGCTCATGATCTCATCAAGAGTTCCGTCCTCTTTCAGCTCTGCCAATGCGGTGTTAAATTCGTCTCTTAACTCATTTCCTTTTTTGAAGCACATCGCGTACTCTTCGGTATCAAAAATGCCTTCTACAATTTTCAGATCATCGTTTGCTGCAACGAATTTCTCTGCCGGCAGGGAATCGATGACAACACAGTCAATCTTTCCGTTTTTCAGTGCCTGAATAGCATCGGCGCCTTTGTTGTAACGCTGCATCTGGGAATCTGCATTAACGGCATCGCTCGCCTGAGAATCGCCTGTTGTTCCGGTCTGTACACCAATCTTCAGATCTGCCAGATCCTCTACGGATGTTACTTCTACTTTCTTTGCGGTAGATGCAGAACTCCCGCATCCTGCCATCGAAACAGCAAACAGAACGGACATTGCAAGTGCTGTTGCTTTTTTTGCAAAATTCATTTTCATAATAATCTCCTTCTCTCCTCATGTGATGTATATTTATTCACTTTTCCTTATTATAACAGCATCTTTCTAAAAAGCAAGGAAAAACCGAAAAAAAAGCATCAGAAATGAAAAAGAGGGCGATGTTACCTTCCTGAAAGCCGATGTTTCTTCTGCAGATGACTGCCGCAATGTGGTTGAAACTGTTATGAAAAAATACGGAAGAATCGATGTACTCGCCAACGTAGCCGGTGTCGTCGGCACACGCGGCGCTTTTGTCGATCTCGATCTTGCTGACATCCAGAACACGATCTGATGTTGTCTGCAACGTAATAGAACGCTTCGACCATTTCCGACCTCATAATCATTTCCCAGCTCAATCACTTCACTTTCGTTTCGGCTCTGTTGCTCCCTGTCCTACGCTTAAATCTAACGTTACCGCTTCAATTCCAAGGACTCGGTACAGGCGGTTGGTTAGACCTTACCTTGGTGGGTTTCCCACTGTATTTTATCAGCTTCAGGTGAGAGAAAAAACAGGCACTGATTTTCTGTCCCATTCCAAGCCATTTCCCCCTACATCGACGCTTATCAGTAGCGTGTGCTAATAATTTTTATTGAAGGATAACCTTTATTTCATGCTTTTTATTGTCTGCAAAATCCGGAATCCTGTTTCCTTTTATCTGTGTTCCGTCCACAATAATTACGGATGTGACAGCCTTCCGACACTGCGGATTCTCAATTACAATATGATAATCTGCGTTTCGGAAATGTCTCGTCATCTCAGCCCGTTCCCATTCTTTCGGAAAACATGGGGTATTTTCCAGCCCGTCATATCCGCGTTTTACCCCCATAATGCCTTCATACAGTCCCTTCATGCACCATGCAGAGGTTCCGGTTGTCCAGGACCAGTAAGATTTGCCGTAATATTTCGGATGTGTGGAATAGCAGTTTGTAAATACATATGGCTCGGCGCCGGACTGCGTGGACGGATTCTTTTCACTGTCCGGCATGATTTTTTTCAGAGTACAAAGTGCCTTTTCAGCTCTGCCGAGTTTGCAGTCCATAGGATCTTTAAATCCCGTTGCATGGCAATATACTCCGCCGTTTTCAAACAGCCCCGGCAGCATTCCCGACATCCGTCCAACATTCGGAGAATATTTCTCATACGGCGGCATATTCAGAGGGAAACCAAAATCATGTTCCATACTGTCAACCGAAGTCAGAAGCTTCGGAAGCTTTTCTTCATCTACCACGTCTCCCAGAACTGCCCATGTCTGGGCGTTCAGATAGATTTTACTGCCTTCACTTGTTCTGGAACCAATGTTTTCCTTCTTACTGAGTGCCCGCATATACCATTCACCATCCCAGGCTTTCTCATTAATACTCTTTCTCATGGTATCATATTCTTTTTTCAGAAATTCTGCATAATCAGTCTCCCCGATTTTTTCCATAAGCAGCTTCAGTTCTCTGAAAGCAAGACAGAACTGATGAGAAAGCATGACGGATTCCGCTTCCGGATCGGTTGTGATATTCAGCGCATCATTCCAGTCTGCAAAATAAATCCGGCTCAGCCCATTTCTTCCCTTATCCCGGATAAGACAATCTGCGGCTGCTTTTAAGTGCTCCACTACAGCCGCAGCACCGCCATCCTGCCACTCAATCTTCTTTTGCAGAATCGTGTAATCTCCCGTCTCCTTGATAAGTTCACACACCGCCCAGATAATCCAGAACGGCTGGTCTGAATACCTGGTGTCGTCATACGGATACCAGGTCAATACGGCATGACCATCCCGAGAGGTAACTGATGGCGCAGACATTCCAGAATCTCCTCCCTGGCCTTCTCCTGACGATAATTCAGAAGTGCCACTGCAATCTGCAGATTATCCCGCACACCCTTTTTCCCAACAATACAGCAGTCTATCTGCTTCTTCAGCCACTGGTTCATAATATGATTGATTTTGCTGTCCGGTGTGGTGACGGACAGGGAACTGTATTTGTCCAGATTATACTCCACGGCCTCCTTACAGGCACTTTCCGTACGCTTAGCATCCGCATACTCTTTTAGCTTGCCGCTCTTGCTCATCCAGATTCACTGACGCCGAAGACCATCCTGATT